>Ga0315280_10002044_pt1 | contig 33391 bp, 33 predicted proteins | sample YL17G06_40_MG_FD_203697 | JGI IMG/M metagenome (GOLD analysis project Ga0315280, IMG submission 203697) | Sediment microbial communities from Yellowstone Lake, YNP, Wyoming, USA - YL17G06_40 | ecosystem: Environmental > Aquatic > Freshwater > Lake > Sediment | place: USA: Wyoming | collected...
TCTGGCGTCTCGTAGGAACACTATTCCGCTGTGAGGCTCTGTAGGAATAGTATTCCTTGGTGAGCCCTCGAAGGAACAGTATCCAAAAACGGACATATCCAATAAAGAATAATTCGCAACTACTTTACGAATGGAACTTTAAACTAAGAAAAAAGAGGGGGACTTCCTCTCTTCCTCGACTTGAACGTCTGGCCTCGACCGTTCCCTATAGACTAGGGTTTGGTTGTGAGTTTCGTGCCAGTCAACAAGGAGTGAGTTAAGTCAATTACAGTAATCGTTCCGGTGATGTGTATTCCCTTGAAGCTTCCCATTCCATGCAATACGAAATTGCTGCTCGAGATTACCCCACCTGAAGAGATGGTTAGGTCAGCGGTTATACGATAGGCCTCTTCGCCGCTTACTGTGATCACTCCCTTGAGTTGAACGTCTAGATTTCCAGAGGGATACATACCCATATTCGCGTTCTCGATGATTTCTATCTGCCCGTTAATGTCTCCCGAGACATTCCCTTTCATTGACCAACCTCGAACGTGCCAAACTCCCTCTTCGTCAGTCCAAGCCCGCTCATAGCCCAGATACTCTGTAATTTGTAGCGTAGCGGAGAACGGCGCCTTAATTGCCGGAGCTGCCGAAGCTGTCGTTGAAGCAGATGCCAATGCAGCAACCGAAACCAAGACAACCAGAAAAGCTAGACTAAGCCTTTTCATGATATCCTCTTCATGAAACAACAAGTTGTCACAATCTCATAAATCTTTAGGATTTTTTCTCTAGAAGAATAATACACTCAAGAACATGTATATTCAAACCATCGATGATGCCTAAGTTGTGCCCGTGATGGCTCCTAAGATTGTGGATGCAGCTGCATCATCCACTCGCTTGAGGAAGTCATCAAGATTGATTTGGTTAAGGAATATAGCTAGGTAGCCTTTGACATTTAATTCGTAGATGGAAGCTTCAAATCCCGCTTTGGTCTTCTTGATGCCTATTTTCTTGATGTAGCCTGACTCTTCCAAGACTCTTACTCGTTTGTTCACGCTCGCATAGCGAGTATTTCTGAATCCTCTTTGAGTTTTTATTTCTTTGTGTATGCCATAGATTGTCAGCGGGCCTTTGAGGGCAAGGATGTGGAATATAGCCTTGTTAAGCTTGGCTTCTCGTCCTTTGAAAACTGAGATTCTTCCAGCATTCCTCTTGCCCTTCCCCACACGCCAATCACCATGGCCCGGTCAAGAAAACTACGCGGAAGTTGCTATTTACATTAATAGACATGTTTTTGTGTGCTGAAACCCCCGGCAAAACGTTTCGGCGGGCAGAAACGCCCCTAGCGGAAAATCTTTCGGCTAGCCGATATTTAAGCAACATTTGCATTTTCATGTTAAAATTCAAGTGTCTGAAGCCTCTCAGGGGCTGATTTTAGCGGGGTGTATTCGGCGTGCCGAAACGTTTTTGCGGGGTTAGAGTGATGACTAGATAGCTGCCTTTTATGCTCAGGTCCATGTTTAGGTCTTGTTTTAGGAAAGGCTTAACTGTTTTGTGGAATTCACGGGGAATATCCAAGGTCAAGCGCTCATACTCGTACAAGTTTTTGCTTCCGAAATACCGTTTCCTAGAAACTCTGCGCTGAATCCTAACCAATTCTGGACAGCCTCCGTGCAAAAACTGTGCTTTGTCTTTAACTTTATTAAAGCTAGCTGCTGAAACGACACTCTCGCCTAGTGGAGAGAGATGAGTTAAAGTAAAGAGAACCTTCAAAATAGATTTTCCAGCCATTTTGTGCAAGGTTTATTAGAATTTGTAAGCCTATTATAAGTCGGTTCGGAAGACGCTACTTGATAAAGGCTGGATAGAGGAATGAAGACACTCAGAATATCGGATGAAATCCACAGAAAACTGACGGCAACTGTTGGAACGCTTATGGCGCAAACAGGCAAAATGCAGACATACCAAGACGCCGTAGAAGCCATGCTAACAACATTCCTACGAGAAGCATGGGGTGGTACAAAAGAGGAATTTGGAAACAAACCTTCAGCAGTTTCAAACTCAAACGTTTTGTAGATTCTTATGTCAAGTCGAACTTGCATCTTGGGAACGATGTTTCCGAAAACTTCCTTCCAAGTCTCATTCTGGTGTTTTTCAGAGGTAACTCAGTTTTTGTTGATATTTTAGCTTGAGCGATGATGTGGCTGGGTTGGCAAATGGATTTTCTGGGCGCAACTTAGTTTTGGAGCTCATCATCCAAGGTAAATATCTGTTCTTTGTTTCAAGTGATTAACGATCTCATCGTCAATTCGTTCTTTTTTATTATTAAGCCCTTCCTCTACAGCATAGTGGCAGATTTTGAGGAAATTCCTGATATTTGCCTTTCCCTGTTCATCAAGAAGTCTGAATATTTTTTTAAGAACCTCTATATCGAAAGGAAAAAGTGGATCTTCAAATTTTTCGCTTCTGTAGCTACTAATATAGGCTTCTACGTACTTACTCAGATTTTCTTCAGTGAGTCCTTCTAAAACCACCCTCAATGATATTCTGTCCAGCGGGGGATAGCTTGCTATGGCATGTAGTGCTTCGGGGCTGCAACTCAATATCAATGTTAATCCAGTTGGATTCCAATCCATTATATGTCTCAGAGAATCTAGGAAGTTAACCCTTTGCTGCATAGGGAAAAGTGTGATCTTTTCAATTTCGTCAACACATATAAACAACATCCGGAAACCAACGCTTTCGAGCAATTTTCTGAGATTTACGATAGCCGCGAGTGCTTTTTCATCACTATCCAGTCGACTTGTGATGTCATACCTTCGTAATGTGAAAAGGTCTACCCATTCACCGCAAATCCACTTGTATCCAATTCTGAAAGCTTCCTCCGAAAAAAACATATTCATAAAGGCTGACACTAAATCTGAAACGGTCATTATGCTATAGAGGAAGTTTTGAAGCGTCTTTTGGGCTGTGATTCTGGATTCTGCAGACATCTTATCTATAAACAAACTAGTCATCAATGCGTGGCTGGGAGACTCACTCTCTTTTTCGGTTTGTAATATTCGTTGCAGAATTCTTATTTTTAATTCTTCGAAAAAATCAACTCCAAGATCGCGCACGAAACCTTGATATATCGTCAGAAGAGACCAGCCTCTGGCAGACGTATATCCAGCCACCGCAATATTTTCAGGGTAGAGTTGATCGAGGATACTGGTCCGAATCACTTTCAAAGTATGGCTTTTTCCATTACCATAGCCTCCAACAACGAGCAAATGGGTAGGTCTTCTGTCTTCACTATGAACGGAATTTGAGATAGAGTCCAGTATTTGCTTCTTTGCATTTTCTTGATCAGCAAAAATTCGTGGGGATTCCTCAGGCACAGGTGAAGAAGGAAATGGATTGCCTTTAAGCTTGTAGACGGCGTAATCTTGGACCCTTCGTCTTATAGTAAAATCTGCACTCAAAGCTTGTCCACTTCTAGATGCACATAATAGAATGTGCTATTATTTAGTTTTAAGCCATACAACGGAGATCGACTGACCTCTAGTATGTCATCCTCAAGATACGCAATTTGCCTGATTGTACCTGCCTCTTCTAGAGTTATTGTTGTTTCGGGTGCTCCGAACAAACTGATGCATTTAGGCTTCTTTTCATGCAAATCAATGAGCATAACATCGAATAACTCTCTAGGGATTCTAAGCAATTCACATGAATATTCTCTGAACCACGGTATAGGTAAATAATACTTTTCGCCTAAACCTTTTCCAGCTAGTAGCAGATACGTGTTCTTCAGAAGTTCGTATTCCTTCTCAGAGCGCTTTTGCTCGGACAACAAATAAAGTCGCAAGGGTTTTGACAATTTATTTTCCATTACACCTCCTAAGCGTTCTCCCCAATCTATGAGAAAAGCGAGGATTACATCATTTATGATTAACGCATCTTTGACATATCCTTCTTTTAGAAGTCGTTTCTCAAATTTGCAGACCTCATTTCTGGGAATACCTTTTTCATTGCCAAGTTCATACCATCTGATGATAACATCTTTGAGTCTCTTATATGCTGGGTGACATCTGGCCAGATACTTATCTATATTAAGCCATTGCTTTTGCTTAATCCATTGTAGCATTTCTCGACCATGTTCCGACAACTCGAACCTATCTCTAGCCTTGCTAACCAACCTAATTTGACTTAATGTATCTAGTATCCTTCTGGCTCTTGTTACACTAAAACCTAATCGACCTAGTTCGTTCTCAGAGACAGGACTTTCACCTAAAAGAAGAATAGTTTTTAGCAAAGGTCTAAGATTTATTGGCTCCATTTATTCACCATAAAAAGGCATTTTCACCTACTTTTTTAATGTTGTCAGAAGGCGATTGAAGGTCGTTTTTCAGGTCCTCTATGTTGCCGTTTCGTAACTCCAATTGCAAAATTCCTCTAATCCAATCATCTGCTTTTTTATCAGGAAAATCACCATGGATCCATATGTCCAAATTCTCTCCACCTGTGATTCTTATGCTCCCATACTGGATCGCTAACTCATACAAGACTGTTGATATGGGAGTATACATTTTTCCCAACAGCAAGTTCCAGCTTGGTATTTTAATGTGACTTGGAATAGTAAAGAGATCTCCTATGGAAAGGCAGTAACATCTTATTCCTTCGAGTTTAGCAATAGCAAAATTTGTTCTATCACAAGTGATAAAGCAAGCATCTGCTAGTGAAGAAAATGCTCTCGCATATTCTCTAATCTGAAACCTTATCAAGGCATCTGAGGAAAGCCTACTGCCTTCTCTTGAAGGCAGAACATAAAGTGCTGGTATTTGAATGTCAAAAATATGACTAGGATATTTCTTAAGTGAGTCTATTTCCTGCAGACCTCTGAATCCTTTGCGCTTTCTTAAGGCTTCTTTCACATTTGAAGCCATGTTTTCTAGTTCCCACAAACAGAATCGCGGCAAGGCTACGAAAAATCTCTCATTACCCAGAACGCTAATCCGGTTCAGTATGTGTCTGGATAAAAGGGCTCTCTCAATGACACCAGAATCAGGTATGAAAGCAAGACGTGTAGAAGAAGTTTCTGAGATTATGTCGTCTATCTCTTGGGGCTTGTGTAAACCTGCGCAAATTAAAGCATCTCTCATACCTTGTCTAAAGAGATTATCCAAATATTCTAAGAATTTTTCACGTTTGTCGACAAGTTTGCTTTCGAAATGGGATTTCAAATACTTCTCTTGTTCATTGTCATACCCATTAAGTCTTATCTTCTCCTTGTTCCTCAGGACCGCTAGGAGGCTGGTGTCCAAACATAGCGATATCTCATACCTACCAAAAGATGAATTAGAGATGTTACTTAATGTTAACACCTTAAGAGGACTTGTTTGAGCCTCGCTATCTTTCACAAAAACATCCAGCTTCCTATAACTTCTTAAGGCCTTCCCCTCAAATAAGTTAATTAAACGCGTGAACTCAACACTTATAGACGCCATCTTGCGCGCCGTGGGATTAAGATGCCTTTAGACATATATTTACTTTCTTCCACCGATACCTTTCGAGAAAAAAGGAAACAATTGGGGGTAAATCTAAGAGAGAAAAGAATACGTGACCTATTGTCTAGCATTAACATCATTTCTCATCGCAGATTTTACGAGTGCGAAGAACTTGAAGAGACAATACGGTTGTATTCGGAAGAGAAGAGTGAAACGGTGGAGTTTGGCGTGGTAGATAAATTCCAGATTTTGGGTGATCCTGTGGATTGGATTGAAAAAATCTCCACGTATTTTAAAGATTCAGGCTTAATCACTAAAACAAAAGGCTACGTATCCTCTCAACAGACCCGTAATTTAAAGGAAGAGGTCAGAAAATTAAGGGATTCTTTAGGAGAGGGTGAGCAGCAAGAGATAGAGGATGTATGTTTCGGTACGAAAGTCATGGTAAATGATGGGGTTTGGTCTCGGTTTTGGGACGCATTGGAGTATTCTGTCGATCTGTCAAAAAAATATGATTTATTTCTTTACATTCCAACGCTGGCAGCTGCTTTATCTAAAGAGTGACGTTGAGGCTTCGATACTGGCCACGGTGAAGTTATTTTCAATTTATGAACAATGGAAAAGAGTCATCAGTAATGCGCGCGCTATATATTGTTTTATGTCCCCATGAGGGTTTTGGGACAAATGTATATCGGGGTTGAATACTGAACAAAGCTAATGCAAAGAAGATAAATCGACGAATTTCGTTATCACGAGCTAACGTATAAAACCTGAGGAGTTTTCCTCTACTTATCTTAGCACAAGAATCAAGCACTCCTTCTACAAAGTGTCGCACAATCCTTGATGGGGAAGTCCGTATTTGCATAGGCACACTTTGAGGTAGTTCCCTTGTTAAGTCCGTAGACTTTGATTGAAGCACGCGCTCTAAAATTATGGGGTCAAATCGGTTCGAATGATAATCGCAAGAAAAAGCATATCGTATTAACTGGGCAAGAGTTTAAAGTTAATTGCATATTTGGTAGCCAAGAGAATAGCGGCGACGGCTTGCCTTGCTTCGTCCATTGTTGGAGGCTCAAAGCCGGTAAGGTCACTCGGATGGGCACCTTTTTTATCTCTAAGCCACTTAACTGAAGACAACAAAGAAAGGACAAACTCAAGTGGCGTTGTTATTTGACCGGGCACTTCAGTCTTCCAAAGTTTCGAGAGCTGATTACCCACCTGAGGTGTTCGTCTTGCGTTTTCTCGCCTTTTAAACGTATGAATATCCCGGCAACCAGCATTTCAGCAGCCCTGCTACAACTGCTAATTGCATCATAACAATTCCCTCGCTGCAACTGTTCAAACCCGTTGACTAAATGGTTAAGGAGTTCGTCCTTTCCAATTAATCTGTGTTCTGACAATTGACGAATTGTCGCGTTCTTTAATTTCTGAAGGTCGTAAATCTTCTCCAAGTGCGTGAGTCTCTGACAGATCTCTCCTTTCTCATTTCTGAGTTTAGTAATTGCAGTTTGAATTTCTTTCATCACAAAGATTCTTCGTTGAAAGAGAAATTCTAACACGAAACTTGGTAGCACTATTAAGTAAAACCGTAATTGTTCTGAAAGATTTATGTAGTTTGTCAAATCTAAACTAGTTATTGATCGTAGGATGACAACTCAATCAAGTAAGTCTTCTTCTAATTGGATTTTAAAGGCTCTGGGTGAACTGTGTGGGGCTACGTTAGATGAAGTTTGTTCGTTGGTTCATAAACGATATGATGTAAGTAAGCAACGTGTACGAGATCAATTATATTATCTTGAGTCTACTGGAAAGGTCTCGTCCGTACCGCTGATTTTAGGAAGTACAGTAAGAAAACTCTATTGTTTGCCAGAACACCAAGATCAGGTTAAAAAACTGATACAAAAGGTGAGCGGCGAGATCACATCATTTCTCGAAGGAAAATTGGCTGTTGTGACGCCTGAAATTATCGAGTACTCCAAGAATAGATTAAGCAATGCGAGCGTTGGCTTAATCAGAATGGTTCTAAATTTACTAACTTATAAAAAAGAAGTTGGGCGGTTGCCTTTTCTAACATCTAAGAACAAGATAGCGTACTTTTATTTTTTGAACACAAAAAGGTCTCAGGTTGAAGTTCACCTTAATAATTTGGCGCTCTATTTTGAGAAGAATAAATATAGTAATGCAACACTTGCTTCTCGTAGCCTCGGTGTAGAGTTGAACGAGGCGTCTTATTTTCTCCGTCACCTAGCATACCTTGGGCAATTAAATGTGATGATCGCCGGGTACATTCCGGATTACGGCAGGTGTACTTTCCTCTTTTATGTTCCAGGATACATGGAAGTTGTCGAAAAGAGACATAAGATCGAAAGAGAAAGAGAGTACATAGAGCACTCTGCAACCATGTTTGAGTTCTTAGCGAACCAAATGAAATTAGAGAACAAGACTGATGTGATTGAAGATTCCTGTAAGACTTTGCAGATATGCATCGAAAAAGGGATATTGAGGGGGCGTGATTTGGATAAGTTAGCTATTGGCTGCTTTGTTTTGTCATTGAGAAAGCGGAGCATATCCGCTTCAGTTGCTGAAGTACTGAAACATCTACAAGTTTTGGATATTGGAAGTATTTCAGAATACCATGTACTTGCCATTGAGAAAGTTATTGCTCAGGAGTTAGGGCTGTCGTTACATCATTTTCCTAAATACAAGCAGTATATAGAAAAATTCATCGACGGTCTGAAACTGCCCGATGAGGAAAAGCAGGTTTTGATGCAAAAAGGCTTAGAGGTTTTTTCATGCATTCCGCAAAGATTCATTATAGGGAAAAGGCCTTCAACAGTTGCAGCTGCAACTATCTATGCCTCCGCGAACATTCTTCGAGAGATTATGAAATACGATTCTCCTTGGATCACCCAAACAGAATTATCCACAATTTCCGGTGTAACCGAAGTGAGCATCAGAAACCACTATCATGTCATTGAACGATTCTATAAACACGCTAAAGGTAGTGGGTAGAGTGCCACTGGAAATTGTAGCAGCTAGCAATAGTATGTTTTGGACTGATAAAGGATTGAAAAAGCCATGCGAGCTAGATGTTACTGACTCAATACTAGGGGCTGATACGTCAGGCGATATATGCTGGCGAAAGGTGGTTCATGTTCCCACATGTCGTGAACAAGCAGAATGCTACCAGATAATCACAGATTCTGCAGAAATACATGCTCCTCAAGGCATTGTGCTTTGCACTCAAAGCATTGGCAAAAGATATAGCAAAATTGAGGAAATTGAAAGGCGAGACAAGTTAAGGGTGATAAGTAATCCTGCCTATATCTGGGAGAAATGGGCGCGGAAAAAAGATAATGTATTTTCTGAAAGTAACGCTTTCCTTCTAGGCCTCGCTTTTAGGAGAATTGTTTTGGACCAAGATAGAGTCGTCATAAAAGTCCCGACAGAAAAAATTAACACTGTTGCGACTATGGTCAAGAGAAGCATGCTTTCCCCCAAAGACTCAAGCGAAATTACATTAGAGCACAATCCTGTGTGGGGGAAGAGAAAACCGCCTTGGAGTTGGCTAATAATAAAATCTCAACCATTAATAAATCTGATAAGATCTGTGTTAGGAAATTCACGGGAAGCACCATTTGCAGTTCGTGCAGACCTGAAATTGTATCAGTCTTATGTAAAGGGACTAATGGAGGTGTTGGGTCAAAGAGAATATGAGTACTCCAATTTTGAACTGTTCTTGGATGAGTACGAGGCTCGGAAGTTGCTGTACAACATCTTCTTCCTGTATGCTGTAGAATGCAAAACGAATGCAAAGCCTTCATATTCACCAGATAAAATTGTAATAAGCGTCAAATCTTCAGACCTGAAAAGAATCTGGTCGTTCGGCGATTCCGGGCGTAGAGGAAAGAGATCCGTATCAACAGTGAGATGGATGGCAAATTATGTAAGTACTGTTCATTGCGTGCCGGTTGAAGGCACTAACTGGTCACCAATAGTGGACCTTATTTATAGCTTATAATACTCTTTGGGAATTTTGTCGAAACACTTACTTGCAAACTCTAGTGATATGGCTTTAACTTCTCCCCTTTTTATTAAATCTTCTCCTTCATGAAGCACAAAATCATGGAAATCCATAACTTTTCTTGGTGTGAGCGGCACGTTGTTTGCTAACATGTGTGAAAGTGTGTACTTAACTGCTTCAATAGAGAAGGGGAAATATTCTTCAGGAACTTTAGTTTGTGGAGGTCTGAAATTTTCCAAAAGTTCCTTTATGAATTGCTCGGCTTCATCCATGCGCAGGGTTTCAATTCGCATGGGAGGGGCGCCTACCGAAAGTCTGTCTCTGAGTGCATCACCTAAGATAGTGTATATATCGTCTATAGATCTAGTACTGCAAGCAAGGACGAAACAGAAATTTTTTGATGTATGGTCGAAAACTTTCTGCAAGCCTAATCTTATGGCTGCTCTGTGATCCTCTCGCCTCACATCATCGATTCGGTTGAATTCATCGATCATCCAAATCAACATTTTAGGTTGTTTCAGTTTTTCTGAGTTGAAAGTTATAGACTTTGTAATGCAAGTAATCAGTTTTATTGCTTCATCGTCCGCAGTTATATTAGCTGATACGTTGATGGCGTCTCTTTCTTTCTTTTTAAGATTTGACACTTTCATCCACATTTCTGCTATTTCCTTTTCTTCATCATCACCACATGCAAGTTTTTCAGCAGCATTTGTAAAATCTCTCCATTTATTGGCAATCTCTTCGCGGAAAATCCTTCTTTTTTCTGTTTCTTTGGATTTCTTGCCCAAATACTCAAATACCCGAATAAGAATTTCACGCAGCCTTTCAAAGTCTAAGTTTTCAGAGAAAGTTTTGTAGAGATCTAAGAAACTGCGAGGGTTTTGCGGAAACTCTGTGAAAACAACATAGGCTTCTCCGGTCCGATTTAGCTTCCATTGATAATGCATGAGGGAATGAGTCTTTCCAGCACCGTACCATGCCCAAAATATACAAATCTGAGAGATTTTCCTTTTGATAGCATGACTAAATGTGGATTCGATTTCCTCCTTGAGTTTATTTCTATCTGCCCAAATCTTACAGAATTCTTCATCTGGGACTTTGGTAAAGGGCCACGCTCGTAGAAAAAGATGAGGGTATTCAACATTTTCATTGCTTACCATTTAAGTCAACACCGATGCACATATTATAGCAACAAACTAATAAGAAATTGGGTTAATAGTAGGAGGCAAAGCATCTGTCATTACAACCGATAAGAATTCGCATTAACGACGAAACACTACTCAGAAGTGAAGTGCTGGGTAAAAGGTACGTCTATGACATTATGGAAGAACTTTATTACAAAATTAGCATGATAGAGAACCTTCCATTGGGTTTGGCGAAGAGATTTGAAAGGAAAGAAGACTGGCAAACAATAGTGGAAAGCATTATCTCCTTGCTTCGAAAAATCGGTGCGTTATATGAAGAAGGTGATCTCACCTCTGTCGGAAAGACATGGTTCAATCTACTCGAGGAGTTGAACATGTTGTTTCCGGTGAAACCTTTAGAAATTTTGAAAGAAGACATACCTGGATATTTTTTTAGAAATTGTTTTTTGCCGAATGCAGAGTCAACAGATCGCCTTGTAATAGTGTGCCCTTGGGTTTCACCTCTGAATCATCGAGGCTGGCTTTTTCAGCAAACTTGCAAAAAAATCAAGGAGAGGAACATTCGAACATTAGTCATAACAAGGCCTCCGGTTATGGATTGGCATGGGAAAGCCTTAGAATTGCTGCAAAAGTCTGGAGCTGAAGTTTATACAAATGAGGACGTTCACGCAAAAGTCATGGTTTGCAAGATGACAGATAGGCGGAAAAGTGTAGCAATTGTTGGCTCCGCAAATTTAACTAGATCTGGCCGATTTGACAATGTAGAGGTCGGAGTCCTCATCAAAGGGATGACTGACCGCTACTACTCCCTTATCGAGGACTTGATTTCTTCTTCGTATGACTTGAAGAAGGTTAAATGGGTTGGGAAATAGTTTATAATTTGATGCTCACCTATAATAAAGATCGGTGATGTTAAATGGGAATTTATGGGGAAATGCAAAAGAAGTTCCATCTCCAAAATCCAAACTTTGCGCTTAATCCAGAAGCAGATTGGATTTGCTATTTTGGAAGAGAAGACATCGAAGCGTCTTTGAAATCAATCATCTTGAAAAGTCTGAAAGCCTCTATTCCACCAAAAATAGTGCTCCTCGGAGATTGGGGACTCGGTAAAACCCAAACACTGTTTCATTTTATTAACACATTACTCATACAATACTCTACACCAATATTCGTCGAATGTCCTGAATTTCCCTCAAAAACCAGCTTCTTCGATTTTTATGGTCTACTCCTGAATAAAGTTGGAAAAGAGAGGTTAGTTAGCATGGTCAGGAAGGTTGTGGCCGTCAGGGGCAATTTTGATATGGTAAAGGAGGAAGACTTCAAACATCTTTGTCAAAATGTCCTCGCCATGGCGTCTGGAGACACGCTAAATATCGCTTGGAACTGGCTAACTGGGGACTATTTAAAAGATCCAACGAAAATTGGTGTCAGCACAAACCAAATTTCAGTGACCACTGCTACCCATATTCTAGAGACGATTGGAGATTTCTTTCTCGCAGTCGAAGGCAAGCCATTAATTTTTTGCATCGATGAAGCACATCGACTAAAAAATATCCAGGTGGAGTCAGATTTTGAGAGACCATTTGTACAAGCATTGAGAAAGACTACGACGAAGAATTTCCCTGTTGGATTTATCTATGCTATAGGAGCCGGAAAGGAGGAAGATATTCCTCATATGTTTGTTCTCGGAGAAGTAAAAAGTAGAATTGGGGAGTACTATGTTCAGCTTTCTGTTCCAGATGATGAAAGCATGAGAAATATGATCTTGGGAATTATTAAGTATGTTAGAGACGGGTGGGATTACGACAAAAACAAGTTGAAAGAACCGAAAGAAGAGGTCAAAATAGCTGTTTCAGCTCTGAGAAGGGAAAAATATGACGTGAGTTTAGACACATATCCGTTCACAGTGGGAGCCATAGATCAAATTATGATTTATTTCAGTGCTGACGACATGGCAGATCGAAGAACGCCTCGAGAGATATGCGACGTTTTGAACGACTGCGGTACAGAGGAAGATGCTTTGAAAGCAGGAGTGATTGATGAAAATATCGTGAGCAAAGTAGCAGTAGAAAGAAAGCAAAGAGGACGCCCAAGCGTAGGGGCATAAGAGTGTTGTAGTATGTCGAAAGATGTAACATTTGATGCAATACCTAAGGTTTTTGTTTCGAAGGAGGTTTTGTTCGGAACTGAAACCAGAGGAAAAGATTCCGTTTTTTTGGGAAGACTGGCCGAAAGAGGAGTAGGGGAGAATGTCTGGTTCGACGTGTCTAGCGAGCATGTAGTTGCAATTGTGGGAAAAAGAGGCAGTGGTAAGTCTTATACTCTTGGAGTGCTGGCTGAATCTCTTTCATCGGAAAACTCCCAAATTTCTTCTACAACAACAGAACGTGCTGTTCTTCTGCTTGATACTCTTGGGATATTTTGGATGTCTAAATATGTTCCTTCACCAAATATGGAGCAGGAGGATATTAAGAAACAGCTCTCCAAATTGAAGGCATGGAATCTTTCCACAGATACTCAACCGAATGTCCAGGTTTTTATTCCGGCGGGATTCGAATCTGCTGCTGCACCTAAAGGGACTCAAAAGTTTTACTTAGACGTTTCTGAAATGACCCCTTCAGACTGGGCATTTTTATTGGGTATTGATCTCTTCAGAGAAGCCATGGGGATCTTATTAAATGTAGCATATGTTAAAGTGACAACAGAGGGATGGACAAATAAGGAACTTGAAAAAGATATTCCGCCTACTCCCAAATACGGTATCGAAGATTTGACGAGTTGCATCTTACATGACAAAGAACTTTGCTCAGAAACCATAGGCTTTGACATTCGAACACGACGCGCACTCGTTTCGAAGCTGAATTCATTTACAAAGTATCCTGTTTTTGCAAAAGTCGGAACCAAGATGTCTGACATCTTGAAACCAAATGTACTCACAGTTATGCTGTTATCAGACGTTCCTGATGATGTAAGATGTGTTATATCTTCCGTTCTCTTCAGAAAGATCTTGTCGATTAGGCGAGAAGTATCTCTTTTGAGAAGGAGAATAGCAGTAGGAGAGCTAAAAAAAGAACACTTTGCCGAAGAAATCCCTCACGTATGGGTAATGATAGATGAAGCACAGAATATATCCCCCGCAGAAGCCGCAACTATTTCATCTCCAACGTTGGTGAAGCTGGTACGTGAAGGAAGAAACTTTGGGATTTCTTTAGCCATAACCACACAACAACCTACAGCCATAGACCAGAGAATCATGGCTCAGGTTGATACACTTGTAATTCATAAATTAACTGTCAAGAGGGATATCGACAGTGTACTCTCAAACTCTAAGACCTTGCCACCCGACAAAATTTACTTAGCAAGCAAAGAGTTGTCTTATCAAGATTTAGTGAGGAAACTGCCTGTTGGTTATGCTTTAGTTAGCAATTCCGAGGCCCCAAGAGAATTTATTCTCCGTGTAAGGCCAAGAATTTCCGTGCACGGAGGCTTTGAAGCCTGAGACTTTTAGAAGTTGAGAGAATATTTCACGCTACGGCGTTTCAACAGCGTCTTGGATTACACTTAGCGGTCATAACTCTAACTTCTCCAATAAGAGGCAGAGACAATTTACTTCTTGCCAAAGACCTTTTACAAATCATGAGAAAGAAACAAGAGCGCTGGATCAGGCCACTAGAAAAAAAAGAAGAAGTACAATTAGTTCAGAAATTAGGACAAGTTGATTGGGATATACCTGGTCATAGGCAAATTCTGGATATCTCTCAGGCAAGAGATATAGTTGAGTGGTCTCAAGGTCTGGGACTGATAGACGCTAAGAAAAAAAATATGTGGACATCTTTAGGAGCAGTTTTAAGTAAAATTATTGAGCAAAGTCAGAAAGACGCGTTTCTTTGCGTAGCCGACCTCCCTAACCCTCTCAGATTGACTCTTAGACAAAAAATTTTTTTTCTGTACCTTATCTTGTTGAAAGAAGGAGATTTCATTATACGGTTTTTGAGAAATTTTCCTCAAAAGATCTTTTCGGCAAATGATGCGGTCAAATGTTATTATGATGCATGGAATGAACTTGCTACGTTTCTTTCATCTTCAAGAGACTATAAGTACATAAGTAAAGGTAGGGAACTTTCTGGCCTAATAAATGACCTAAAAGAGGCTTCTAAGTATCTACGAGTTGTAAGTAAACTGGAAAACTTGACAGACCTAGGCGTTTTAACTAGAGCAGATGAGAGAAAGTATCGGTATAACCCGGATTTAGATAAGTTGGAGGCCCTTAACAGAATTTCATCAAATGTTTTATCAAAGGATCCAGAATCCACAGAAGATCATTGGAAGTCTTTTTTCCAATCAGACTTTTTCTCGTCCGCTGTGAAGATTTTTGAAATAAACAGGTTAGAGAAGACCTCAAAATCATTAACCACTAGCCACATTTTAAATGCCTACAATAAACTTGTTGGAGGCCTTGGACTATGCAGAATAGACGAAGTTTCGTTGCTTGCTGGAATAGAAGGACTAATGGATGATCCTCCCGTGGTAATTGAACAGAGAAACATAAGGGATACCATATACAATATGAGTAAAGAGTATAGAAAATTGGTAAGTCTCCATGTAGACATGCTTGGAAATATCAGTTACGTCAAAATAGACAAATCCCTACTAATGCAGGTTAAATAATCGCCTTTTTGAGAACATCCCATGATCATGGAGGAAACTCCTCCTCATCAATTTGACAATATGCTACAGACCAATCGCTTTTCTTATGTTTCTCGTTTGCTTCTCCAACTCATGCAATTTTTGGATTTTTCTCCATTCTATAATTTTTGCTTTCTCTTTCATCTCATTGAATGACCCCTCCAGAAGTTGTCTTGCTTCCTCTTCGTATTTTTCAGTAGATGCTAGGACACATGTACAATTCCATTTTGCAAAGGCAAGGTTAAGCTTAGTCAAGGCTTTGTATAAGTTTCCTCCAATTTGTACTTCGAATGCATGAGTGGGGGTGCCTGTTCTGATTCTTTTCCACACCACATCGAGAAACCAGTGATTAATAGGGTGCTCTCTTTCACTTATTTTTCCCTCAAACTGTCCGATTTCATGGATCATGTCTCTAACGAGCCTATGTTGTGAAAGTGGCTTTGCTTCATGTTTTTTCGCGGCTTCATAGACACGGAGAAATTGTCTTATTCCATTCAGTTTCCATAAATTGCAATTTGGCCGTAGTCTCAATGCTATTTGTCTGTCCCTAATAATTCTAATTAGTTGAGCCTTGGTTAAATTTTTGTGTGCTTTAAAGAAATCGAATATCCTTGAACGAAGTGTAAAGGTGTCCTTTCTTTTCTGCAAGAATCTTCATTTTTTCAAGGGACAGAGGCTTGAAACCTTTCATGGCGTTTGTCCATTCCCGAACCCTGTCCGGCGTTAACTCATCCAGTACTCTTTCAATTTCGATTTTGTTACTCATTGCAGGACTGCCTCACAAAAAATTCGTAGGCTAAGTATATAAGATTCGTGTTGTCGATCTTTCAACGTCTCGCAAGCGACCCAAACTTTATTTGCTTAAGAGAATAATGAAAGTTGTTTTCATCTTTCCAGTCTACAATTGAGGTGCTATGTCATTGGAAGCGAGAATAGGGCAGGTTGAGGTCTCTTTCAAGAATAATTGGAATAAACCTATTCATCGATGGTATCGTTTTCATGCCGGTTGTTCTTCAGAATTCCCAGAGAAGATAATTGAACTCTTGCGAATTCGTAAAGGCTGCACGATTCTTGATCCCTTTGCAGGTTCGGGAACAGTTCTTGTATTTGCAAAAGAAAGAGGAATCGATTCCATAGGCTTAGATGTGAATCCTTTCTACGTTTTTGTTGCGAGCGTCAAAACGTACTGGGAGTTTGATATGAACCATCTTTTTGAAGTGATAGATTCGTTTATATCAGAAATAAAATTTTCACTCAAAGCAAAAACAGTCTTCTCTGGGTGTGAAAAATCTCGATGGACTGTTGATAGTATTCCTCGATACATTTGGAGGTATTTCGGTCCAGAAGTTTTGGAGGAAATATCATTTCTCAAAGGAAAAGTTTCAGAAATTGAAACGAAACCAGTTAGAGATTTCCTGTCACTTGCACTTGCGTCGGTTTTGATAGATGTATCAAAGGTACATCATGTGGGTGAAACGATTGTCTTTGATAAGCCTCCTAGGACGAATGTAGTTCCTGTTCACGAGGTGTACATTCAAAAGATTTGGGAGATGTATTCTGATCTGAAAACTAAGCAACATACAAAGGATAAAGGCAATGTAGAAGTGAGAAGGGCTGATGTTAGGAGCCTAAATAATTTGATTCCAGATAGGAGCATAGATCATGTGATTACTCATCCACCTTATTTGAACAATTATAATTATTTATTACATGATCGCCTTCCTCTCTATTTCTTAGAATACTTCAAGACTCCGTCTGACGAGAAAAAAATGCGCGATTTAATCATTGGAAGTGTTACCAAAAATAAGGTTTCCGTGGAGTTCCTTTCAGATATTCCAGAAGTTCAAGAAATTGCAGAAAAAGTCAAGAATACAGAAGACATCGAGCGTTACAAGGCTGTTCTAGAGTATTTTGATTCCATGAATTTGTTTTTGAAAAACCTTCATGATAAATTGAAGAGAAACGGCTACTGCGCCATGCTGGTCGGAAACTCGTACGTTCGAGGAGTTATGATACCCTTAGATGTTACTATTGCTAAAATAGCCGAAAAGATTGGCTTTGAAGTGGTTGAGATCTCTGTGGTTAGAGATAGAGGAAACGGTGCTTTTCAACATCTATATAACGGAAAATTATATGAAAGCGTTGTTCTTTTAAAACGCATTTAATTCGGTCTGCTTGCAGGTGGTCATGGCTTCTAAATAGGGTGCAATTTCTTTCCGTATTGCCTCTCTGAACTCTTTCATTTGCCTGTTGTATTCAATAATGTCCAATTTTCCTCGACTTAGTTCTTGTTTAGGATAAACTTCGATGGGAATGTTCATGTTCTTTGCCGCTTTTTCTATAGCCTCTCGGTAAATTCCCAATCCTATGAAGTAGACCTTGTCGTAAAGGCGCAATTTGCCTTCTAGATCTTTAATAGCCTCTGGAAGCTTGTCGGTTGTTAATCTTTCTTCATACATCGATATTCTTGTGTCCCAGTTTATCAGCAGATACTTCGCAGAGAGAACGCCAATTTCTACAGGCAGATCATATACGCTCTCCCAAAATGTTTTGAAAATGTTAGACGCTGAATAACGCCTATAGGCTGGCAGAAGTTTTTCTTCAGGATCTTTTTTACCTGTGCACCATGTCAATGCTAAAACCTTAGGGAACCTCTCTCTAAGAACTTTGTGAAATTGATACACGTTGTGGAAGCCTCTTCTCATGTTTCGTTCGCACCCTCTAAAAATGCACACATGCATCCCGATTTCCGTACAGATCGAGCAATCACACTTTTCCCAAGGTTTGTCATTCAGTGTCCTTAGCGCGTCTTCTTTCCACTGAGCATACGTCTTGGGCTTGTAACGGCTCAACTCTTCAACAAATTCATTTGCAGTGATTAATCCCTTCCTAAAATCACTGAGCTTTCTAAAGACCTTCTCTTCTTTGATTCTTTCTTCTTCGGTCTCTGCTATGCGAATCCGAACAGCCGCATAGAAATGGTCATTCATCATATAGTTCTTGTTACTAGATGTCCAAGCTATTCTGAGCGGTGAAGCAGAGTCAAATGAGGTTATTCCGCATTGCACCATAGTTTCGAGAAAGTCTGTTCTTGCTACACCGAATAAGTGAACCCCTATTCTTGGGCTTATATTTTCTCTTAACTTTTTCTTCTTCACATGATCCATTATTTCCGTACGAACTCGGAGCAAACTTTCTTTGATCAATTTGTTAGGCTTTCTTGCTAGTCCGCCTAGACCAACGTAGTCAAAGCCATAATCCAACAGTTCCCGTATTCCCCTAGCATATGATTCTGCATCCCACCCCTGAGATACTCCTATTAGTCTCAATTTCTCGTAATCGCTTTTTTGCGCCTCGTCAAACATTCTCTTAGCATATTCAATCGTTAGATTCCATCGTTCCTCCTTTTCCGCATCAGTTAGTGCACGTCTAGTCTTATCAGGCATTTTAATGGTTTTCACTATCAGATGGTCAACCGTTACTCCAACATCAAAATCCAAGTCTTTGTAGAAACGTAAAGTTTCGATAGGCTCATAAAGAGGCTTAGATTTGTTCACGTAGCTGAAAGCACCGCAATCACCCATAACTGGCCCGTCAAATCTCAGTGCTGCATGAATTCCTTGTTTTTTTGCATCCACTTTTAGATGATTTGTCTGGTCTATGTTTACCCTTGAAACCAAAACACCATCAATTGGTGGCTTCTTAAAACATTCCCAGATTCTTTTCTGCCTTCCTTTGCATTCGTCCTTCCATGGATCGAATTCTTCGTATAAGTCGTCTCCAGGCCAAAATGGGATGAAATATTGCATGTGCATCACCGTACGTTTTCATCTACTCGTTAGAACATATTAGTTAATGATTTCTTTAAAGCGTCTTCGTTAATCAATGCATAAGACGCTAAGGAGCATGTGTCAATGGCGATGTTACATAGGCTTAATGTTCTGCGTATATTTCCTTGTGATGCTTGCAGAATCGTTTTGAGAGCTTCATTGGTAAATGGGTAAAGGTCAGGGTCTTCGGCATATATCTTCTTTTTCTCTAACATTCGCATTACTGCTTCCTTATGGATACTCCTGCAGCTTCGCAAGTATTCTTTTATAAACTCATTTATGTTTTGTTCATTCAGAGGTCTCAGCGTCACCTCTTTGAAGATTCTTTCTGAGAAAGCATGATATTCTCTAATTATGTTTACCCAGGTTTCTGGTGTACAGGCTATAATCAGGGACAAACCTGTAGGATTAAGGTCGATCAGATGTCGGATGCTATTTAGCAGCGCTTGCCTTTTTGGTGGAATTAACATTTCAATGGACTCGAACTCGTCAAGAAGTAAACATACCAGCCTATAGCCTAGAATTTTCATCGTCATCCGTAAACACATGAACATTTGCAGAGCCCTATCGTCTGTGTCGATTGGTGTAACTATCCCAAGTTCACGTCTTTGCTCCGAATATGTTGGGTCTCCACTGAGCCATCTCCAAGCCAAAAGTCCAGTTTCTTCCATTGTTAATTGCAGAAATGTGACAAGAAAGTCCTGCCATTTGACTATAGGCAAAAATTCGTCTTTAGATTCTTTGATTACCGTCGATAAAACCACTGTGCCATCATCTACAAGTCCTTTTATGCTCAGCAAATCTCTCCTAAGATACTCCTCTACTTTTTTCGGTTCTTCGGTGAATCGCAATTTTCCTTTTTCAATGAGTTTCAAAGCTGTATACCCTAGAACCTGCCATGAGAGATCGTGAAAGAAATCATAGCCCAAATCGTACATGAAACTTCTATAGATATCGCGGAATGACGTTCCAGAACACGCGACGTATCCTACTAGTATTTTTTCGGATTTTCTCTTTTCAAATTGTTTTTGTACTTCCTTTTTTATGTATTTCATAAGGTGTGTTTTACCGTTTCCATAACCCGCAACTATTGATAAATGTGTTGAAGAGCCACGATAGGAAGAGGCCAAAGACCGAGAAATGATACTTATTTCCTCTTCGCGGTTAATGCAAAATGGGGGGTCATCTTCTGGAACACCTACGTTTGGGAAGGGATTTTTCGTCAAGAAATAAGAGCGGTAATCTTTTTCCACCTCAAAAGTTAGTTGGCTCATATTATCACCTCACTGGTTCAAAGATAGCGACGTAATGATATTCCTTACCATTGATTTCTATACCTCTACCCTCTTTCAGGCATATGAATTGAGGCGAGAGTATGGAATCTTTTAGTCCCTTCTTCACTTTCTTCAGCGAAGTGGGGCTCTTCTTAGCAATGCTTGTGATGGGTGCCCCGCACAGTTCGATTTTGCCATATGACTTCTTGAAGATGTCAGTGAGCAGAAAGTCAAAAGTTTCTCTCTTTATTTTCAGCCTTTCACACATGTGTTCCCTCAGTTTTGCGATTTCTACATACTTTTGCTTGAGACCAGGTCTTGGTTTGATATTCAGTTCTTCGTATGTTGCTTGGAGGAATGAAATGAATTCTGTAAAGTCAACGGAGTTATTTACGAGATAATACCTGTTTGTGTAAAGGTTGCGTTGCACCACACCTAATCGTTCTGCCCAATCGCATAAGACATCAATGGTGGTTAGATTGAAATTCAGTTGAGGTTCATTGACGAGAATTTTTAGTAGATCGCTTTTTGTAAAACCACTATGAGAAAGATTCCTTTGTAATACATTCACGAAAACTCTGTAGAAAACATAATTATTCAGTAGTATATCATGTATCTTTTCCCATTTTTCTTGATTGAAAGCATCTATGAAGTCAGATGCGATTTTGTTTGGAGTAAATTTCTTGTCCGTGGTGGCTTCTAAAAATCTCATTCGTTCGATTTCTAGCAGAATTTCTTGCGCTCTTCTTCGTGTAGTTCGCAACCTGTTTGAGAGTTTAGAGGGGTCAACATATCTTTCTTTGATGCTCAAGTCGAGGGTCTCAATGACTCTTCTCAAAGTCACGGGTCTTATAGAAATTTTCATCATTCTTTCACCTACAAGATTCGTTTAATCTTACGTTTAGCGTATTCAAACGCCTTTAAGGCCAAGGGGTTTCGCGTATATCTTTCCTTAATGTAACTTTCAAGTCGTTGCTCAGCGATGGCAAAGTGAACTTGTTTTATCTCGTACCACAGGACCCAAAGGTTGTGAAGTGAAATCAAAGCCCTATTCTCACGAATTTCCTGTATCGTTTTTGAACTACATACTGAGCAAGCACACGGGAGTTCATTGAGTTCAGCGATTCGTTTCATTGACACATAGCTATAGTTTGGAACAAAGTATTGTCGCTTTCCACCACAAATTATGAAAGAAGTAGAGTCAAATGAATCTGCGCCCAAATAGACCAGAAGAGGGGTTGATAGAATTCCTCCAAGTCCGTAAACATGCAAAGGTTTCTCAGGCACTGCCTGCCGCGCAGAAAAAATCAAGTCAACGAGAAGTCGAAGATTACTTCGAATAGGGACCATGCTCCCCACAGCAAAGCCATCGAAGACTGAATATTTGGCTAAATGTTTCAAAACATTGCTAATTATCTTTGGATCATTTCCATGAACTGAAGCAAAGAGAAGCATTTCTTCACGTTTCTTGAGTCTGGTCGCTTCTTTCGCGTTCTCGATGCTTCTTATAATGCTTTCCGCGATGGTCAAACTATTGTTCTTAATCAAAAAAGGAAAATCGACGGTGGATGCGATATCGGCGCCAGACTGCTCTTGGATTCGTAAAATCTTCTCTTGATCAATGGCTATTCCTCTTCTCAGCGTTAGAAAACCTCCACTATCAACGAAGGCAACCCCCGGATAGTTTAAGAAGTTATGTAACCCTCTACTCGCAATCAATTTGTCCATAATTTTTCTCTTATTCGCAAACATATAGTAAGCGTTGAACATTGCGGTTTGAATATTTGGGAAGGTCTCCCAATATCTGGGTGTATTCCAACCACCGTCTGCCCCAAGGTTATGGACCGGAAAGACTGTTGGCGTCTTTAAAGAACCATGTGGAGTTTTCAGTTGACCTATTCTGGCTAACTGATCTTCTTGCACTATTTCAAACAATTTAATTCACTCCATATAGTTTTATCTGATTATACCGTTTTCCTCATATATCTTATCTTCCTTTTTTGCCTTACTATCCTTTCTTTCCTTGTTCAGGTTTATAAGTTTTCCTTAATATTCTTACCAGTAAGGTGAATTGATTTGTCCAAAATTCTCGGGTCCACCAAAGTGACAGCTAAATTTCAGGTAACCATTCCTAAGGGAGTTAGAAAGTTTTTAGGAATTAATATTGGAGACGAGATAGCTTTCGTTAAAGAGAATGAGAAAATTTACGTTGTCTCCAAAATCTAAAAGCTTGAAGAATTTTACATTACCGATGCAGGAGCGCTAAGCCATAAATGCGTGCACAAATATTGATAATCAGCAAAGTCTGTTCAGTTTCCTTTTTTTTTGGTACGTTTGCTTGATTTTGTATGCGTCGAAGGGGAAATGAGGGTTACTTAGGTGTATAAGAGAAGTATTTTGGTATAGCTTTGATAAGGGCAAGAATTATCAGCGCGCTTCCAATGGTTCCGATGGCTCTTTCGTATATCATTAGGGGCAAGATCCCTGGAAAGACTTGCCATGGAAGACCTAATAGATGTACCGCGAATATCATCATCATTCCTTGTTCGGCCATTGTTGAAACGTAGACATATATAGGAATTTTTGCCGGCAAGGGTGTCATTCTCTTGAACGAACTCAACAGCGCGAGGACTATGGCTAAGGAATGCGGTACTATGAAGAAAGGAAATGGGTAATTCTTGATTAGGTATGCAGATATAGCGACCATAAGGAAAAGTGCGCTTATTGTTGCCCCTAACTTTGCTTTGTGGTAGGTTAAGCTTCCAAAGGTTGCTCCAGCAACTGGTAATAAGATAGTGTAGGGCCCGAACATGGCCTGCATCGGGGCTACGTAGAACGCAATGATTCCCCCGAAGAACGACGCGAACAGCGCTTCAAAGGGAGACAATAAAATCGCTATGGCGGGTGTTATGATCAAGTTTAGGGCAAGAAAGCTCGGTGCCCCTATAAACATACTTACCGGTATAAGGCCTGTAGCAGCGTAAAGCGCGGCAAATACTCCGATCCTTGAAGCTCTTAAAGCCTTATTTTGAACAGGATTCTCGTTCAACTCTCTTTCACTCTCCCCGCCAAAAGGTCTTCATAAACCCTTCTCATGTGAAAAACCGCCACAGCCGTTTCTTCGTCTAGAGCACATCTACAAACCTTGCATTTTGGACAGATTATCCATCCGCATTTGGGGCAAAGTCTAGAGTCAGTTGAGCTAAACTTTTCACCACACTTGAAGCAGTAGACGCTAGGACTGATAAAAAATTCTAGAAAATTCTCGATTAGCCTTGAAAGAGGTATGCCTTTTTCGTCTGCTGTTTTTTTTGCTTCTTGTAACACATTTTTAGCAATAGTTAATGTCAGTTTGGTTCTGGGAATTAAGGTTGGCATACGTGCAAATACGTATTTACACGTATTTAATACTTTTCATTACCTGCATGTAAAAGTCATCGTCTATGGTTACTGCATAACAAGCACACTATATGCTTCTGCTCTTTTCCAAAATGTTTTTGCATGGTATTGTATCGTTGCCAACACACTTAAGAACTTGGAAACCTCAAATCAACCAACCATCGACTGAGGGAATATCACGACATCTTTTGAAAATGCCTGGAATGATATTCAGTATGTCTTGAAGAAAGGAATGAAAATCCAAACAATATGTCAACGAAGTGTCAATGACATCATCGAAATAAATCCAAATAGCATAAGCGTGAGTTCGCACAGATCCAAAACTGGCAAGATAAGGTGTATATCAAGAGACGAGTTCAAGTATGTTTGGGACATACTTTCCACAAGAGGTGTTTACACGCTGCATGATCTCCAGAGAATCATTGGAAAACGTTCGATCACATGCGCGCTTCTAGCTAGATTACCATACGTTGCAGGAGAATGCGACAAAGGAAGAGTCTCATTGAGGCTCAGAACCTAGGTCTTCTGGGCAATCCTGTCAAACTCTTCCCAGGGAGCATCCAGACAGAACCGTCTGAATTCATGGGTACTGCATTGGAAAGGGTTTTGATTTCCATATTCGTCTTCTTCATTTCCGCCGCTCCTCTAGCTTAAACTCGTACACTATTACAAGTCGCTTAGGATCCCAGGAGCCATTTATCTTAATCCATGCAGCTTTGAACTCGTCAAGGTTTCTGTAGCCTTCCTTGCGGGTGTCGTCGAGGGAGACATCGCCTAAGCGCTGCTTAAACTTGCGTGTGATGATAATGTGACCTTTGGGCTTGTCAAACCACCATTCTCGAAGTGCGTAAGTCCTATCCAAGCGCCATTCGTGCTTGTGCGTCCTACGCGTTTGCGTCTTCTCGCCAGCTAAGATCTTATCAATATGTCGTCTTTTAAAGATGGCCATGCATCATTTCCTCCTCTTCTATGCAGGGCAAGCCTTTCTTTTCTCGCCAAAGGTTCCGCAGAACAATCAGTTTGGCTTGGTAGAAGTATCCGGCTTCACGAAGCTCTTTCCGTTCTGCCGTTATGCCCTTGAAATCCTCGCCCATAGCTTTAGCTTGCTCCATCTGATAAAGCTCCTGCGCCTTCTCCCAAATCATAGGTCTCACCCAAGGCCAAAATTTACCAGGCTGCCTCTGCTTCGGCACGTAGATAACGCTCCATTGTTTCTTTTTGGGAAAAGTAGGGGCAGGCGTCTGATGTTAGCTGGTTTTGTTTGGCGAAGGCTCGGAGCATTTGACAGATTTTATGTGTGTTTAATGGTTCCTTTTGTCGTGTGTAGCAGACTCGTGCAGCCATGATTATTGGCAGAAAAGAAATGAGGGGACAGTTGGGGCAGATCTTAGGTTCTGATTTCGACAATTTCTTCATACCTCAGGCTTTGTATTGCGTTTTCGATTTTGCTGTCTGGAATGGGAAGGTTTACGATGTAATCTGCGATTCTTTTGGCTTCTTCTGTGGTTTCTGCTTCTACGATGAGGATTAATTCCACTAAATACTTGGGCATGGTGGTTTACCTCTTGAAGTGTTTTAGGGCGAAGCGGTTTGCCTTTGTCTGTTTTCTGTGCATGTTAAGTCCTCGTAGATAGTCTAATAGGTGGCTGAACTCGTGGAGGAAAATGAAGCGGATGAGCTCGTTTGGGTTGTCGAAGGTGACTGTTTCCATGATATATTGGTAGCCGTAGAACGGTTGGAAAATCTGCTTTGTTCCGACCGCAAATTTCTGTGTGAATGGGTAATTGATGTTTTTGTTTATGGCTATTGTGATTAGCCGTTGGCTGGGCTGGCATTTTCCGTGGAACGGGTGTTTGCCGTTATGCCAGTGGACTTTGACTTTCCAGTCGTCTAATGGCTGCATAGGTTTTATTGGCAGGTTGAGGCCGCGATACTCGACTTCCCAGCTCTGCTTGCTTAGTAAGTCGTCAAGCTGTAAAGGAAGGGTCGTTTTATTTTCCACTTTCATCTTTTCAGCTTCCCGGAACGTTCATATGTAAGGTCTTGCAGATGTCACGGTCACTCAATTGGTATTTTTTCCTCATTTCCTTCAAGAAGCTTTCAAACTCTTTATCTAAATCAAACAAATTTTTAATTTCTTTTTCGCTTGGCATTTTATTCATCCTCGCCATAAACTTGGTCTAATTTTCTAAAAATGGGTTAGAGTCGCTTCCAAGCTAAAATTAAAGCTTAGAAAAAGGCGGGTTTCACATTTCCGTGCAGTTCCACGGATTTTCCCTGTGAAGATTTTAAAACGTTAAGGCGTGATTTTCAGGGCGAAAAGTGAAAGGCGCCGGTCGAACCTAGAAGCGAAGGAGTTATCGCATTTTTATCTTTCCTTTGTGAGGTTTGCTTGATTATCACGGGTTTGTCATGTGGTTTATGGAGATAATTGAATGTTGCTACTTGGTCCATTTTATGAATGTTGAATCTTTCAGTAGTTGTTTTAGGTTTTTTATGGCCATGGTTGCGTATTCTATTGTTTTTTGGTGTAGTTGTGCGTAGGTTTGTTGGGTTACTGGTTTTAGGTTGTGGGCGAGGATTGACGTGTTTCGTTTTGATAGTAGGTCTTTGAGTTTTTTGTCTTGCATGAACTTTGTTCCAAGCGGATGGTTTTTTGCATTGAGGAGCTCGTAGGCTTTTTCGAGGCCTAATTTGATCTTTGGGGTGGTTTTGTTTGTGTTCCATTTTTTGTATAGTTCTTCTGGTATGTCGGTTGGTTTGGCTGCTGATGGGTCTATGTTGTATTTTCCTTTGAGTTGATGTTTGGCTATGAGTTCTATTGTGCGATATAGGCGGGCTACTGCGTCGTCGTATTTCTTTTCTTCTGTTCCTCTTCTTTTTGCATTGTTTATTAGGTCGGCGATATAGTATGGTTCAGGTTCTCTGGTGTTTAATAGTTGTCCAAGGAAGCGTTTGTTTTCGTTCAGTTCTCCCATTTTGATTTTTCGGAGTGTCTGGAAGGCTTTTTGGTGTTGGAATTTGTCCCATAGTTCGTAGGCGTTTGCGAGGTTTTTAAGTGGGATTATGCGTTTCTTTATTTGTGGGTCTGTTGTTGTTTTTTCAATTTGGTTTAGGATAGTGATTGTGGCGTTGAATTGGTTTTGGTTGAAGAGTTGTGTTGCCGTTTTGATTTTTCGTTCCGCGATGGCAAAGTGAGGTTGGATTATGAGTATTTTTTCTGCTTTGTCTGGGACTACGCCGCCTATTCTTGGGCCTCCTCCTATGTAGCTTAGGGTATTGACTTCGTAGACTGTTCCAAGAATAGCTAGGGCAGCGCTCATGGCTTTTGTGCCGGATGTGTAGTCTACGGTTACGTGGTTGTATTGTTTCCTTATTCGTTGGAATTCTGGTTGCAGGGTCGCGTAGATTTGTTGGATGTCGTCTATGTTTTTTATGACTATTGTTTCGTAGTTTTGGAGGTTTGTTTTTTGCAGTATCTTTGGTAGGGTTGTTTTTTGGCTTTCTTGGCTGGTGACGAAAAATGTTTTGTCTGGATTGTGATGTTGTATGCTGAAAGCTATGCCGTTTGCGAGACTTTCGACAGCGTCTTTCGTTACGCCTACGCCTGTGCCGACAGAAATGATTAGAGATTTGTGGCTAGGTGGGATTTCAGGTTTCTCGGTCATGTCATAATGTCCAATGTAGCCTTGTTTAGCGGGAAAAATAGCGGTATCCAACACCCATTTGTTTGCTTCACGGTCGAACTTCAAAGGGTACACCTTCACAGTTCGATGGTTCCTCAGGATTTCCCAGCGTATAAGATGAACACGATTTGGCCATGGTTTTGCTTCATGAGCAGGCCCCGCTTGAATATAGAGAAGCTTTCTTTCTGCTCCAACATGGTGAATTTCCATATTTGATTTGAATTGGTGTCCATTAAGAACCAAGTCGGCGTCTTCTTCCAAGAGGGTTCTTATGTTTGGTTGTTCGCACTCTAGAAGCCATTGGAGTGGGTGGTGGAACATGACAATTTTCAAGTCAGCATCTTTGAGTTGTTCAAGAGCCTTCTTAAGTGGAATTCTTCCCAAAAGTTGGTCGAATGCTTCGGATTTTTTGTATAGTTTTTTGTGATATGGCCATGCTGAATTGAGCCCTGCGATACCTACGCGGAATCCCTTTATGTTGACAATTTTAGTAAAATAGTAGTGATTTTCGTTGAATGGTTGTTTTAGGTAGTCTTGCGAAAATTTCTGATATCCATGAAGTTTTTTGAGAACACTTTTGAGTATGTTTGGTGATTCGAAGAAGTTGTCGGAATCTTCATCTTTGCTAAGTTCGATTTCCAGAATAGGGGATGGTTCATCCCAATCTACGTCGTGATTGCCGGGCACAGCTATGAGTTTTTCTTTTGTTACGCCGGTTATTTTCAACAGTTGGTCTAGAAAGTCTCTGGCTGATTTGTATTCGCTGGGTTTTCCTGAATAGGCTATGTCACCTGTGCATAGGATTAAGTCTGGTTGCCATTCGCTCTTGTTCATTTCTGAGATTTTTTTCAATAGATCGTTTAAGATTATGTCTTGGTCATATTGGAAATTGGGCTTGAAGTGGAAGTCTGAGAGGTGAAGGATTGTGAGGCCTTTTGCTTCGACGTCTGTCATATTAATGCACCTATAAACGGATTGTCTTGTTTGTTATTCTCTTCTTTAATGTTTTTTCCCAAGATTGGATGCTTCAATGCCGCCGTCTCTTGTTCTTCTTCGGATTTTGAGGTTAAAAAGGCGGAGTCAACAGACCCTCACCAAGGATGGTTAGACTCTTGCGTATCCCCCGCTGTTTTCTCTTCTTCTCAAGAGTCATTGAATCAGAATGAAGGCTTTAGACACGAAACTCAAATACCTTTTCTTGTTGTTTTCTCTTCTTTTTAAGAGTCATTGAATCGCATGGAAGAATTGGCTCGTTGTACACACCGAAGAAGCGTTTCTGTCTTCTCTTCTTTTTCAGAGTCATTGAATCATCATTCCCTTCCAAATGCGGTAGGACCTTTTGACCAACTCTTGCTGTCTTCTCTTCTTTTCACGAGTCATCGAGTCGAAAATAAGGAATGAGATAGCCAGGATGCTTTCAATGAACTTGCTGTTTTCTCTTCTCTTAAAGAGTCATTGAATCAACATTCTAGTTTTTGGACAATCGAGAAATTCTTAGAGTTTCAGTTTTCTCTTCTTTTTCAGAGTCATTGAGTCCTACGGGTTTGCCACGATGATAATAAAACCACCAGACCCTTGCTGTCTTCTCTTCGTTTCCAGAGTCATTAAGTCACGGGATGCGTATAGCACGAATGCAAGCCAAATCATAAACTGATTGCCGTTTTCTCTTCTTTTCATGAGTCATTGAATCTCTTCAAGGTTAAGAATATGGGAGTAGCTAATGATATGTTTCAGTTTTCTCTTCTCTCGCAGAGTCATTGAATCAATCCAGTAGAAATCGCTGACTACATCCTGAAAAAACTCTTGTTGTCTTCTCTTCCATTTTAGAGTCATTGAGTCGGAATGGTACGAAGTTGCTATTATCGCTAGAACTGGCAACTTGCTGTCTTCTCTTCGTTTCCAGAGTCATCGAGTCAGAAAAGCTCTTTGACACCCAAATACAAACACTCAACTTGCTGTCTTCTCTTCTTCTCACGAGTCATTGAATCCGTCTCGATAGACATGCTCGTTCCTTATAATTTCGAGACCTTGTTGTTTTCTCTTCTTCTTAAGAGTCATTGAATTTACCTTAATCCTTGGATTCGAGAACTGCAACTACAATGGTCCTGCTGTCTCCTCTTCTTTTCACGAGTCATTGAATCACATCCCTTCTCCGTGATATATCCTGAAGGTTGGATACTCTTGCTGTCTTCTCTTCGTTTCCAGAGTCATCGAGTCGCAATAACAGTCGCAGAATCAAAAGGTATGATGCTTTTCCGTTGCTGTCTTCTCTTCTTTTTCAGAGTCATTGAATCGACGCCGCCATTCAAGTAGCAATAGGACAATCGCAAGCAATGTTTCTGTTTTCTCTTCTTTTAATGAGTCATTGAATCCGATATGGACCAAGTCTTCTCGTGGGAGTGGTTTTTGGACTTGCTGTCTTCTCTTCTCCCATAGAGTCATTGAATCTAAGTTTTGCAGACGAGTACGCATTGAGATTAGGAGTTTCAATTTTCTCTTCTTCTCACGAGTCATTGAATCTGATCGGGATTGAGCTTCCAAAGAATACAACGGTCAATACTTGCTGTTTTCTCTTCTTTTCAAGAGTCATTGAGTCTTGGCATTTGACGCTTTGACAAGTGGGAGAACATGGAACTTGTTGTTTTCTCTTCTTTTTTTAGAGTCATTGAGTCGCTATGAACCAAGGTCATTCGAAGATTTCTTAGCAATGGTTTGCTGTTTTCTCTTCCTTTCTCGAGTCATTGAATCCACCCACGGCTACATCGTTTAGTGTGCTGGCTATTTCGCCTTTCTGTTTTCTCTTCTTTTCAGGAGTCATTGAATCTCATTCGTCGCGTTGCCAAAAGGAGTATACGTCTACACCTTGTTGTTTTCTCTTCTTTCTAAGAGTCATTGAATCCACACCTAACAGCGATGGCACAATAACTTGGAGTGCAGTCTTTCAGTTTTCTCTTCTTCTCACGAGTCATTGAATCTCCAGATCTATCTTCCCTTTTTGTAGAAACTTAGGTGTTTTCTTTCAGTTTTCTCTTCTTCTCACGAGTCATTGAATCTGAAACTAAAAGTCCTCGTTTCCCTCTTTCAAGCCCTCCGTAGCCTTCTCCTGAAACATCCACCCGATTATCGTCTGCTTGCAGAATGCCTTATAAAGATAATCGATAAAAACCTAAGAACCAACAAAGAACCATTGTCCTCAGCCTACATCGTCAGCCGAGCAAATTGAGGCGGTGGCCGCTCGACTGACCCGCTAAAACACAAGCTGCGCTCTCTCGCATCACCACCTAGAATCTGTCACGGTACATGCTCACCGGCACGATTCGATCCGAACCTGACCACACCCATGAGGTTTGTAATCACCGATAGCGTGATACTCCAAAGCAGACAGCCCAAGTGCCAACGTTTCATCTTTGACACTGCTTCCGAACTGAAATACGGAGCCGCCCGAGAGGGCAGGTTCGATTCGACGTCTTTTCTGTGTCTTCAGAGACCATCCACTGAAGGTTTCAGACCCGATACGCTTCGACTTTAGTTCAATGTCCGGCAGTTTGGGTTTTCCTTCATGCAGAAGCCAAGCGTAAGATCTTCTACAACCTTCAAGCAAGCTTGAACTATCCAACAATTTGCCTTCTAGCAGCATAGGAGAAACAAGCCTAACAGAAAAGCAGCTGACGTCAATTTCAGCGGCCCTTCTATGCACGGATTCCTGTGAAACATCCTCAACCCTTAGTCCCTCAACTTTCACCTTGCCCAAACCCCGAGACTTTCCGCCGCCGATGCCCTCGTCTTCCAAGCCGCGCTCCAGAGAAGCTTTCAAGACGTCAACGCAATCCCCGCAGTCTCTGGAAACAAGAACTTCAACAGCAAACTTCGAACCCTTGCTAATCGTTTCCACCGTGTGAAGAGTTCCAAAAGACTCTCCATTCCCGCTTATCTCTGCACCAGAAGCAGTTCTTCTGTCCAAAGCAGTTGACGTAGTTCTCGAAAAACTTATGGGATGCTTCTCAATCTCGTGACAGCGTTCACACTGATAGCCAGTGAAAGGCTCAATGTCTTCACCGCAATCACATTTTATCGGCGGCAGAACCTTATCATAGGTTCTTTTGCACTGCGGGTTCTTGCACACATACAAGGTCTTCGGAGCTGGCTGATAGATGCCCCCACATTTGAGGTGCAGAGGGTAGGCATATCTGAAAAAAACGTTCGACGCTTTTCCGAATTCCTCTCCAAACAAAGCCGTGTAAGTGCAGTCTGCAAAGTGTTCACAATTCTCATGGTCAACCATGGGATGATCAAGCTTGCAGACGCTCTTGATGATGCTAGTTCCAACGGCGCCCCTAATTACAGATCCAGGGATGTGTCCAAGGCTTCGCTTGATCACACCGGTTCGCAGACCTGAACCAATATGAAGCGGAGTAGCGGCGACAAGGGTAGCTGAAACTCTGTAGCACATGGTGGCCATCTAGGTACACCCCTTCTCAGTGAGCCAACTCTTCAAAGCCTCTCCAGAAAGCTCTTTCTCGCCTTCCTTGCCCAAGTAGTACCCAGCACTGCGTTCAACGATGCGTTCAATGTTGATCTTCACTTTGCCAAACCCTCTTGTCGAAGAACCGCCCAAGGCAGAATCCTCCACAGACTTCAAAGCTTTGCATAGGATCTTCAGTTCCTCATCAGTAAGATTCTCAGTCACTATCTCGAAACAGAAGACCGTTCCTGAAGGAGCAGCTTCAATCGTGTATAGCGCACGTTCGGCTACTGTGCCCGTACTTCTATCAATTGCTATTCCAACACGCGACAACGTCTCCACTTTCTTTGTTGGATATGCATCTCTGAACTTGGTCTTGCTTGCGACCGAAATGCTGCCAGCAGTACCAAAGATTTTACAGCAGGGGCAGAAACTGTCGGGGTTAGCTTTCTTTGTTCCACACATTGTCTTCACATTGGGAGGGAAGCATACGTCGACACCTTCCTTTCTCAAAATCCTTTCAGCTTCAGCCCTAGTTTTCCCCTTCAAGGAGGAACCGGGAATGTAAGGTTGACCACTTAAGTCTTTGACAATTGGCATTTCATGTCCACCTAACTCAATCTCGGGTTTTCCCGAGCCTATGTGCAGCGGTGTTATGGCTTCGATCGTGCCTCTAATGATCAGTCTTTTTTCAAGTTTCTCAAACAACCAGCTCACCTCCTATCCACTTGATTGATCCAGACTTTCCCTTGAAACGATGGATGTTTGGAGATTATCTCCCGCCATATCGGAGAAGCGAGAGATCTTGGATCGTCTCTGAAGCCACCGACCTTCACCAAGACTTCATACCTGTTCCTATCGACTGAAACCTCTAATCCCACGTATTTGCAGTTTTGCTGCTGGCATATATTCCTTGCACTCTCTTCAGCAACGGTTTTGACGACCTCTATTCCATGGTAGTCATAGAGCATGTTTGCATACATCAGAACCTTTGAGAGAAGCTCCTTCTTGTCTCCAAACTCCCTCAGGAGACCAAGCATCATCTCCCAAGCTTCTCTTCCAGACACCCTATTTATCTGATACTTAATGAAGGCCTCAACGAAAGGCAACGGTTTAGTCCTAACCAGGTTGTAGATGGCACGCAGCTGTTTTGCACCGAGTTCGCTTTTGACGGCAACCTCCGCAAGTCTCTCGCCTTTTTGTTCCAGTTCTCTTTCCTCACTCAACTTTTCATCTCTCCTTAAATGCATTGTAGACTGTAAAGGCATCCAATAGGATGCCTGACTGCAGACAAGAAAGGAGACGTTCTCCTACACTCCATTCTAAGCCTCTGCCTCTCCCACCTTTTGCCATAAGGTTCTTAATCAGAGCCTCGGCGAGCAAAGGGTTTTTGATAGCGGTCTCTGCAATATTGCGTATC
>Ga0315280_10002045_pt1 | contig 33371 bp, 35 predicted proteins | sample YL17G06_40_MG_FD_203697 | JGI IMG/M metagenome (GOLD analysis project Ga0315280, IMG submission 203697) | Sediment microbial communities from Yellowstone Lake, YNP, Wyoming, USA - YL17G06_40 | ecosystem: Environmental > Aquatic > Freshwater > Lake > Sediment | place: USA: Wyoming | collected...
GCGCGAGGTGCGCATCGGCGAGGGCCTTAAGGCCCGCCTGGATGGCCCCTTCCTTGCCCGTTCCCGGCGCCGCCCGCGCCAAGGTGGCCCGCGCATCCCGCAGTGTGAAATACTGCCGACGCTGGTCCCATAGGTGTCCCCGTCTGATAGGCGTGAAGTTCACGTGGACGCGGCGGCAGACGTGTAATAACAGCCCCTATGCGGTAGTCGACGCCCAGTAGGCGGCCGCCAACGGCACTCCCCTTTCGCGCGATTCAGTCCTTTCTGTATCGGGGTTCCCCGTTGCCAGTTGGCCGGCTCTCCGGCATAATGGCGACGAGACGCTAGGCCTTGCGGGCGCCTTGGAGACTACGCCGCGACTGGCCTGCCGCGCCGGGTGGATATTGGCCCCAGTGCGTGTATGCGTGCGGAGGGGGTATGGCCAGGAAGGACAGGCAACAGGCGAAAAAGGCTGCGGCCCCGAACGGGCCCGCCGACAAGAAACTCGATGTCTCGGCGCTTGAAACTTGGCTCTGGGACGCCGCCTGCGTCATCCGCGGGCCGATTGAGGCCCCGAAGTTCCGCGACTACATCCTGCCGCTGATCTTCCTGAAGCGCCTCTCCGACGTGTTCGACGATGAGATCGACCGTCTGGCCGCCGAGTTCGGCGACGGCGAGAGGGCCCTGAAACTCGCTGCCGAGGACCACAAACTTGTCCGTTTCTATGTGCCGGAGAAGGCCCGCTGGGGCGCTGTGGCCAGGCAGACGACCGGGCTGGGCGAGTACCTGACCGACGCCGTCCGAGCGGTGGCCCGCGAGAACCCGCGCTTAAACGGCGTCATCAACGTCACGGACTTCAACGCCACCACCGCCGGCCAGCGTATCCTTGACGACGACCGCCTTGCGGCCCTCGTCCAGCGGCTGAGCGAGTATCGGCTGGGCCTCGCGGACGTGGAAGCCGATCTCGTTGGCCGCGCCTACGAGTACCTCCTGCGGAAGTTCGCCGAGGGCCAGGGCCAATCGGCCGGCGAGTTCTTCACGCCCCCGGAGGTCGCCCGCCTCATGGCCATCATCCTCGCCCCGGAGCCCGGCCAGACGGTCTATGATCCCTGCTGCGGTTCCGGGGGCCTGCTCATCAAGGCCCACCTGCGGCTCCTGGAGACGCACGGGAAGCGGCGAAATGGCAGGCTTGAACTCCCGGCCACGGTTGCGCCGCTTCGCCTCTTCGGGCAGGATATCGGCCCGGAGAAGTTCGCCATGACCCGCATGAACGCGGTCCTCCACGATATGGAGGCCGAGGTCGCCCTGGGCGACACCATGCGCCGGCCCGCGTTCACGGATGCGGGCGGGCGCCTCAGGGCCTTCGACCTGGTGGTGGCCAATCCCATGTGGAACCAGAAGTTCCCGGTTTCGGTCTACGAGAACGACACCTACGGGCGCTTTGCGCGCGGCAGCGGCAAGGAAAAGGTAAGCCTTGTGCCGCCGGCCTCCAGCGCCGACTGGGGCTGGATTCAGCACATGGCGGCGTCGCTGAAGGAAGGCGGCCGCATGGCCGTGGTCCTGGATACGGGGGCCGTCGGCCGCGGCTCGGGCAACCAAGGGGCGAACAAGGAGCGCGACATCCGCCGCCTGTTCGTCGAGGACGACCTTATTGAGGCCGTGTTTCTCATGCCGGAGAACATGTTCTATAACACCACGGCCCCCGGCATCGTCATGGTCCTGAACCGGCGCAAGAAGCACAAGGGCGAAATCCTGGTTGTGAACGGCTCCAAGCAGTTCAGCAAGGGGCGGCCGAAGAACTTCCTGGAAGAGAAGCACATCGAGGCGATGGCCGAGGCGTACGGCAAGTGGAAGGCTGTCGAGGGCCTTTCGGCGGTGGTCACGACCGAGGAGGCCGCGCGCAACGACTACAACCTCTCGCCGAGCCGGTATGTCCGAACGGACGGCGAGGAGGAGGTCCTCCCCCTGGACGAGGCCGTAGTGCTTCTTCGGGAAGCCGAGGAGGAGCGCGCGGAGGCGGATGCTGCCTTGGCGAAGGTTCTCAAGACGCTTGGCTTGGAGGTGTAGTCTTGCAGGGGCGCGCGGCAACAGAACGAGAGGCAGTTCGGCATTCGGCGAGACCTGCGGGCCTCGACCAAATGGATTTCCTGCCTCCAGACTGGGAGCGCGTCCGGCTTGGCGACCTGTTCGAGATTCAGCAAGGCAAGGCCCTTAGCCCGAAGGCTCGCGCCGGTATCAACCCGAAGCCCTTTCTGCGCACGGCCAACGTCTTCTGGGGGCGTCTTGACCTCGGGACGGTGGATGAGATGGACTTCTCTGACGAGGAGGCCGCCAAACTCGCGTTGAGGCCAGGGGACCTGCTTGTGTGCGAAGGGGGCGACATCGGTCGCACCGCAATCTGGCAAGGCGAGTTGCCCTTGTGCTGCTGCCAGAACCACGTGCACCGACTCAGGGCCAGGGACACTGGTGTTGAGCCGCAGTTCGTGATGCTCTGGATGGAGGCGGCCATTCGTCTCCTCGGACTTTACGGGGGCCAAGGCAACAAGACAACCATCCCCAATCTCTCGAAGAGCCGGTTGGCGGCGTTTGAGGTTCCACTCCCGCCGCTTGCCGAACAGCGGGCGATTGCCGAGGTGCTGCTCGTGGTCCAGCGGACGAAGGATGCGACGGAGAAGGTCATTGCGGCCCTGCGGGAACTCAAGATGAGCCTCCTGAAGCACCTCTTCACCTACGGCCCCGTCCCCTTCAACCAGGCCGACAAGGTTCCCCTCAAGGAAACCGAAGTCGGCGCGATCCCCGAAGGCTGGAATGTCGCACGTCTCGGAGACATCTCCGACTGGATGCGATACGGGACCTCAAGGCGGTGCCACCCGCAGCCGCAGGGGCTCCCCGTCCTGCGCATTCCGAACGTCATCAACAGTTCGATCAACACGGCAGACCTGAAGTTCGTCGAGATGGACAAGAAGGAGGCCGACCGATACCGGCTTCAGGTCAGGGATTTGCTCTTCGTGCGCACTAACGGGCAGCGTGAGTACGTCGGTCGTTGCGCAGTGTATGAAGGGGAGCCGGAGCATTGTTTATTTGCCTCTTACCTCATTGGGGTCCGCGTTCGCCCCGATGAAGTCCTTGCGGATTACATCCGGCTGTATGCATTGACGCCGGCCGGCCGGAGGTTCCTGAGCGGGCGGGCTTCTGGTGCAGCCGATGGGAAATTCAACATCAATACGCAGACCCTCCGCAGTGTTATGCTTCCCGTTCCGCCGATTGAGATGCAGCGGCGAATCGTGCATGCGGTTGACGCCGCGGATGCAGGGATGGCCGCGGCGGGACAGCGCTTTACGGCGCTTGAGGCAACGTTCAAGTTGCTCCTCGGTCAACTCATGACGGGCAAGGTCCGGCTTCCGGGTTTCGGCACGCCCAGCGCCTCGGCGGGCGGATGACGATGGGGGCCGTTGCCTTTGCGCGCGGCAGCGGGTAAGGTGAAGGCGGGAGGTGGCGCATGAAACGCGATGAGGTCCTGAAGGTCCTGGCAGGGCACCGCGACGGCCTGCGGGCGATGGGCGTAAAGAGCCTGGCGCTTTTCGGCTCGGCCGCGCGCGGCGAGGCTGCGGAAGGAAGCGACGTGGACCTCCTGGTGGAGTTCGACCGGCCTGTGGGCTACTTCCATTTTCTCGACGTGAAGGAATACGTCGAGCGGCTCCTCGGCGGCGCCACGGTGGACCTGGTGGTGCGGGGGGCCGTGTTCGACGAACTCAAGGAAGACATCTACCGAGAGGCCGTCAATGTCCTCTAAACCGCGGAAGTGGAGGTTCCGGCTGCGGCACATCCTGGAGGCGATTGCCCGGACCCGCGGCTAGGAGGAGGGCATGACGGCGGAGGGCCTTCGGCGCAAGGAGGCGAAAGCCATGATGGAAGGCAACGACATCCGGCAGGTGCTCGCAGGGGAGGCCGCGGCGCTGAGGGAGCGGTTCGCCGTCCGGTCGCTGGCGCTCTTCGGCTCGGCCGCGCGCGGCGAGGCCACGGAGGCAAGCGACGTGGACCTCCTGGTGGAGTTTGACGGCCCGCCGACGTTCGACCGCTACATGGACCTCAAGTTCTATCTGGAGGACCTCCTCGGGCGGCGGGTGGACCTGGTGACGCCTGACGCGCTCAAGACCCGGATGCGGCCCATCGTGGAAAAGGAGGCGATCCGTGTCGCGTGACTGGCGGCTGTACCTCGATGACATGCGCGAGGCGTGCCGCAAGGTCCTGCGGTACACCGAGGGCCTGGACCTTGAGGGGTTGCGGGGCGACGAAAAGACCTATGACGCGGTCGTCCGTAACCTGGAGATCATCGGCGAGGCCGCCAAGAACATCCCGGACTCGGTCCGCGGGCGCGCACCCGGCATCGAATGGCGCAAGGTGGCGGGCCTGCGGGACGTGATCGCGCACGGCTATTTCGGCATTGATAATGCGGTCCTCTGGGACGTGGTGCGGAACAAGGTTCCGGTGCTGCTGCGCGCCCTTGAGTCGGTGGCCGAGGAGGAATCGTGACCCTGGGGGGAGAACGCGTGGCGGTCCAGAACCCCTTCGTCAAGTACGCCGTGGAGGCGGGCTGGACGTACCTTTCGCCGCAGGAGGCATTGGACCTGCGGGCCGGCGGCATCACCAGCCCCGTCCTGGATGCGGTCCTTGTTGACAGGCTCCAAGCGCTGAATCCCGGCATCATCGACCTTCGGCGGGCCGAGGAGACGGCCAAGCGCCTCGTCCGCGTGCGGCCCGACATCGAGGGGAACCTGGACGCCTGGGAGTACCTCAAGGGCCTGAAGACCGTGTTCGTCGATGAGGAGAACCGCGAGCGGAACGTGCGGCTTCTCGACCCGGAGAACCTCGACGCGAACCGCTTTCACGTGACGGACGAGTTCACCTTCTCGAACGGCACGCCGCCCGACACCCGGGCGGACATCGTCTTCTTCGTCAGCGGCGTCCCTATCATCCTTTGCGAGACGAAGCGGGCCACGGCCGCCGAGGGCATCGCCGAGGCCCTCGACGACATCCGATACTACCATCGCAAAGCCCCCGAATTCCTGGCCCTCAATCAACTCCACGGCCTGACGCACCTTCTGGACTTCTACTACGGGGCGACGTGGAACCTCAGCCGCAAGGGGCTGTTCAACTGGCGCGACGAGCAGGTGGCGGCCGGGGACTTCGAGAGCCTGGTGAAGTCCTTCGTGGCGCCGCGGCGGGTGCTCAGGGTCCTTACGGAGTTCATTCTATTCACCCGCAAGGATGAGGAACTCTCGAAGGTGGTCCTCAGGCCGCACCAGATGCGGGCCGCCGAGCGGTGCGTGGCCCGGGCCGGAGACCCGAAGAAGCGGCGGGGCCTCGTGTGGCACACGCAGGGGTCCGGCAAGACGTACACGATGATCACGGCAGCCAAGCGGCTCATCGAGGACCCGGTCTTCGAGAACCCGACGGTCCTCGCGCTCGTGGACCGGAACGAACTGGAGGCCCAACTCTTCGGGAACCTGGAGGCGGTGGGCTTCGGCCACGTGGAGGTGGCCCAGACGAAGGAGCACCTGCGGCGGCTCCTGGCGAGCGACCGGCGGGGCCTGATTGTCTCGATGATCCACAAGTTCGACGGGATTCCCGAGGCCGTGTGCACGCGCGAGAACGTCTTTGTCCTCGTGGACGAGGCCCACCGGACGACTGGCGGCGACCTGGGCAACTACCTGATGGGGGCGCTCCCGAACGCCACGTACATCGGCTTCACGGGGACGCCCATCGACAAGACGGCCCACGGGCGGGGGACGTTCAAGGTCTTCGGTATGGACGACCCGATGGGGTACCTCGACAAGTATTCCATCCGCGAGTCCATACGTGACGGGACCACGGTGCCGCTGCACTACAGCCTGGCGCCGAACGAACTCCAGGTGGACCGCGAGACGCTGGAGAAGGAGTTCTTCGCCCTGGCGGAACTGGAGGGCGTGAGCGACATCGAGGAACTGAACCGCGTGCTGGAGCGGGCCGTGACGCTGCGGAACATGCTCAAGAACCCGGAGCGGGTTCAGCGCGTGGCGGCGTTCGTGGCGCAGCACTTCCGCGAGCACGTCGAGCCGATGGGCTACAAGGCGTTCCTGGTGGCCGTGGACCGGGAGGCGTGCTGCCTCCTGAAGGAGGCCCTGGACGAGCACCTGCCGACCGAGGCAAGCGCGGTCGTCATCAGCCAGGCCTGGAAGAAAGACCCGGACCGAATGAAGAAGCACTACCTGACGGAGGACCAGGAGAAGGCGGTCCGAAAGGCGTTCCGCAAGCCCGACGAGCAGCCGAAGATTCTCCTTGTGACCGAGAAACTGCTCACGGGCTACGACGCGCCTATCCTCTACTGCATGTACCTCGATAAGCCCATGCGGGACCACGTGCTCCTCCAGGCCATCGCGCGTGTGAACCGGCCGTATGAGGATGAGCAGGGCCGGAAGAAGCCGTCGGGGTTCGTGCTGGACTTCGTGGGCATCTTCGACAAACTGGAGAAGGCCCTGGCGTTTGACTCGCAAGACGTGACGGGGGTCATTGAGGGCATCGACGTCCTGCGGGAGCGGTTCAGGGAGTTGATGGAGACGGCGCGGGGCGAGTACCTGCCCGTCCTAGGGGGCAAGCGCGGCGACAAGCAGGTGGAGGCGGTCCTTGAGCACTTCCGCGACAAGGAGCGGCGCCAGCAGTTCTACGGCTTCTTCCACGAGGTCCAGGACGTGTACGAGATTCTATCGCCGGACGCATTCCTGCGGCCGTTCCTGGCGGACTACGAGGAACTCGTGCGGGTGTTCGAGTTGCTGCGGGCGTACTACGAGCGCGGCAAGATCGTGGACCGCGAGTTCCTGCGGAAGACGGCCCGACTGGTCCGCGAGCACACCGAGACGGGTGAGATTCAGGCCCCGGAGAAGTTGCATGCCCTGACGGCGGCGGCCCTCGAGAAGATTGCGGCGGCCAACCAGCCGGACACAGTTAAGGTATTCAATCTCCTCAAGGCCATCCATGACATGGTGGAGGAAAAGTCGCGCGGCCAGCCGTACCTGATCTCGATTGGCGACCGGGCGGAACTCGTCGCCCAGATGTTCGAGGAGCGGCAACTGACGACGCAGGGGGCCCTGGCACAACTGGAGCGGCTGGTCGCCGAACTGAAGGAGGCCGAGAAATCGCGCGACGAGACGGGCCTTTCGCCCGAGGGCTTCGCCGTGTACTGGTTCCTCAAGCACGAGGGCGTGGCCGAGCCGATGAAGGTGGCCCAGGGCGCGGCCAAGGCGTTCGAGGAACACCCGCACTGGCAGACGAGCGAGCGGCAGGAGCAGGAAGTGCGGAAGTCGGTCTACAAGGGGTTGATTGAGGCGGGGGCTGAGAAGGTGGTTGACCTGGCGACCCGTCTGATGAAGATGCTGCGGAGGGCGTCGTCGTGAAGATTGCGCCGCCGGCCGAATGGGAGCCGCTGGAGCAGGCCATCCCGCGGGACGTGTTCCTGGCGGAGGTGGCGGCGTGGGCGAGGCGCATCGGCGTGGGGCCGAAGGAGGTCCGCCTCCAGCCGATGAAACACAAGTGGGGCAGTTGCTCGACCGCCGGCCGCGTGACCTTCAACATGGACCTGCTGCGGCAACAGGCCGATTTCCGCAAGCGCGTGGTGGTCGAGGAACTGCTGCACCTTCGCATTCCGAATCACGGCAAGTTATTCAAGACGATGCTGCGGGCGCTGCTGGCAGGCGGTCGTCGGTGACGAGTAAAAGCAGAATATCCTCCAATCCGGACTACGCCTGTCAGATTCCATGGGGGCCAGGCGTTTAAGACTATAGCGAGCCGCATCGGTGGAAACTGGACATGCGTCAGTCCGAACAGAGCCTGTGGCCGATTGCTGGGACTATGGCGGGCGAGGTATTGCGGGAGGGGCGGCAGAACGCTACACTCGGCATCGGACGGTCTCACGGCATGTGCTTTGTCGGGCTTTCAGGAGTCACGCCGATGGCCGAGCCAGACACGCCTGTGCATGCCTGCTGCAAGGACAACTCGAGCGACGAAGAGTTAATGGAAGGGGTCAAGGCTCGGTGCACGAAGTGTTTTACCATCCTCTTCAAGCGACACTGGGAGCCTCTGGTGAAGTACGTAAACGGCATCGTGCACGACTGGGATGCCGCGGAGGAGATCGCCCTGTTGACCTTCTGGAAGGTGTGGTGGAAGGCTGACACCTTCGAGGCAGGAACACACTTCAGACCTTGGCTGAATGCTATTGCGTATCACACGGCTATGGACTGGTTGAAAGTCCGACGGCGGTCTCCGGACGATATTGCCTTCAGAGACGAGGGGGCTAGTCAGTTTCTCGAGCAACTCGCGGACGAAGCGGCACAGCCGCATGAAGAGACATTAGCCGACCAATCACCAGCATCCGAAGCATCCTTTGGCCTCGTGCGGGTCGACGTTTTCAGGGACATGTTCTTAGACTACGCGGCGCTGCAGCTTTTCTCGCTTTATTCGGAGATGGTGCCACTGGGCGACATAATCTCGCGTATGGGGCCGCTTGGCGAAAGGCTGTCGTCCCTTGCCTCAAGACATTGCCGTACGAATGCGACTGAGTGGCTTCAAGGGATCCATGCCAAAGCCAAGCATGAATTAGGAGCGAAGGTCACAAACCACGAGGACCGCGTAAGGAAACTGCGCGACAGGAAACAGGGCTTGTTGGTCACCCTGAAGAGTCTCTCAAGCATTCAGGGGGATGCAGACCCTGACTCGTCAGATCGGCAAAGGGTAGCGCGCGAGAGGAAGAACATCGAGCGGGAGTTGGTGGAGATCGAGGAGGCGGCGCGTAAAGCCGAACGTAAAGTCAAGAGTGCGTATGTCGAGAGACTTCTCTTCCCCCTGGACGCGGCAACTGCCGCCGAGGTTCTCGGCGTTGAGGCGGAGTATGCGTACCAGCTTAAACTCCGGTTCCGGGAAAGGCTGCCCGACTTGTTGCCTTCGCTTCCCAGGATCGGCGATGTTCTTCGGGGAGACTGGTAGGTGCGCCACGTATCGGAGTCCCGGACCGAAAGGGCTATAACATGGATCTCTCTCAGGTGGCCATAAGTGAACTAGCCGGAGAAAAGGTATCTTTCAAGACACAAGAGCACCTAGAGCGTCATGTGAGAGACCATGTCATTGAAAAACGTGACGAGAAGTGGTGGGCGGTCCTAGATCCCGACTCTGTGGGCAAAGCGCGACAGGAGTGTAAAGATGACCAGTTGGGTCCCGAGTTTCAGTCCTTGGCCGGGCGCTACCAGGACTTGCTCGGTCAGTGTCTTCAGGATGCGTGTACGGCACGTCAGCATCACTCACACAATGCGGAGATCTGGTGGAATGCTGACTGGGTACAAGAGGTGCGCGCTCAACTGATATATGCGTGGCCGGTAGAGTTGAGGCTGTTCGTCACCGCCCGCGCCGTGGCGCGAGGGGTGAAATTCGGGCGCTATGTCTTAAAGACAGGATACCGCCGACCTGAACTCTCCGAAAGGGCGTTCTTAGAGTTGGCTTACGAGAAATTCCTAGAGCGTTCCATCCTGAGAAACAGACCGGTTATTGCCCTTCATGACAAAAAAGAGGAACAAACATGAGAGACCCTTACGACCCCAAAAAGGCGCTTGAGTCCACACTCGCTGCTATGTCGAGCAGCGCCGGGCAGCATCCGCTAATGTTTCTGAGGCTAGCCGCGAGGCTGGCGGCGATTGGACCCGATCATCGACTGACCGAGGCGATGGCTCTGGTCGGCAATCGCGATGATTTCGAACAACTGGTGGTGGAACGATGCGAGATTGGCGTCGGCGAACTCAAGACTGCACCAGGTGAGGACCTGGCGCTTGCCGTCATTGCGGCCCAGGACCTCACCTGTTTGCTCAGGCTCCGCGGGGATAAGCTCCCGGATCGTGTTGGCCGAAGCATTCGCGCCTTGGCGGATGCGGCTGAGAATGCCCGGCTCGACTCGGAGGCGGCGGCGGCGGTAGAAGGGTTCCGTGAGCAGTTCCAGATTCCACCAGAGTATCGTCTGGGCATCGTAGATAGCCCGGTCAGCGAATTCGAGATGGCTGTGGTTGCTCGCGTCGAGCTCGCCAAACTGGTGGCGGAGGCAAAGGCGGCCCGGGCGGGCAAGCCGGAGACTGTTGCAGCCTTGCCTGGCCAGAGGGTCTTGGAATGGGCGCGCGAGAAGGCGGAGGGTCTCTTGCGAGCGGCTGCTATCGTGATTGAACATCTTGAACCTCCGGCACATCTTACGGCGCTCCCTGTCATGCAGGCGGCCGACCAGACCCTTGGCTTGAGCATTGGCGAGGAGGAGACCCTTGGTAACGAGGAGGAGGCGGGCCGAGCGGCGGAAGCCGCCTGTTGGGAGATCTCCCTTGTAGATGAGCTCGGCAAGTACGCCTTGCAGCGTGTGGAACCGGCCCCGGAGGGCGTACGCGGCGATGAGTTCCTAAGAGAGATTGGCGAAGCAGTCCTGAGAGAACGACTGCCTTGGGCAGGGGGAACTGTGCACATCGAACGCTTCACCGACGAGGCTGAGCCTACCAGCGCATCGTACCTTGCTACGGTGGATGATGGTCCCGGAGGGACTCCCAAAACGGGCAGGCTGTGCATCGTACTCAAGTCGACGTCGAAGTTCGCTCAAGGAGAAGCCGCGGCTCGGCTAACCGCAGACGTGAGGTCGGATTACTTCCGTGGAGCCCTGCTTCCCAACGACTGGAACCTGATCGCCGCGACGGTCACTATCGAGGAGCCGGACAATGAGTAGCTTCCCGGTAACGCTGGCCTTCGAGCATGAAATGTGGGGTGGCCCGCACAAGATCGTCGGCCTGGGTACCATTACGCGGGGAACGAGCGGCAACTTTAGATCTGGACAATACTACGGGTCTAAGAGTTCGGAGTATTTACAGTGGATGTGGCAGCGCTATGACGCAGAATTCGACTCCCGTAATGACTACCGCTTGTGGAGAATTGTTGCCGTACCTCACTTCCTGGAGAACGTTACCTGGGGAGCTGAGAGGCCGGCTACCTTCGCGTCGGCGGGCCTTGTGGAGGACACCAAGCCGGTGATTGTCTGGGGCATCCTCTCCTGTCTTGCGCGAGTCTTCAGGGACTGGGTTAAGGGCAAAGAGCTGGAAGGCAAAAGTACGGTAGCCATAGAGCAGGATTGGGTGCAACAGCGTCGCCGGATATTCGCGCTCTTCACCGAGGCCGAGATGCGGAATCTCGCGCATCAGTGCCGCGGAGCGTTGGGAACAGTACCCGTGGACCATCTGCGAGCCGAATGTGCTTGCATAGGCACGATGGCTATGGACGCAACCCAGCAGTTGCGACACGCACTGAAAGACTCAATGGGCCTTGCCGAAGCCCGTTCTTATCTTGAACAGTTGGCTGACACCATCCGCAAGTGGGACCCGCCTTGGCAGCCAGGCGGGCGTCCACCCTCTCAAGAAGCTCTGAAGAAGGAGCGGGACGAAACCAAGAGCGCTATCGCACCGTTCGCGCCTGACGAGCTTGCCTCCGGGATGTGCTCTGCCCTTTTCCACGCCAGGTTTGTCGCCTCAACAGCCGTCAGGAGAGAGAAGGTTGTCGATGACGTCCTTCTGCAAGATGCTTTTCTCTTCGCGCTGTCTGCTTGGAAGAATACCCGCTCGTTTCGCAAGGGAGAGAGTGACTGGCGAGAGCGTACAGCGCCCCGTGCCCCGGAGCGCAGCCTAGCGAAGCTTTGGCTCAACGAGGTGGACGCTCTATACGCGGCCGCTCAAGCCGCGCGAGACGCCGGTGACCACCTTGCTAACGCAGGCCTCGGCGCTCTATTGCTCCGGGCCATTCCCGATGGTGTTCTTGAGGACCCGGAGATCGGCCCTGCGCTTCGACCGAGACTAGAGGAGATTGCCGACCGCCTTGGCTTCTCGATTCGGCAAGCTGGCCTTGAAGTCGACAGTCGGTTCGTGCCCACTCAAGAACCAGTGCCCGATCATGGCATTAGGGAACCGGCGCAAAGGGTGCTAGTGACCCTTTCCACAAGAGAGAGGGCGGTTGGACTGGCCAGCCCGCCAGACGACGAATGGGAGCTTTTCACTTATCATGTGCAACAGGATCAAGCGGGCGCATCCTGGGGTCCGATCTGGGCGGTGGTTTGGGCTCGCCATACGGAACAGGGGTTGTTGCCTCTGGAGCAGCTAGATGACGAGATTCGGGGCGGCGTGCCGCTATCGCAAGACATCCTCCAAAGCGCACTCAAGCTCAACTTACGGTATGGGCGCATCAATAAGGCTGGAAGAGCATTTGAGGTAATGGAGGTACGCGAGGAAGATATCCTCGATTTTGCCCATGCCGTCAAGCGCGCTTCCCAGGTGATGCCATGCTGTGTGGACTTTGTAAAGCTGAACGAGTGGCAGGAAGCGATAAGAAGCAAGTGGTGCCAGATGGTCCTGGGCCGTCCCGTCGCGTTCCGCTTCAACGAGGTGTTGCTGCTCCATGAGCTGCTCTTAGGTCGGGGGCTCGCCATCGTCCGGGCGGCGGGCGGCTTCGGTGCTGGTGTCTTGGCTCGAAAGCGCTATAACGAACTCCTTGAAGCAGACCTGCGCGATTTCCTCGCTGCAGAAACTGCACACCTCCGCAGTGGCATAGCAACGGTTGACGAATCGGGTATCGGGTACTGGCTGGGCAGAGTTCGGAACACCGAGTTGGGAGCTCCCGTCGCTGCGTCCGTCATCTGCATTGACGAGCAGCATGTCAGCCTGTTGATGAAGGGCCCAGGCGAGGCGAGTATATGCGAGATCGTTTCCGGATGCGGTCAGAGTGACTGGTCTCGGGAAGCCAAAACGATTCTTGCGACGTGCACCCAGTGGGCTAGGGGTACCAGAGACTCGGTCGCATGGGGTTCTAAGCTTCGTAATCTGGCCACGAGGCTTGTCAGTGGGGCACGGACCCTGTTCCCAGAAGTCCGTTGGCTTGTCATCGCTATCGACCCTGTGCTCGCCGGCCTCCCGTGGCAAGGGCTAATAAGAGAACTGGATGGGGGCATCGTCGTGTCTTTGGTGCCGAACTTGAGTTGGGCGGCAATGACCCATTTCACTGCGGGTCAAACCGTTGACAGGGTGAGACTGAACCTAGTCCAGTTCGACGAAGGCCTGGAGCGGTTCCGCCTCAGGCTGAGAGATGACTACGAGATTCTGAGGCAACGTCTTCGCTCTGCGGCCGTGGTCCTTGCGCACGGGGTGAAGGTACCCAAGGAAAGCAGGCTTGGAGGAGTGTGTTTCGCTGAGAGGCCATTGTGGATCGAGGATTGGTTCGACATGGCGGTACATAGGTTGTGCATTGTGCATGCCTGTCACGCAGGCACTGCCGAAGCCGTATCGGTATCTCTTGGTGATCTCGGGGGCATTCCTGGCCTTGTTCTGTCCGCAGGTACTCGACTGCTTTGTGCTCCGGTGGCTGAGGTGCCGGTAAGTGCAGCCGAGACTCTTCACGGATGCGTGACAAGTGGAGACGGGCCTAGAGAGTTCGGGCTCCGGTACCTGCATTCCATACGAACCGACCCGCGCATCAGTCTCTACAACCTCTACGGCTTTGCCGACGAACTAATCTTTCCTTCAGAGCCTGCAGCAAGTGGATCGCCTCAATCCGGTGGCATGTTGACCGGTACCGTCACGAGGAGAAGGCCCGATGAGAGCTATGGCTTCATCGCCGGGAGCAACGGACGGCCCTACTTCTTCCATGCAAGCGGCCTGGCACCGGACTTGCCGCTCGCGGAGGTGAGGGAAGGATTGGATGTTGACTTTGAAGGCGCGCCTTCACGCACAAGGCCTGGTCGAGTAGCTGCAGTAAACGTCCGGCGTCACCAAGGACCCAGCCCCCAGCCCCAAAGACCATCAGAGTCAGAGACGGCGTAAAGCCCCGCAGAGACCCTCCTTGCGTTCCCTGCAAGGCTTCAGGTTCTGTTGGGCCTTGTCCTTGAGGCGGTAGTTGCGGTATGCTATTTGCCCACTCTTGCCGACCGAACCTCCGGGCCAACCATCGCGGCTTGCTTGTGGGCAATCCGATCAACGCAGGGGAGAAGACCAAGCTCCGCCAAGCTGCGGCGCAGGCGGTCTTCCTCTGCCTCGCATTCGTTGCCGACAAACCCGGAGAAGTCGATGCTCACGTTGCCTTCTGCGTCAATCGTTGTTCGGATCACCTTCGCCATGTGTTGCCGCTCCTTCCGTTGCTGAGCCGAAGGCCCAGTCCGGCCAGTTGCCGGCGGATAGCCCGGACGTCAGCCTCGGGTGCCGTCCCGTTCAGGCTGACCGCCCCGTCGGCATCCACCCGAACCTCAAGGCGGTTCGGGATCGCACGCACGTCCTCTTCGAGGCTTCGGTAGCGGTCGGTGAGGAACACAAACTCCTGGTTGCTGCTGCCGACCCACGGCCTCGAGGAATCCTCTTGGGCCTTGATGAACGGCCCGGCCAGGAGAAGGTCGGTTACTGCAAGCAAGTCGCACCAGTCCCGCTGACGGCTTGCACGCAGTCGGCCGTAGTCGTAGCCGCTGAACGTGACGACCGAGAGCCCAGCCTCACGGCAGAGGCGGCCCAGTTTGGCCAGTGGCCCCGCCTGGGCAAACGGCTCGCCACCGGTGAACGTGACGCCCTCCAGGCCGCGCTGGGCAGTGACCTCCTGAAACAGGTCACCCACGGTTCTCACGAAACCGCCCCGGAAACTCCATGTCCGGCGGTTGAAGCACCCGGCGCAGTGGATGGGGCAGCCCTGGACCCAGATGGCGGCTCGTCGTCCCGGCCCCTCCGCCTCTGTGAGAGGCAGGAACCTGTGCACTCGAATGTTCGCGTTGTCGACTCTCTTGCTCATCGCACACCTTAGACCTCACCGACCGTCGTTGCCGAGCCGATTGGCTATGCCCTCACGGCCGATATCTGCACCATCCGGCCGCGGGTCTCCGAACTCTCGCGTTCGATGGAGACCTGGTAGCCGTGTTGTCTCTGGACGCGCATGATGGCGATGACAGCGTAGGCCCGGGCGATGTCCCGGCAGATGGCTTCCGCCTCGGCTGCGTCGGCCTCTTGGCGGTCATACTCAAACCGCACCCGACCGTCGGAAGCCACTGCGACGCCCAGGCCCCGGGGGAGTCTTCCCGTTCGCAGGCCCATGATGCAACGGTGGTGCTTGCTGGCGCAGTCCTGGTAGCCGTCTGTGACCGTCCCATCCCGCTCGCGGGCGATCTTCTCCACGGCCAGCCGCATGATTTCCATGCACGGCACGCCCATAACGTTGGCCTGGAGCTGCGCCAATTGGGGCTTCGGGATGACGATTTCGGTTCGATAAGACGCTGTCAGGGACATCGTGATTCTCCTCAATGGACGGCAACCCGTTCCTTCCGAAGTTGACGGATGGTCTCCTTGGCCCTCATCCCGTTGTCCTGCGCGGCGGTGCATTTGGCCTGAAGCATGTCGATCTCGGAGCGGAGCCGCTGGGCCTCGCGCATTTGGGCCTCATGCTCGCCATTGCGCCCGCCAACCGTGCGGGCGAGGAGCTCCGAGTAGGCAGTCGCCGCTTGGAGCAGTTGCCGGACTTGGCCCGGCTCATTGCGGGATATCTCCGGCAGGCGCTCCAGTGCCCGCTCCAGGCTCTTGAGGACGGCCCCGGCCGGCAGGGCGGCGGTGTGTTGCTCAAGGGTCTCGTCTGGCATGGCGGCGTAGGCGCGGCTCCAGCGGGTCACCTCGGCGCTGAAGAAGGCCGGGTCCGTTCGAAGAACGATCTCGCGGGTCAACAATCGCACCTGCCCCAGTTCGTGCCGCAGGCCGCCGTGTCGCTGGTCCTCGCGACGGACGGCCCTTTCAAGGCTGTTGAGCCTGAGGCGGCGCGTCCAGACGGCCCAGCGAAGGCGGCGGGCCGTCATGCCCTCGGCCATCGCGACCTTGCGGTGCGGCCAGAACACCTGCCGGTATGCCTCGATGGTCAGGTAAAGCGCCGGACCTGCAAGACCAAGGGTCGAGGAAGTCCAGAGTGCCATCGGCCATACTGATGTGTCGGCCAGCAGGACTAACATCGGCAGGCAGAAAAGCACAAGCCCCAGGATGACGCATTCCCAGACCTTCGTACGTGACAGCTCGAACCTTTGGACGTGGTTCCTGAGCCAATACCCGGAAAGGACGCACGGACCAACTATCACTGCAGCGACGATGGCCAAGGCAACGGCCAGGCAGACCAGCCCGATCACGAGGCCCGCAAGGAGCAAGAACCCGATCAACTTGCCAATTGCCTCAGCCATCTGTGTGCTCCGAGTCGTGTTCGAGCGAAAGCGGTGCGTCCGCCGTTTGTTCGAGCGTGTCCAGGTTTTCTTTTCCCAGGCGGCGTTCCAAGCACACACGGAGCTCGCGGGTGTCGCCCGCGAAGTACGCTCGGTCAACGGCATCGTCGCCGCACACCTTCCGCAGCTCCTGGGCCGTGGCACGCTCCTGGGGGTACGAATGCGGCAGTTCCGGGTTTGGCTGTCGCCCCAGCTCCTTGACGGCCAGGTCCTCGGTGACGCCCTCGTGGAGCTTCTCGCCAAGGACTTCCCTGGCGCGGGGGTCGGACAACTGATGCACCCGCTCGTGGATGGCTGTCTTCTCCAACTGGAGATCGTCCATGTCCACGTGGGCCGGCTTCTCGGGGCCTTGGGCGAAGCCGATCACCCGCTTGCCTTCGGGGGGCCTGCGGCCGTCCGCACGCTCGTAGCTTCGCTCAAAGTCCTTGCGCTCCTCGAAGACCGTGGGCAGGTCCTTGACCTTCTGGATGCGTTCCGCCGGCACAAGATGGCGATACCGCTCGCACAGCCGCTCGGTGTGGAACCGGTCGATGTCCCGCAGGCGCTGCTGGATTCGCTCCTCCAGGGCCTTGGCCTCGGCGTCGAGCCTCTCGGCCTTGTGGCTTTCCCATCTCTCCAGATTCCGTTTCATCGCGACTGCTCCCGTGTTCGGTCGCGGAGAATCGACAGGTTACGACGCAGCTTCCGGCAGGTCTGCTCGTCGTAGCCGGCCAGGGCCGCGATGTTCATGAGGACGCAGTACGGGGCCTCGGCGGGAGGCGTTCCGTTCTGCCATATCCGGCCGGCACATCTCTCCCCGAAGGCCCACAGGTCCTCCCAGCCGCCGTCGACGGCCCGGGCGAAATCCTCGGCGTGGTCGACCGTCAGCAGGTGTTCGACGATCCTGCCCCGGTCCGAGCAACCACCTTCATCGCAGCCCGGGCACTTGGGCAGCCCCGGTCCCGAGGACACCCGTGATCCTGGTCGATCCCCGACCCTGACATGACCGTCGACCGCCGGTAGCTTGTCCCGCATGTGCCGCATAAGTGCCTCCCTAGAACAATACGTCACCCCGCCCCCGTGCTGACGCGGATGGTCGGGAACTTGGACCAGATAAGCATTCCGGCAGCCCTCGGCGAAGACGGCGGCGTGACCGCAGAGGAGGGTGGAAAGGTGGCGCATCTGCTTGTCGGACATGTTCATGCATCCGCCAACCCTTCGGCGTTCGTCCTCGGCCACCAGGCGGTGGACCACCTTCAGGTTTGTGTTCTTGAGAACTTCCGGGGCAAGTTTGGTGGGGACCTGCTCCACGACGACAATCCCTTCGCCATACGCCCGGACTTCGGCCAGCAGGTTGACGAAGCTCTCGACGGCCTTGCCGCGGGCGTTGGCCTCCTCGGCCGGCAGGTTCTGCGGCGCAGCCGCCAGAAGCCGATGGGCCTCCTCGACGACCGTGACATGCCGAAGGCGGTTGCCCACAAGGCCGCCCGCCCGCCTGTGCTCGGCCAGGTGCAGGAGCATGGCCCCAAGCACGAAGGCCTTGTCCTCGTCATTGCCCATGGCGGCGAATTCCAGCACCGCAGGGCGGGATAGGAGGTAGTCCATCGACACCGATGAGGGGCGGTCCAGCATTATCCCCTTGGCCCCGGCGGCCAGGCTGGACAGCCGCGTCTGAAGCCCCGCCTGGATGTTCGCGGTGATCTCGGCATCGTATCCGAGCTCCTTCACCAGCCGGCCGATGGTCGCCGCCAGGTCCGAGAGCGTCGGCTGCGCTTCAGGCACATGGCCGAGTGGATGCCTTCCCATCGTCAGGTCCCAGCCGCGCTCCGAATAGACCCGATGCAGAGATAAGGCCAGCACATAGGGCATCGGCGTCACGAGGGCGAAGGCAGCGTTGAAGAGGGCAATCAAGCCGTCGATATGCGTCTGGACGTGAACACGGGGCCGGACCTCCAGCGGGTTGAAGCGGAAAGGAACGCAGGTCTCGTCTCCCAAGGTGAAGATGTGGAGGTCTCTGACGGTGGGGGTCGTCAGGAGTGCGCGGTATTCCGACTTCATGGCCGGCTCCATGACCAGCCAGGGAATCCTGTGCTCCTCCCAGAGCTGCCGCAGCAGGTACTGGCAGGTCTGGGTCTTGCCGGACCCCGGCACGCCCGCGATCAGGACGTGCTTGCACAGGTCGTCCAGGCCGACCTCGAACCAGTTCCCGGTTCGGCGGCCTCGGTCGAGGACGACCCCAACAGCAACCCGCTCAGGCTGATTCACGGCGGGGAGAGAGACCGCGAAGTCCACCAGTTCCGGCAGTTGGTATCCGGGGAATTCTTCCGCCGGCGGTCGGGCCAGGGCGGCCGCCTCGCCGCTGGTCAGCCGGGTGCATGGCAGGTCGCGCCAGGACCGCGCCTGCCCCGGGATGCACGCCAAGAGGCGGACCGGCTGCGGCTTGCTCTCAGGTCCGGCGAAGGCGCCAAGAAGGGCCTCCGCGCCCAAGGCCAGGCGCTGTCGCCCGCAGGCGAGCAGGAATACATAGACGTCCCACATCCCTTGGTGACAGGCCACTTCGTGCTTCTCGCGGGCGGCCCTGAGCAGGTCCAAGTAGTGGCGAGCCCGGGGGTTGTTGCTCTCCTCCGCCGTGCCGCGACGGAGGTATGCGCTGACAACCTCGCGCTCCTCGTTCGCCAGGAAGGCCGCGGTCTCCTGCACCTGCGCCAGTGGAACGGGGCGTCCCAGGACCAGGTAGGCCCACTGCTCCCCCTGCATGGCGCGGAAGACGGATTCCATGCCGGGCCTGGTGACGGCCTCCGTGCCCGCCGAGAGGGGCTGTTGGGCAGGCATTGCGGGGTTCCCTGTCATCGCCATGATCCAGGGCAGACGGCCCAGGGCTTCGACTGCGTGTCCGGTTGCCGGACCGGCGGAGAGTTCGCAACCGGGCAGGGCCGCCGAGAGAGATGCCCCCCACGTCGCCAGCGCATCGCCACCCCCCGGAAGGCCGAGATGGACCGACAGCCTGCGTTCCTCGGCCAGCACGAGGAATGCCCAGGGGACGGCATGGGCCGAAAGACCCGCAAGGAGCCCCTCTTGGCGGCACACAAGGCTCCGCGGCCCACCCGCCGTCTGCTCCCAGAAGCGCGACACCGCATCCAAACGTATCAGCCCTATGTCCCTGCCGAACAGCGCTTCCGGGGCAAAGACCGGATCGCCCGGTCCCTCCCAAGAGCCTTCCAGCCGGCGGATGCTTGCCCCAATCTCGATGTTCGGTATGAGGGTCATCTGTCCATCCTCACCTGCCGGCCTGACTGGCGAAGTGCGGCCAGACCGCGCACAGGTATATGGCCATTCCCGCGATCAGGGCCAGCGTCAGCACCAGGTAGACCCGCCACTGGGAACTTCGGAACGCGATCCGTGACCGCGTCCGGTGGTTGAAGCCGCGCCTGGCGACCAGGACGCCGTCCCGCCAACTGCCCCAGAAGCTCACGAGGTCGTCGGCCGCCACGTTCCCGGTCGAATACGCGCCCTTGAGCCGGACCATCACTTCCCCGTCGTCATCGAGCCGCCGCAAGCGGGCGTACCAGACGGGGACTTGCTCGGAGGCGCGTCCGTTGCCCCGGAAGAAGAAGCCCAGCCACAGCAGGTCCGTGCCGGAGAAGCACCGGAGCAGGATAAGAGGCACTGCAACGGCGGCGACCACTGGGAACAGGAGCAGGAACCATAGCAGTTTGGTCAGCGCCCGGCAGGCGTCGAAGCCCGGCGGCTCCGTGTGGGAATGCTCGACGGCAATCACCCGACCCGTCACGTCCGCCCCTTGGACCGGCGTTCGGGCAATCTGGATCAAGGTGGCTTGCGCAAGCGATCCAGGCGGCCTGGTCAGGGCGCCGCGCGCTGAGGGCGCCTGCAGTCTACCCGCCGGGGCAGCCATGGGCAGTCCTGCAAGCGATGCCGTGGTCTGAACGGAGGGCAACTCTCCGACGTCGGGCATCTGAAGGCCGCCGATGAGATTGCCCTCCCACATGGGGAGAGAAGGCGGCCGACAGATGCGCGACGTGCCGCACATGGGACACGGGCGGCCTCCTTCGCCAATCCTAAAGCCGCATTCGGGGCAACGCGTCGGCCCGTCCGTCGGTGTCTTGCCCATGCCGTACGCTCCTGTGGACGATGCATCCGTTCTCTTCTCTCATCATCCATCTATACGGTGATGCGGGCACTCGACTGACGCGGAAAGCTGGCCATCAGGGCAAAGTGCGTCGGCGCTGCCGACCTCGAGGCCAAAGGCAAAGAATTATTCCGGGTGCGTCAGGGATGTCTCCGCGACGACGTACATGTCTATAAAGCAGGTTGTACGCTTGGCAGGTGCGTGCCTGCCCTCGCGTGAACGGGATGCGGCAAATGGGCCTTCTCGTGCGGGAAACAGCCAATGACGATTGCGAGGGGAAGAGGCTTCCGCATCGCTTGGGGTTCTTCGGACCCTCCAGGGGCCTCGGACTGGTGCGGGCCGTGCCGGGGAAGCCCCCGCCCTTGCCCCGACGGAAGATTCCCCCTGCTCTCATCGTTCCGCAGCGAGGCAGCCCGTAGATAGGTGAGAAGGAGGAGTTGTGCTGGCGACGCGGAAGCCCCTGGCATAATGCGGCGGCGCGCTGTGGCCTTGATGGGTTGCCGGAGGCAGACGTGCTGATCGTTATGCGGCCGATTGGGAAGAGGATCATCCGCAAAGGGCAACGAGGAAATAGACCATGACCGACGAACAAGGGCAGCTCTCGGGTGTGCCCTCGTGCTAGACTGTCCGCCCGGAGACCCCAGGCCTGGCGATCTCCTTCCCGGTTTGCTGGGAGGAACTGGGCTGGGCGTGTCGGACTTTGTGAACACATACAGATGGATGTGGGAGTAGTGTTTTACGCTGAAGGCTGGGGGCGAACGAATGGGCCGGTACAAAGCGTCTGTCGGCATTATCGCGACTCGAATCAAGCAGTTATACGCCGACGGCTTGATTCGTGGTGGCAGTTGGAAGGCCGTATGACCGGATTGCCGGTATGCAAGAAGGCAGAGCCTCATGATCTTCAAGACGGAAAATACGGCCGTTCGGAAGCCATCGGGGCTTGACTCCAAGTGGCTTCAAGACGCGATCAGGGGTTGGGAGCACCGCGCGTCCATGGTCCTGACTGCGGAGACGGGCGACCATAAGCGCGAGGAACAGCTTCTGAACCATTTGCACCTGTGCGGGCATTTCAGCAAGGTTTACCGCTTCAGTCCATTTGCGGGGCTTCAGGAGTATCTGGGGAACCGCCGCTTCCGGGCCGTCACATCCTCGGCCAACTCCGACTACGACCCGGGGCTTCGCAACGAGCATCGGGAACTCGGCGGGGCCCTGCGGTACATGGACGGCCTGCTGCGACAACAGAAGGGAACAGCTTTCATCCTTCGCGGCCTGGACCTGCCGGAGCAGAACATCGAGAAGAACATCGACCTCATAAACGCCCTGCGCGAATGGGCGTTCTGCGACGAGATCATGACAGCCGAGTCGATCATCTGCCTGGTCTTCGCCAGGCCGCTATCCGCCATCGACCAGGTCACCTTGGACCAGACCATCCTGGTACGGCCGGACCTGGCCAGCGCGGCTGAGCGGTCTCACATCGTCCGCGACCTCATTGAGACCAAGGCGGGGATGAAACTCGACCAGAACGGCCTCCAGGCGCTGGTCCTGGCGACGGCGGGTTTGAACCTACATCAGACCCGCTGCGCGCTGCTGAACGCCTACTTTGATGAGAACGGCCGTCGCGGCTTTCGCGTCGGGCTGGTCAAGGAGTACAAGGCCGGCTGCGTGCGGCGATCCAACACGCTGGAGATCGAAGAGCCGAGCCTGAGTTTTGATGATGTCGGGGGCTATGAGACCGCCAAGAGACTCATCCGGGAGAGGTTGATCGAGCCGCTGCTGAAGCCCGAGCGCATGCGCGAGGCGGCCCTGAAGTGGCCCAGGGGGGCCCTTCTCTATGGGCCGCCGGGAACCGGCAAAACCCTGTTCGCCCGGGCCTTGGCGGGTGAGGTCAACCTGCCGTTCATCCACCTCAAACCCGAGAACTACGGCTCCATCTACGTGTACGGCGCGAGCCTGCGGGTGCGCGAGGCGATGGAGGTCATCGAGCAAGTCGCACCGGCCTTAGTCTTTACCGACGAGGTCGACCGACTGGCGCACCAGGAATCCGAATGCGGGGACGGGGCATCGCAGGAACGCAACGACGTGCTCAAGCAGCTGCTCGCCCGCCTGGGCGACCAGGATCGGAAGTGGATTGCCATCGGGACGACCAATGTGCCGAACCTCATGAACCGAGCATTCACCCGGTCGGGCCGCTTTAGTCTGTACATCCCCTTCCTGTACCCGGATTTGGAGGCCCGCCGGCAGATACTCCTGGCCCACCTGGGGCTTCAAGGGCATCGCCCTAAGCCCTCGATGAATGAGTGTTCCGTGCGGGAGGCCGTTGAGACCATGACCTCCCAGACCGAATTCTACGCCGGATCGGACCTGGAGGAACTGGTGAACCTGGCCAAGCTGCGTTTCTTCCAGAGCACCAGCCCAGTGATGACGGGAAGCCATTTGCTGGAGGCCCTCGAACAGTGCCGAGTAGACACAGACGCGCGCAGGGAGCAGGAGGCGGCATATCGGGCCGTCAAGTGGGAGTTCAGCAGTACACCGGATTGCCTGCCCGGTGTGACGGGAGGGCCTGGCCGATGAAGCCCCGTAGGTTCCAGAGACTCGACCCGCCCCCCAACGGCCGGCTCACCGCCGCAAATTCTCCCAACCGTTGTAATGCTACATCTCCCCGGACCGTAGAGAAGTATGAAGGGCCAGAGGCGATTGGGATGAGAAGCACAAGTTCATCCTGCGTTGCGATGGTGGCTGCCGGGGGGAAGCACCCGTGAAGAAAGGTGACGAGCAATGAACTGGGACTGTGCGAACTGCGAACTATGCAGACTGCTGGCAGGCGTCTGGCCGAGGTTCCCGTGGCGGGAGGTGTACAACCCCATGATGCTGTGCGTGGGGCCGGACTGCTGCCCGCCACTCGGGAGGGACATTTGTCCCCGCTGGTCCAGGCCGGTCCTGCCATCAGCGTGAACCAGGAAAGCAAAGGACAGGCAGGCCCGTCCTCCGAAGTGGGCGCTGGGTCATTGGGGCCGAACCAAAGCGGCCCACAGGACAAGGACGGAAAGGAGACGGCCATGCGTTTTCTCCTTCGAGCCGCGAAGAGCGGCGTGCCCTCCGGCATGTATATGGTCGATGCCGAGGCGCTTCGGCGGGCCCGTCAGGGCGTGCCTCGCGGTGAGTATCACGTGGATGCCGAGGCCCTGCGCCGGGCTCGCCAAGGCGTGCCGCGCGGGGAGTACCACCGGGCCTGACCGCCCGGTGGCGGGCGTGCCGACCGGGGCCGACAGGGGAGTCGGCTCCGGCGGCACGACCCTACTGCAACCGCAATGGAGACAAGATGAACTTCCGAACAGGAGATGAAGATGAGCGTCGCTGAAGACATCATGTATCGCCTCAACCGGAATGCCGTCATTGGCGAGGACGACGACGGCGCCATCGTAATGATTGAGGACGTTACCGACACGGACGGTCGGTTCTACCGCCTGGAGCATCGCAGTAGCCCGGATGGTCGCCACGCCATTGCGAAGTGCCTATACAGCCCTTGGGGAGCGGTCAATGGCGGGGAGGAGTATTCGGTGGGTCACGTGGCAGAGGACGGCTTTCTCTGCCTGGGATCGGACCATCCTGGCCGCGGGGTCGAGGACTCGCCGTATGATATCGAGTACGTGATCAAGCGTGCTCGCTACTGGTGCACTGGCTTCTCGTACCTTAAGGAACACGGGGATTTTCCCCAGATGTGAATCGAGAAGAGGATGAGCACATGGCCAGTCTCAGCCAAATCCTGTGGAGCATATTCGGCCCCGGCCCAAGCGGCATCGGCCAGCCGATTGGCCAGGCAAGAGCCTGCCAGATCATGCGGCGGTATAACCCAAACGGGCTTATCGGCGTGGAAGGTGGCAGCGTCTGCATGCTCGAAGACGTCAGTGACCCAGACCAGAGGATGTATCGGATCGAATACCAGAGCACGCCTGACGGCCGGCATGCAAACGCGTGGGTTCGTCACAATCCCTGGGGGCCGGTCTCGGACGTGCACACGATCAACGGCGGGATGATCTGCGTCGGCGCTGGAGCCCATGACACTAACCCGGCCTGTTCCCCCTACGACCTCGAGACGGTGATCAAGAAGGCCAGATTCTGGTGCACCGCGATCAGTGTGTACCACGAGACGGGCGAGTTCCCTAACCCCTGACTGAGGAGCGGGCAATGTTCAAGACGAACGACGGCAATGAGTACGACGCCGACATCGAGTGGCTCTGCCGTGACAGACCGCCACCCCAATGGGAAGTCGGCCGGCACCTGGACTTTCCTGTAGCGCCGTTTCCGATGTGCTTCACTCCCGAGGCCCTGAAGGATCTCCTGAACACGGTTGGCAACGTACTGCCTGAGTCGGGCGCGAAGTGCTTCGGTCCCATGGATCGCATGGGAATCGATGTGGTCGAGTTCGATATCCAGGGTTCTGAGGCCGCCGGCGGGGCGGTCTATAGCCCCGATGAGGAGTGGGGTCGCAAACGGTGCGAGTACCATCTGAGCCGTTCGGGCTCGGAGACCCGGGTATGGACCGGCGACATCCACAGCCACCCCGGCAGCTACGGCAGCCCTTCGCCGTCGGCGGGAAGGGGGCTGGGAGATTTGGGCTACGTTCAAGAAGTCTTCGAGCAGAACGAAGCCATGCAGTTCTTCTTCGTGCCCATCCTGACCAACACAGGCAACGGGGGACCGGTGACAATCCATCCCTGGGTGGCCCGTCGGCACGGTCTTTTGATGGTCGCTGACTTGAAGGTTTGCTCGGCCGACGAATTCCCCGAGCGGCAGTACAACCCGGAGTGGCTGGAGCGGGTTGAGGCCGAAAAGACCCTCCGCCAGGAGGTGCTTGCCGCGTCAAAAAAAGAAGGCATGCGGCGCGTCGGCGCCGCCTCCGGCGCCGACGGCGCGCCGGCCAAGCAGCGGCTGGTCGTCGTCACCGAGTCCCTGGCAAGCGCATACGACGCACGACTGGACGGTGTCGTGTCTGCGGGATTCCATACGAAGACCATCCTCGTGGTAGGTGCGGGGGCGGGCTCCTACATGGCCGAAAAGCTGGCGAGGCTGCGACCTCGAAAGATCAAAATCTGCGACTTCGACATCGTCGAGGTGGAAAACCTGAGCCGCACTGCCTACACGATGGCCGACGCCCTTGCAGCCAGACCCAAGGCCCTGGCTCTAGCCCGTCGCATCGAAGAGGTTAATCCTCTGGTCGAGGTCAAGTCCTACGTCGCAAGCATCACCGGGATGAGCGAGCGCGAACTCGACGAGTTGTTCGAAGACGTCGATCTTGTCATCGGCGGCACGGACAGGCTTACGGCGCAGGACATGATTAACCGGCAGGCCGTAGCCAGAGGCAAACCGGCGGTCTTTATTGGCATCCATGCAGGTGCCCAAGGCGGACGAGTTATCTGGACGTTGCCGGGCGAGACACCATGCTACCGCTGCGTCGCCAAGGACAGGTTCGAGGTCGCCGAGAACGGCCGAGGCGAAGACGTTGATCTGCCAGCAGCCCGAGGCTCCTTGCTGGACTGCCAGTTCATCGACATGCTGGCGGCCAAGGTCGCGGTCGCCATGCTGGAATGTGGGCGGGATTCGATGATGGGGCGTTTTTTCAAGGCGATGGCCGGTCGCAACGACATTGTGGTCCGCTGCGATCCCGACCCGGCTTACTGGGGCAATCAGTTCATGGACGCCCTGTTGAGTGATTTGCCGACCCGGCCGAAAGATTATGCCCGTGAACTCAAGGACGCGGCGTTCCTGACCATGGACAGCCTGTGGCTGAAGGGGGAATACGATCCAGACTGTCCTGTGTGTTCTCGCTGGCAAGCCAAGCGGAGTCGCGGCGACGTAAGGTAGATCATGGAACTCAACAGACTGGACGCACTTACGAAGAATGAACTGGCGGAAGCCTACCGCCTGGCGGGCATGCTGGTGGTGCCCAGCGTCCTCCTGCCGACCAGTTTCACGCCGCGCAAGGCAGACGTGGTCTTCCTCAAGACCCCCGGTGGCTGCGAGGTCTACTTCCCGGCTCAGGTCGCCTACTGGGGCGAGGCACCTGAATGGCAGCAGATTCAGGCGGGGCCGCGGACCCCCGGGCGCACCCGAAAGGTTGCTCAGGTCCGGGGCGACTTGTTCACCGCCTTGAACGAAACCGCAAAACTGCTGGAACGGGCCGGTGATGGAGTGCCTTCCGATCCTGAACCGTTCGATGCCCCCCTGGAGGAACCGGACCAGGAGCACCGGCAACTGCCGAACCGACACCCGCAAGATGATCGCTCGGGCCGCCCCCCCGTACTGAGGAACCTCGTGCAGGAGGCCCAGCATCAGCCGCAGCGACTCGTCGGTCGTGAAGACCTCCTTCGGTCTCTGAAGGCAAACCTTCTGCGCGAGACAAAGCCGGGCAGTGTATTGATTGGGAGGCCCGGCGTCGGCAAGACCACTGTGGTCGAGATGCTGGCAAGCCAGATCGCCGACGGCGTTGACATTCCAGAGGCCCTGCAGAATGCGGCGATCTATGATTTGCCGTTGGGCGCCTTGGTCGAAGGGGCCAGGTATGTTGGGGACATCGAGCGGCATCTGCGGCGGATCATCGAGATGCCTGGGCGGCCGATTTTCTTCCTGGACGAGATTCATCAACTGGCCCGCCCCGAAATACGGCCTGTCTGTGACCTGGTCAAGCCCGCCCTTGCCACAGGGACGGTTCGCGTCATCGGGGCGACGACGCCGACTGATTGGCGTGCTTTGACGGACAACGCGTTCAAGCGGCGATTCCTGGAACTCACGGTCGACGAGCCGACGCCGACTGAGACGCTACTGATGCTCCAGGCCCGAGTGGCCGGACTCCAGGAACATCATAGCATGCGAATCGACGAATCCCTGATTCGGGAAGCGATCATGCTCGGCGCGCGTTACATGCCCATGAGGTGTTTTCCCGATAAGGCCATCGACGTTCTTGACCAAGCGGCCGCTTTGCAGGCGCTCACGAAACACAGCGACCAGGGACCTGTTCCCCATCCCCACGAGGCACTATGAACGAGGCTATCCTCAAGAAGGAATCCGTCTATGCGGCCGCAGCCGCGCAGTCCGGCATCAAACGGGAACTGCTAGATTGTCAGAGCGCCTTGGGCCTGGTGGACCGGGCAGTTGAATCCCTGCGCCGTCGCATGTTCGGACAAGACGCCGCCTTTGCTCATCTGAAAAGGGCCCTGCGATCCCGATGCGCCGAGCGTTTCCTCGGATGGGACCAAGCGGTCAACACCCTGGAAGCCAGCTGGGACCGACGCCCCACCATCTGTGTACTTGCCGTCGGCCAAACCGGCACCGGAAAGACGGAAACGGCCAAGATTCTGGCCGACCTGCTGTTCAACGGCCGGCTCGTCATGCTCAACGGCAGCGAGGTGGGACCGGAATCACCCCACGCCGAGGCGATGTGGACCGGCTCGCCGCCTGGCTATGTCGGTAGTGACCGGGGCGGCGTCCTAACCGATGCTCTGCGAACTAACCGCAGCGGCGTCATCTTGGTCGATGAGTTGGAGAAGGCGTCACCTCAGGCCATTCAGAACATCCTGATCCCGCTGATGGGCGAGGGGGCGGTCAGCGACAAGAATAACGGCGAGTTGCTCTGGGCCACGGACTGGATCGTCTGGTGCACCAGCAACATCGACGTAGAACCGGAACAGCTGCGGGCCATCGGCTTCGGCATGCGCGAAGGGCCTGCACAGTTGGATGATGCCAGCGTGTTCGAGGCCCTCCGCCGTCATCTGCTGCCCGAGGTTATTGGCCGATTCAACGTCGTATTGACGTATCGGCCGCTGGACCTCGAATCACAGTGGAAGGTCTGGACTCGGCTTCGCCAAGAGTTGACCGGACGAATCGGGCCGGGAACCCAGATTGTTCTGGACTTGCGGGCCCGGCGGTTCGTGCAGGACCGCTTCGCCCAGCTTCGGACCGGCGCGCGTGGCATCCAGGACTTGCTCCGCGAACAGGTCGTGCCGCTGGTTCTTGCCGCAGCCGCCGGCGATCAAATCAACATTACCCTGCGGGAGGATAGACAGGGCTTGGCAGCATCAGTGTGAATCCCCTGCCGGCCCTCCTCGAATCCCGCCCGTCAGGAGGACGATCATGAGCGCTTTCAATAGGGTTCTACCGGCAATTGGGGCGTTCGCCGCAGGCCCCGCCTACCGGTCAACCGCAGCCTCATGCGCCATCGAGATGACCACCGAGAAAGGCGACGCGCCTACCCCTTGCCTGGCGGCACGGGGCGTCTCACTTCTCTGACAGAGGCTGCCATGAACTCGCGGATGATCCGCGGGCCTCGGCGTAGGCCAAGCGGTTGCGCTCAAGCAGGGCCCCCGCCACTGCCTCCACCAATGGCCAGTGGACTTCGCTGCACACCATGTTCCGCGCCCGGAGGGCGAGCCACCGCGCGTACGCCTCTTCCTCTTCCACATCGCCGCAGAAGTAACTGGTCAGGTTGGCCACCTTGTGGTAGTCCGCCGCCGCACCGCGCCAGTTATGCTTGCCTCGCCAGCGGGCCTCCGCGGCTTCTCCCGCAAAGAGGCTCAGGATTCTCTTCTCGGCGACGGCCCTTGCGCGGAGGCCGTTGTCGATGTCTGGCCGGAACGATGTAGGAAGCCGCGTCTCCAGAACATGCCCCAGCGAATCCTCATCCGGTTCAATGGTGGCGTATTTGAACCGCCGCTTGAGCAAGAAACACGCCACCACGTGCCCCGCCTCGTGGTAGACGGCCGCCATGCGGCGCTTGCGTGCGGCCGGTATCCCGTTCCTCGGCATGTCTTTCCTCTCTTCTCCGGCCGGTGCAGCCCGACCTTTGGCGAACCGCGGTATTCTATGCGCGGCCCTACCTGGTCTCCAGCCCCGACCGGAGCACTTCTGTTCGTCTCTGTGCAACCGGTCTTCCGCCCGGGGCGTGAGGCGTCCAGCAGATTCCTACGGTCATCGCTGCCGGTCCTGCCGGTCGGGCCGCATCGGAGTTTCCGCAGGATTCTTGCACTCGGTGCGTAACTCGCGTCCCGGGCGCGACATGCGGCAATCCGGAATTATGCGTTTTCCTCCATTATTCGCCTTGATTCCCCGCCGAAAGCATGCCCTGATCCACGTGGTGGGGCGAACATAGAAAGGAACGAACATGCGAATTACCCGAATCGAGGTCGAAGGGCCGAACGGGACGGCCGTCCTCACGCGAGACGGCCGGTGCATCCACATCACCGGCGAGCGGCTGGTGAAGGCCATCGAGACGGCGCGCGGCAGGGCGTGCCTGGTGAAAAAGCCCTTCCGCCTCCTGGCCGACGCCTGGGGCCAGAACGAGAACGTCAAGGTCGCCCGCGACCTTCAGCAGTACCTCGACGGGTACGTCGGGACCGTCGGCGACCTGGCCGCGTACCGGCGGGTCATCGACATGCTGGCCGACTGAACCAGGAACGGAAAGGAGAGCCGAACCATGATCACGAAGAAGGAGGCCAAAGAGGTGCTCCCGCACGTGCGGGCTGCCGTCGCCGCCCTCCACGAGGTCTGGGAGAAGTGCCGCGAGGTGGAGCGGGCGCTGGGCCGCGACCTCGACGGCCTAGAGGGCATCGTCCAGGACATGGCGGCGGGCGTCGACGACCCCGAGTCGATTGACGTGGACTACGTCCGCGACGCCCTGAATGCCCAACTCGACGACGAGGTGGCCGAGGCCAACGCCTGCCCCGGCTGCGGCGAGCGGAACGTCGACAACCTGGTCTGGCAGGACGACGGCAAGGTCAAGTGCACCACCTGCGGCAAGCAGTACACGCCGCCGGCGAAGTAGGAGGTCGCCATGTTGACGCTGAAGCAGAGACAAGAGCGGGCCGCACGTCGCGCCGCGAGGATCGCGGCGAAGCACGAAGCCATCCGGCAAGCGGCCTTGGACCACGGTGAAGCACAGAGCGAAGGGAGCACAGTCATGAAGAAGGGCGAAGTGAAACTGGGCGGCCAGTACATCGTGAAAGTGTCGGGGCGGCTGGCCCACGTGCGGATCGACCGCGAGAACCCGCACGGCGGGTGGGACGCGACGAACCTCGCGACTAAGAAGGCCGTCCGCATCAAGAGCGCCCAGCGGCTGCGGGCCGAGGCCAGCCGCCAAGGGAAGGCCGCCCCGGCGGCCAACGTTGCCGCGGGGGCCAAACCGGCGGCCGAAGCGGCCAAGGACACCAAGGCCGCGCCCGTGGCCGCCACGGCCAAGCCTGTCGCCGACAAGGCCGCCAAGCCCGACCCGGAACTCGACGCCGCCATCAAGGCGCCCGAGGCCGACCGCCGGGCGAAGAAGGCCAAGGCCGCCAAGCCCAAGGGCGAGCGGAAGCCCGGTTGCCTCGATGCCGCCGTTCGGGTCCTCCAGGAGGCCGGCAAGCCCATGGGCTGCCAGGACATCGTGAAGGAAGCCTTGGCGAAGGGCTACTGGCAGACGAAGGGCACGACGCCTTCCGCCACGTTGTACGCCGCAATCATCCGCGAGTGCGCCGCCAAGGGCGCGAAGGCCAGGTTCCGCCGCGCCGAGGTCAAGGAAACGAAGGACGGCAAGACGGTCGTCCTGCGTGGCTACTTCAAACTCGCGGAGGCAGCCAAGGCGTAGCGCCGCTGGACATCTAGAAGCATGTCACCACTTGTCGTTCTGCACCCTGGCCATCACGGCTGGGGTGCTCTTCGGGCTCCGGCAGGCCGCCTGCCTCACACGCAAAGACACTCCACTACCTTCGCTCCTGCATTCTTCCGGCGTTGCGCAGTGTTCTGTGCGGTCACGGACCCACGTTGGCACTGGCATGCCGGTCGGAGTACGCTACAATTGCTGCGCCCGCCCGACAGCGCAAGCAGCGCTTGCCGGAGGCGACGACGAAAACGTGGCCTCCCTGCCGCCGATAGAGGGAGCAAGACGTATGCGTGACATGCCGAACCATACTGACCCGCTGGCGCGGGCCATCCTGGGGCTTCTGTGCAGCCTGCCGCTGCGGTGGGAGCGGCTCGACACCGACCGGCTGACGGGGTCCGAGCAGGAGGCGCTCAAGCGGCTCACGCGAGCCGGCCTTATCGAAGAGCGTATCCGCGTTCGGGCCTGGATGCACGGGTTTCCACAAGACCTCCACATGCAGGTCGAAGTGAGCGGGGAGTACCGGGCGGCGGATGTCCTCAGGCAGGTGTTCAACGCCGTGCCAGAGTGGCTGGACGGAGAGGGACGGACCCGCGGACGGTTTCGCCTGGAGTCGGACGGCGTGGTGGAAGTCCGCCTCACCGACCAAGGAGAGCAGGCCCGCCACGACTATGAGCACAACTCGCCGGAGACCCCATCGTTCGTCCTGGCTACCGTCCTTGGCATCGGACCGTTGGGCCTCCCCCGCCCAAAGGTCAAGGGCAGCGTGAAAGTGGAATCCTGTCGCCTGGGCTCGGCCGAGGCGGCCGAGGTGCAAGGCGAGACGAGGAAGGCCGAGGCGCAGCGGCCCCGGCCCGGGGCACCCCGGGCCACCGACTCGCGTGGTGCTGCGCCCGCGTCCCATGCGACCGCGACGGTGGGCGACATCACCGTGCACAATCACCTCCACCTGGACCAGGGCGCGGTCGTCGAGACCGTCCTCAAGCGGCTGGCCGAACAGCAGGCCGCTGCGCCGGCCCATTCGCCTGATGAAAAGCAGCCTGCCTCGGGCACAGCCCCGGGCGTCCCTGAGGGCAAGGATGGCCAATGCCTCGAGGAGAAAGAGCCGGAGGACCCGTTGGAGGGGCTGCCGGATCGCGTGCGTCGGGCCTATGCTCAGTACCTGTTCGCCATGAAGCAGTACGAGGGTGAAGCGGGCGGGCAGCCGACGGACCGCGAGCTGTATGCCTGGCTGAAGCGCCGGTCCGAGGAGCGCCTCCCGGCCTTCGAGACGTGGGTGCGGTACGTCCGCCAGGCCCGGCAGGCCCTGGGCGAACAGAAGAACTCCCCCCGGGGGGGGCGGGAGCATGGCTGGTCCATTGTTTCCTGCCACGACATCGAGCCGCCCCACCAGGAGGAGACGGACTAGACCGGACCGATCCGCAGAAATCCGCCCCCTGTCTTCTGCTTCCGTAAGTCCTTCACCCTAAGCCGCTTACCGTTTCCGTGTGCGGATGCCGCACCGGAATCCGCCCCCTCATCCGCCCCCGATCCGCCCCGCCGGTTTCTGATCTGCAGAACGCGCGTGCGGAATCACGGGCGGATGGCGTGCAAAGGAGCACCCATGATCGGCACGAAGCAGGTGGCGGCGATGCTGGGTGTTCGGCCGGGCACCCTCGTCAGGGCGATCTGGGAAGGGCGCATCCCCCCGCCGACGAAGGGACCGGGCGGGGCCTATGTCTGGAGCCGTCTGGACATCGAGCGGGCCAGCTGGGTGGTGCGCCGCCGTAGCGCCGACGACGTCCTTCCGGCGGAAGGGGGTAACCGGTGACCAAGGATGCCCTTCAGACTGAACGCGTCGGCCAGTTTGACTTGGCCGTCGCCTGCGCCGGGCCGTCGCCCGAAGCGGCCGAGCGCTGGGCACGGCGGGGCGAGGTCCTGGCCAGGTGGTTGCTGGGGGAGTGGGAGCGAGAGCACCAGGGGGCCGGCGATGAATAGCGAGCAGGAGAAGATGAACGCAAACGATGCGCCTCTCGTGCTGGAGTATGCTCTGGCCTACGTCCGGCGCGGCTGGGCGGTGGTTCCCATCCCGCACCGGTCCAAGAAGGCCGTCCTCGACGGATGGCAACGGCTGCGACTCAAGGAGGACGATCTCCCGCAGCATTTTGGCGGCGCGCCCCAGAACATCGGCGTCTTGACCGGCGAACCTTCGGGCTGGACTGTGGACGTGGACCTGGACCATCCGCGGGCCGTGGAGTTGGCCGACGAGTTCCTGCCGCCGACGCCCGCTGTCTTCGGCCGGCCCGGCAAGCCCCGGTCGCACCGCTTCTACCGAGCCACCAAGCCAG
>Ga0315280_10002046_pt1 | contig 33368 bp, 32 predicted proteins | sample YL17G06_40_MG_FD_203697 | JGI IMG/M metagenome (GOLD analysis project Ga0315280, IMG submission 203697) | Sediment microbial communities from Yellowstone Lake, YNP, Wyoming, USA - YL17G06_40 | ecosystem: Environmental > Aquatic > Freshwater > Lake > Sediment | place: USA: Wyoming | collected...
AATCGGTTATCTGAAAGAAGACGGCCACCCAAAACCAGGCAATCACCGCGGTGAGAATCCCCAGAATTATCCGTACTCTTTTATTCATGCCCCCCCCTGTTTTCCTGAAATTGAGCACCTAGTGCCATTATCATATTAATAATATTCACAACTAAAGGCCAATTCCTTTGTTCGATTCAGCGTAAATGCGGTGTGGTTCCCCATTCCACCTTTCGTCCTGTTCTCATCTGCCAGCTTGGCTATGATGGGGCTGATTTTGGCGGTTACGATGCCATCTCCTTCAACCCCTTCGCCCGCCTTATTTCTCTATATTCAAATACCGCCCCTACAAAGGGGTATTTATCAGCCTCAAGGTACCTGAGCCCGCCCAAGCCATTGTCGCCAGTGTCCGCCGGTTTTGCGCCTCTCCGCGTAGCTCTGTACCATACGCTACCGGATTAGCGTTTGGTACATCAGTGCTATAATGCATCCATGGCGATCCGCGGATATTGGCTCCGGCTCGTGGAAAAGGCATGGCGGGACAGGACGATTGTCTGGCTGTCGGGCGTCCGCAGGGTCGGCAAAACATGCCTTTCAAAATCCCTTCCCCATGTCCGCTACTTTGACTGCGAAATCCCCCGCGTCCGGACAGAAATGGAGGACCCCGAACGCTTCCTTTCCCGGCTCGGGCGGGGACGCTTCGTGCTCGACGAGATTCACCGGCTGTCCAACCCCTCGCAACTGCTCAAAATAGCTGCAGACCATTTCCCTGGCGTCCGCATCCTCGCCACAGGATCATCAACGCTGGGGGCATCCCGAAAATTCCGCGATACGCTCACGGGGCGGAAAGCATCGGTATGGCTTACGCCGATAACCCTTGGGGATATGCGCGTTTTTCGCCGCCCAGGACTTCCACACCGGATGATATTCGGGGGCCTTCCCCCGCTATTCCTTCAATCAAGACTGCGGGAGGATTTCTTCCGGGAATGGATGGACGATTATTGGGCACGTGACATCGAGGAGCTCTTCCGCATACAGCAGAAGTCGCCCTTCGGAAAGTTCGTGGAGCTCCTGATGCACCAAAGCGGCGCCATATTCGAGGCCACCAGCTTCGCCAGGCCATGCGAGGTTAACCGCATGACCATCATGAACTACCTCTCGGTCCTTGATGGAACGCATGTCGCGCATATCCTTCGCCCATTCAGCTCGCGCAGGGCGATAGAAATCGTGGCCGCCCCCAAAGTATACGGCTTCGACACCGGTTTCGTGAGCTATTTCAGGGGATGGACCGGCATTACCCCCGAAAACCGCGGCGCCCTGTGGGAACATCTGGTCCTGAACGAAATCAACGCCGCGGTTCAGGGCCGGCAAGTCTCCTACTGGCGCGACAAACACAGAAACGAGGTTGACTTTGTCATCCCAAGGCATGGCAGACCGCCCATAGCCATGGAATGCAAGTGGTCAGCCAAAGATTTCAACCCCGGCGGAATGCTGGCGTTTGCGCGGGCATATCCCGGCTCCGTTCTTGCGGTAATAGCCAGCGACATCAAACGCCCGGCCAAATTACGCTTCGGCAGGAATGCCATTGCCGTCCTGCCAGCATCAGGAATCCCCCCCCTCGTCACGCAAGGGCGAACCTGATTCCCCCCCGGCGAACATCATCCCCCTCTTCCCCTTCGCCCATCTTGCCACTTTAAATCCAAATACCACCTCTACAAAGGGATATCTATCAGCCTCAAGGTATCGGAGACCACCAAAGGCTTTCTCGCCAGTGTCCAAAGGGGTCCTGTAACTTCCATCGCACGGCCGCAAAATGTCATTTGTCGGTCTCCGACCCCCATTCCCACTCCTAAAAAGGGATATCAGGGTTCGAAGGGGCCGATTGATGCGGGCCGCGCCGGGTCGATCCTCGTGCCGCGCCAGTCCGCGGTGATGGGCGCAGGCGCCATCGGAATGCCCCAGTCGCCCGCACCGGTTTCCTCAAGCAGTTTCACGCGTTCGCGGAGCCAGTCCGCCGGGAGTGCCGGCGGCATCCCCGCGTGCGCCGCAGGGGATGCGGCCGGGAGCGCGTAGGCGGCAAGCGGCAGCCGGCCGTACGCGCCCGCATCGCAACGGGCGAACCCGGGATCTCCCTGCACACCGTGCGCCTCCTGGCCGGAGACGGAGCGGAACTCACCGATGGTCGCGCAGGCGGTGGCGGGCCGCGTGTCGTCGGGCCCCTCGCCGGTCCAGAAGTTCGACCCGTTCGCCCGGCCGCCCCAGCGCGCGACCGGCGCCGGGCCATCCGTGATGCGGTAGAGGTTGTAGTCCAGCCGGTTCCCCTGGCTCACGGCGTAGTCGTCCACGTAAACACACCCGGCCCCCTCTTTCCCGACCAGGAGGTTGTTGAACGCGAACGTGTCCGCCGGCCAGCCGCCGCTGGTGGCATCCCCCGAATGGAGCGGGTGACCTGAAAAACTAAGCGCGACCCGGCCGCGACTCCGGGCAATCGAGAGGTTGTTGTGGACGAGTCCGTGCTCGAACGTCTGGTCGACCGGAATCGGGCTGGCGTCGTCCTCGGTGACGCAGTAGCGCAGGAGGTCGTACCGGCTCTTCGAGGAGAAGCCCCCGTCCGTCGCCCGGCCCGATCCCATCAGCAGGAACCCGGGTCCCTCGTCGTGGTGGGCGTAGCAGTACTCAATCGTGCATCCTTCGGTGCCGTAGTCCAGGTCGAACCCTCCCGCGTCCCTCTCGTGGCCGCGGAAGGCCTCGCAACGGCGGATCGTGACGTTCCTCGCGTTCCACGTCCAGATGTTGATGCACACGTTGTTGTAGGCCCGGCAGCGCTCGATCAGGCCGTTCTCGCCGAGGCTGATTATGAGGCCCGCGCCTGGGTTCCCGCGGTTTTCGTATGCGGTGCAACGGCGGATCACGACGTTGCGGCAGCCCCGCCGGTCGCGGCCGTACACGTTGATCCCCTCGCCGCCGTTGCAGAAGGCCAGGCAGTTTTCCACGAGCACTCCGTCGTAGCCATTGCCCTCCCCCTCGTATGCGATGTTGATGCCGGGGCCGCCGTTGTCGAAGGCGACCACGTTGAGGACCCTAAGGTCGGACGGCCGTTGCCCCCTCCGGGTGGCAATGGCCTGGAACCCGGACCGCCCGTAGGCGGGGTCGGACGTAAGCGCGAGGTCCCGGACCACCCAATGACTGGCGTCGCGCAGGGCCACCGCATTGCGGTGGATCCCGTCGATGACGGGACGGGGCCCCTCGCCGTAGGCGCCGAGCGTCACCGGGTGTTCCCGGGTCCCGTTGCCGTTCGGCGCGACGCCGCCTTCCCATCGGCCGCCCCGGTTAAGCAGGACCGCGTCGCCGGGTTGGAGCCGCTCAGCCTCGACCCGGTGCAGGGTCCGCCACGCCCTGTCGGGCCGGAGTCCCGATTGCGCGTCGTCACCCCGTCCGGCATCGACATAGAATGTCCTGTCCGCCCGAACCGCAGGAAGCGGCGCGCCGTCGCGGAAACCGTCCGCCCCCCAGTCGCCGACGGGGAATGCCGCCCGGCCGCCGCCCGGGTCCAGCGCGTGATCGAGCGTGTCCCCGGCCGGACTGGCGGAGAAGAACAGCGTGAGCGCGATCCGCTCAATGACAACGCGCCCCTGGAGCGCCCGGACGCGGAGCGTGTGCTCGCCGGGCGCCTCCACATGGACCATGGCATGGTGGAGCGGCTGGCGGGAGCAGGAAACCCACTGCCGCTCCGCGTATGGCTGGAGCAGGAACTGGGCGCGGCCGCTGCGCAACGGCTGCACGCCATCCAAATCCCACGTGAGCAGCGCCGGGGCGGGGCCGGGAGTCGTCACCTGAAGCCACAGGTACCAGACGCCCGGGGCGCCGAACCGGAAGGTGCGGACGATGGTGTCGCGGCCGTCAGCCGCCTCCATGGTTCCGCCCGGCGCCAGCAACGGCAGCCGGCCGCCACCGTACACCGTGGCGCCTGCCGCCGCCGCCATCCGCACCGCGAGGAACCACGCCCCCGGCAGGATCATCAGAGCTTCGGTGCCAGGTATTTACAATTTACATTCACCTTTATATTCCCCATCCCGGAAACATTATCCTCCCCGAATAGTCGGTGGAAAAGGGAGTGCGCGCATTGGCGCCACCACAGCCACGGCGAGAACCGGCGCCTTCAGCCCCTTCGCCCGCCTCACCACCTCAAATCCAAACACTGCCTCAACAAGGGAGCATCTATCTGCCTCCAGATGCCTGCCCTTCGACTCCTATAACTCGCCAAGCACAGGAAGTGCTTGCGGCCAAGGGCCGCGGGCACCTTAGTGCCCGGCAAGCGAAGCGCATCGAAGGGCCGGTGTCCTACCCGGGCAGGTTTGCCCGAAGGGGGAAGCTGGCGCTCCCCCCTTTTGACGCACTGACCACGATACCGCCGGAATTCCCGATAAATTCCCGATTTCCTACCGATACCTGGACATTGTTTCCATCATCGCCCGCACATTGCGCATCGGAGTCTCGGAAATGATTATGTTGGAACAGCCTATTATCGCCTTGCCGGTACGCCTGCCTTCCTCCATGCATTCCCGCGTTTCGGCCTCAACCTGGGCGGTGGTCCCGGTATGAAGGGTGTGGCTCGTTATGTTCCCTATCAGCGTAATGTGCGGGTATTTCCCGTGGACCCGCGCAATGCCCATTCCCGCCCTGCGGTCCGCCTCATAGTGCCCGGATATCCCGGAACTGCCGTATAAATCATCTGCGACCGGCCATACATTGCCGTCGCTGCCAAAGAAGTGATGCGCTCCAATGCTGCGGCAGAATTCCGAAATCCGTTTCAGCCGCGGCAGTACAAACTCATGAAAGGCCTTGGGGGAATACATCGGACCAGAATCTGTGGCAAAATCCCCCCCGCCAAACAGCATCGTCAGGCCCATCCCCGCGGCCACTTTGGCATACTTAATCGATTCCTCAGCCTGGACGTCCAGCATGCGGCCAACAAGGTCCGGCCGTAAAATTATCGCCTCCATCCATAAAGGGTCGTCGACCGGTATCGCCGTTCCCAGGCAGGAGACGCGAATCTCGTGGGTTTGGCCGACCTTATTCATTGCGAAGGCGGCATCGGGAAAGTCGGACTCGGTCGGGTTGTATCCCCGTACGCGCGACTCCGCCTTTTCAACCTGCGCCTCAAGATCCTCCAATTCCAACTCCGGGGAGGGCGAAAAGTCTATCCGGTTATACAATTCCGTGGCCGGGTCAAGCCGCCTTATCTCCCACTGCCTCCCCCCGTCCCACTCATACCTGAATGTATGCTCGTCAATCCGCGACGACGGCTTCCGCGAATCGCGCCAATAGTCGGGACGCACCAGGTCCTGCTCCATGGCCAGCGCAATGGCTATCGCATCCGCGCGTGTCCGTTCAACGAACTCCGCATGCGCATCCGGCCCGTTCCACAATGCCAGCGCCTCGCGCCATTGGTTGATTCCGCCCCCGACATACGCCTCCCTGCCAAGAATCTCCGAGGCGATCCGGGACGACACTGAAACATGGTGAATGGGCACCTTGTCAGGAACCCGCCCCTCCACCGCCGCCCATACCCTTTCCCTGGAATTAATTGATAACCTCCTTAAACCGGGTCATCAACAGACTACATTTCAATTAATACCGGACACAACCGATGAAGCCCGCCACGTCCATTGCCGCCAGAGCCCCACCTGGTCAGCCCGGCTTGGAGGTCCTGATCCAGTAAAGGCGGGTAAGGTTGAACTGCAGCTCAAAGCCCGCGACATGCCCGTCTCCATCCCGCGAGAAAGTGCATTGGGTGCGGCCCCCCTGGAAAACTTCCCCTTCGATGTGAAAAGCCTCCCACGGCTCCTTGACCTGGCCCAGCCCCCTTATCATCAGGCTCTTTTCCCGCGCGTCCACCTTAAGCGTCGTTTCCAGTTCGTCGTTGTGGTAATAACCCGCATAGTCCCCGGTGTTGATTCCAGACCCGGTGTCCGGTGGCGCATCCCGCCGGTCCAATTCCCAAATCACCTTTCCCCCGGCATGCCAGATCAGCCGGAGCGGTCCGCCGACCTGCTTCTCCACGAATTCTATGCGCTCGTCGGGAGCCTTCCCGGAAATCACGAACTCGTTTTCCCTGACGGGATTCAATTCCGCCCGGCCCTCCCAATTCCCGCCAAACAGGAGCATTGTTCCGGCGTGGAATATCCTGCACATCCCCCCATCGGCCGCCCGGTAATCACCGGCGAACCGGGCGAGCTTTTCCGGCTGCAAAGTGATTACCGGCGGATATTTGACCCTCTTGGGCGCCTTCTTCCCCTGCCCATCCGTGAGAACGTCCGCCAGACAGAGGTCAGTCACCTTTTCCATCAGTACAATTGGATCGCCATCCGCTCCGTCGTCGGCGACATTCTTGAGGCAAACGACCGAGAAGCCGTGCTCCGGGTAGTGCGCTAAGCAGGAAACATACCCCGTGTACCACCCGTTATGACCAATCCAACGCGCCCCCCGGCGGACCGCCTGGATGAGCCCCATCCCGTAGCTTTGGACCGTGCCGTCGTTCAGCACCGCGGGAGTCTGCATCAACTCCATGAGTCCGGACTTTCCCGAGCGGTTCCTCCGGAAATTACGGTCCCAGCGAAGCATATCCTCCAGCGTAGAGAACATTCCGCCCGCCCCGGGGTCGCCGACCGGCTGCTCCCAGGTCCTGAATCCTCCACCTTTCCGCGGACGGTACGCCCGCGCGCGATTCGGGACCATCTCGTCCCATTCGTCGTTTAGGTGGGTATGCCGCATCCCCAACGGACGATAAATGGCCGCATCAGCAAACCTGCGGAGACTGGTCCCGGAAACCCTTTTAACGATTTCGGCCAGGAGGTGAAAACCCATGTTCGAGTATTCCCACCGGTCCCCCGCCCTGAAGTCCCCGGCCTTTTGCCTGCAAAGTACCCGGAACTCCTGCACGAACGGGACGGTGATATCCCCCCAGTCGTGGGGGGGAACGCCGCCGCCACGTCCCATCAAGGCCATGATGAGATACATGTTCCGAAGGCCTCCCGTATGGTTGAGCAGATGCCGGATAGTGACGGGGGGGTCGTAGCAGGGCATCTCGGGAAGGTATTTTGTTATCTCGTCATCCAGCGAAAGCTTTCCATGCTGGGAAAGGATGGCGATGCAGGTCGCGGTGAACTGCTTCGTGATGGAGCCAACATCAAAAACCGTGGTCGGGGTTATCGGGATGCCATGCTCCAGGTCGGCCATTCCATAGCACCGTTTGTAGAGGTACCGGCCGTCCCGGACCACCGCCAGCGCGCATCCGGGGGAAGTCGGCTTGTCCCATCTGGAGAATATCCTGTCAACCTTGCGGGCCAGCGACGGCGGCATGGGCTCGAGACGGGCATTCATCCTGTTCCCACCTTACCATCCCTCTTCCCCTCTTCGAAGAATTTGAGGGCACCGGCGCCTTCACGCCCTTCGCCCGCGTTACCACCTCAACCCCAAATACCGCCTTTACTAATGGGCATTTGTCGGCCCCAGTCTTTGAACGCACTTCCCCGTGGGATATGATGTTCTGATGAATACCCTCGAACTCGAGGAAGTGCTGTGCTGCGTATGCGGCCAGAACCAGGGAAGGATAGTCGCCGAGGGCACGGATTACGAATACAACACCTGCTCAAACAGGTTCACATTCAGGCAATGCGGGAATTGCGGCTTGTGGTATTTGTCACCCCGGCCGCAGAAACGGGATTTTCCGGTCCTCTACCCCTCCAATTACTATTCATATGACCCGGATGATTGGAAAAAAAGGAATCTGACTAATGTCGTCTGGGATGCGCTGGAGAACAGGAAGATAAGGAAAATACTCGGCAGGTACATCAAGAATCCGCAGGAAGCGCATGTTTTTGAGATTGGCTCCGGGAGCGGCAGGCTCCTGCGCCTCCTGAAGGGGAATTTGCCGCCAAGTGCTTCGATTTGGGGGGTGGAAATCAGTGAATCCGCGGTACTACTGTCGTCCCAGATTGCGGGGGTGACCGTGTATCACGGTGATTTCGAGGAGTTGCCCATAGAACCGGGGTCGCTCGACATGATATTTGCCCAGCAGTTACTCGAGCATATTCCGGATCCGCGGCGCATGCTCCTGAAGGCATATCAATCCCTGAAACCGGGCGGGGTGTTCATCATGGAAACCCCGAACGTCAATGGACTAGACCGGAAGATATTTTCAAGGAGTTATTGGGGAGGGTATCATTTCCCCCGCCACATGAACCTCTTTTCCCCCGCCACGCTCTCTAAACTTTGCGTGCAATGCGGCTATTCCGAGACGCATTACGAGCGCCTGTTCTCGGCATCATTCTGGATTACCACCGCCAGGAATATAATCTCCCGGCGCCCCCTGTTCAAGGGAATCCTTCCGTGGGTTTATTTCAAGAACCCGCTCCTGCTGTGCGTCAGCACGACCATTGAAGCCTTCCTGTGGCTTGCGCGAATCCCCTCTTCCAACATGCAGTTTGTCGCCAGGAAATAGCCCCGGAACCGGGCTACAGGGTGTTGTTTTGTTCGTTAAAAACCTTCTTCCAATCGGTTACCTTGTGTTCGCGCTCGTTCAGGACGACAGACAGGGGGCCTTCTATGAATTTCCGGTCCTCCGCCATGAGGCACATGGGGTAGTACTGTGACAGCTTCTTGATGCTGAGCATGTTCTTCTGGATATCAGCAACACGGTCTTGCTTGGTATTGCCAAACGATATGTGCATGTAAGGGCAGGCAAGCACGTCTCCGAAAGGGGTGAAGTACATCTTTTCCTTCGCGGCGCCGCATCCGCGCACATAGTAGTTCGTCTCGAAATCCCTCCGCACGTTCGGGTAGCGTGCGACCAGTTCGTCTATGGTTTTGGTGTCTTCCGGGGTAAGCAGGACGCTTGAATTGTCGTTCCACCTGCCCATGGGGGTCGCAAAGGCGAGGTTTACCACAAGGTTCTTTTTATGCGCCCATTCCAGCAGCTCCCTGAACCCCGGGGAGTTTACATTTTGGTGTGAAACAACCGGGACAACGCACACCCTGATCCCGGCAGCCAGCGCATTCTTAATCCCATCCATGGACAGTTCGTATGCCTTCGGATTGCCGCGGAACTTGCTGTGTTCTTCCGCATCCAGGCTCTCGATGCTGATCTGGACAACATCGACTCCGGCCTTGTAGAGCGACTTGGCCTTTTCCGCGGTGAGCAGGGTGCCGTTCGTGCAAACCAGGATCAATGTCTCCCCGGGATGGGCCCGCTTGATGAGGCTTTCCAGCCTCGGATTCAGCAGGGGCTCCCCTCCCGTGAAACCAACGGCGATATTTCCCATTGCGCGGGTCTGGTCGAAAATATCGCCCCATTCCTCGTCGGAGATTGGCTTCCTTTTATCGTCGTCGAAGTTCACCGCAAAACAGTGTTCACACTTGAGGTTGCATTTAAGCTCGATGCAGGCGTCAATGTAGCGCAGGAGCGTGGTTTTCTTGAACAGCAACTTAAGATAATTTTTGATGATGCGCCAAATCAATCGGGGTTTCCTTGGGCTTATTGAATATATGAAGTTATAGTAAAAGCTGCCAAGCTTCATTGAATGCGGGCCTCCATAAGGTTTTCTCCGGTCTAATGAATTCTAACCAGCCTGATATTTATGTCAAGGGTCTGGCCCCCGCCAGGCAGGCCGTGGACGGTAATTCTAGCGGATGACCTTCTTCAGCTTTACCGCGAGCTCGTTTTCCGGGTCCAGCGCAAGGCCCTTCTTGTAGGCGTCGCGCGCCTTCCCCTTCTGCCCCATGGCCACGTAATTCGCGGCCAGCCAGTACCACGGGGAAGGCTCGTCCGGGGCCAGCGCCGCCGCCCTCTCCAGGGAAGCGACGCCCTCGGCCACGGCTCCCACCTGCGAGATGAACCCGCCGAAAACCGCCAGCGTCCGGGCGCTCTCCACCCCGGCGTCCAGCGCATACTTGTTCACGCGCCTCAGGCTTTCGCGCGAGTTGGAGGCCCGCTTCATCTCCAGGAGCCAGCCTTCCTGCGCCCCGGGCATGTCGGCGCGGAGCCCGCGTGTCGAAGCCGGGCCGATGCGGTAGACAGAGCAGTCCCCCGAATGGAAAACCTTTTGGGCCCTGGTATTCCAGAATTCCGCGAACGCCCGGCTCGACTCCCTCGACCAGGACCGGGGTTGCGCCACCGCGGCGGCCCTCCCGTATTCGTATAGGATGGTCCGGCAATTCCATTTCCTGAACGCCTTCGCCCAATCGCCCGGCTTCGGGCAGAACAAGGCGAGGTTGTCTATCCACCGGCGGGAACCCGGTGCGTCGGAGTCGAACACCGCGACGCGGTCGACCAGGTAGGCCTGGACTTCGCAGATTACCCCGACCCGCTCCGTGCGGGGAACGCTGCCGTTGATGAAGGAAGCCGCCGGCCACATCCCGATTGGCCCCCGATGCGCGGTATAGAAATCGTCACGGGAATTCAATCCCAGGGCGGTGTTGTAGGTGCCGGGCAGCACCCCGTCCATCACCGCGTAATGGAAAAAAGCCCCGGACAGGGCCCCGGCCACCGCGAGCGTCCCGAGAATTCCCCTCCAATACCTGCTGTCCCCGGCGAAGCGGGTCCAGGCGGCCGCGAGGGGAACGCACAGGGCGAAGGCGCCCGGCTGCCAGTATCGTCCATCGGGAGCCAGCGCCAGCACCGTCACGGTGAATACCAGCCCGTAGGCCTTGAGGGTCCGCTCTTCCCGGGTGCCCCGCCACAGGGCCAGCGCCGGAAGCAGGCCGAAAATGAACGGGCAGAATATCGCGAAATTGCCATACTTGAGGAAACTCCACAACCCGGTCAGCACCGCGGTGCCGGAACCCACCATGGTCGTCGGCATCAACCCATGCGTGGCCTTCAACGGCGCCTGGCTGATTCCATTCACCCAAACCAGCTTTCCCAGAAGGCCGGAAAGGAATGGGGCGGCCGGGTCCCCCGTGAACCAGGCGTTCTTGACGAGCCAGGGGGCGAGGGGGACGAACGCGCAAGCCGTCAGGGCCGCGAGACGGCCCGCGCCCATCCCAATCGCCGCGCCGGCGGCCAGGGCCGCCGCGAACCCGAATATCCCCGTGTATTTCGTGGCCATGGCGCATCCCAGGAGGAATCCCGCCGTCCCGGCCCGCCTCCGCAGGATTTCCTCCAGGGCGGCCAGCTCGAAAAAGGTGAGCCCAAGATCCACGTAGCCCTCCGCCGCCAGCGCACCTGCAATCGGCATGGTCAGGGCCAGGGCGGCCGCCCGCAACGGGACGCCTGCGCCAAAGCGCCGCGAAAGGCTCCAGAGCGCGCACCCCGTCAGCGGCCAGAAGGACAGGTTCACCAGCTTGGCGACTCCTTCCCCGCCGCCCATCCATCCGAGCAGGTAAAGCATCTCCACGCCCTGCGTGTAGTTGGAGGGATAGATGAACGGGACAAAATGAATCCGGTGGTCCAGCATATACACCCGGGGAAGCTCGAAATGGTAGAACATCGCGTCCCAGCCCCCCTCCGGCCCCAGGGACATTATCCCGGAGGCGGCGGCCGTCACCGCGAGGGAAGCAAGCAGGAGCCCGCTTTCCAGCCCCCGGAGTTCATCGGCCAGGTCCGGCCATCCGGCGCGAAACGCCGCCGGAAGGCGCGCCAACCGGGGGACGGTCATGGCGATTCCGGCCAGGACCAGCGCCGCGACGACGGGCGTCAACAGCAATCCCGCCAGGCCAAGCCCGAACATCGCGAGGCTGAGCGTGCCCAAACCAAGCGCCATACGCGTGGAAATTGAAACCTTCCTCCCGCCGCCCAGGCATGCCGTAACTACCCCGCCGCATCCGAGGGCCGCCGCCAGAATCAGGGCGGCCACCAGGGCGTTCCGCGCGTATCCGAGCCACGCGGCGGCGAAGACGGCCCAGGAAAACTTGGCCAGGGTGAGGGTCTTGGCGACCGCATACACCGAACGGACGATTACGGCGGGTGAAATCACGGAGTACCAGTTGAGGACGGCGAGGACCAGGAAAACGAGGATGGCGTACGACTTGATGTCCCAGACGGAGCCGGCGGCCGGGATACTGCGGAATTTCACCATCAGGGGGATGCCCTCCAGGCCAGCCCCACCGGCGTGAAGGTGCGGTCGCGGTTTATCATGCGCACCGTCGGGTAATTCCGGTCGTGCCGGGAAACTATCGGGGCGTACCACGCATACCTCTCGACGAACGGCAGCCCCTCGAGCATACTGATGGATTCACGCGCGAACCTGGCGTTGTCCTCCACCGTGGTTTTGCGCAGGTGGTAATCGAAATCGCCCCCCGAATATTCGGTCAGCCATATCGGCAAGCGGTATTTTTCCCAATACCCTTCGAGATACTTGCGCAGGTCGCCTACCGGGTCTGGTTTCGTGATGTCCCCATACCAGTGCAGGCAGAGGAAGTCCACCCGGAACTTCTTCGCCCTAGCCTCATCCATGAATTCATCCAGCCACTTGGCACCGGTGGTGGTGGCGGGACTCCCCAGCCGCAATCCCGTGGCCGCCAGCTTGGGCCAGAGCGCGATGGCCTCGGCGACTGTCATGTTCGCCTGCCCTTCCCCGTCCGGCTCGTTGAATCCAAGCAGGACCTTGTAACCGGCGGACTTTACATGCTTGAGTTCCTCGTTCGTGGCATGCTTCCCGCTCCAAATCATCGGAATGAACTCGGCCATCACTCCGCTGGCGGCTTCCCCTGGCCGGGGCCCCCAGTTGTAATACCAGCTGCATCCCAACAGGTCCGGCGCCTCCGGAAGCCGCGAACCCCAATGCCCGACACCCTTCTTGGGCGTCACCACGACCTTCCCTTCCACGGGTGGCGCCGGGTTTGGGCGCGGCCAGCAGCCCGCCAAAAGGAAGGCGGCCGCCAGAAATCCCCGGGAACGGACCATACGCATCGGATGGGCCATTCTAACAAAGCCGGAATCCGCAGCGGAACGGGCCTCCGGGAAAGCGGTTGCTATTCCCCCTTTTGCGGTGGGAGCATAGGAACGGACAGTAACCTCCATGAAGTCCAAAGAGTGCGCCCCGAGACAGGAAAGCCGTGGCAGGCCAGCGAAACCCCCGCAAACCACGGGCTACGATATCCGTTTTCGCGAGCTCTTCAGCCACATGCCCAGCGGGGTCGCCGTCTTCCGGCCCCTGAGGGGCGGCTCCGACTTCCTCTTCGTGGATTTCAACAAGGCGGCGGAACGCATTGAAAAAATAAGCGCCCACAAAGTCATCGGCAGATTGCTGTCAAAGGTGTTTCCGGGCGTCGAAAGCATGGGAATCATGAAGGTTTTCCGGCGGGTCGCCCGCACCGGGAAGGCCGAGCATCTCCCCGCCACCGTCTACCAGGATGCGCGCATCATGGGGTGGCGCGACAACTATGTCTACCGCCTGCCGACCGGGGAGGTCGTCGCCGTATACGACGACGTCACGGAAAGGAAGAAGGCTGAGGAGGAGCTCCGGGAATCGGAAAGACGTTTCCGCTCCATCGTGGAGAACGTCAACGACGCCTACCTGATACATGATTTCAACAGGCAAATCATCGACTGCAATGATAACGCCGCCCAGTTGTTCGGATTGTCCCGTGAAAAGCTGCTGGCTTCCCACCTGGTGGATATCGTTTCACAGGAGGCCATCGAAGGGTTTGGACTGCATATGCGCACCCTAAAGAAGAAAGGGTCGGTCGTTTTCGAAAGCTTCCATCACCGGAAAGGCGGAGAGAGGGTGGATGTCATCGTCAGTTCGCGGATGGTTTCCTCCGCAGGGGGGGGAAGAATCCAGAGTTTCATACGGGACATATCGGAACAAAAGCGGGCCGAACGCGCCCTTAAGGAGGAGAAGGCGGTCCTGGAAAGCGTCCTCGATGCCACCCTGGCGGGTTACTGGGACTGGGACATGGCGTCGGGGACGGAAAAACTCAGCCCCCGGATGAGGGCGATGCTGGGATACGGCGCCCGGGAACTGCCGGACAAGCCGGGCGCCCTGAAGGAGCTCGTGCATCCGGACGACCTCCCCGGGGTCATGGACTCCATCGACCGCCACGTCCGCACCCGCGGGCGGGTCCCCCTCCACATCGAGGTCCGCCTGCGGCACAAGAACGGGTCGTTCATCTGGGTCATCCTGGCCGGGCGCGTGGTCAAGTGGGGTGATGACGGGAAGCCCCTCCGCATTGTCGGGTGCCACGTGGACATCACGTCCCACAAGAGCTCCGAGAGGGCGAGGTCGGAAAGCGAGGGGAAATACCGGACCATCGTCATGAACCTGGACGATGGCGTGCTCATCCACGACTTCGCGGGAAACATCAGGGAGGCCAGCGCATCGCTCTGTGCGATGCTGGGATATCCGGCCAACGGGCTGGCGGGCCGTTCCCTCCGTGACATCATGATGCCGGGCCGGGAGGATGCCCTGACCGGCCTGCTGGAGCGCCTCCGGCGCGACGAACGCCTAGCGACCGACGCGGTCATGTGCAAGGCTGACGGCACTCCCCTGCAGGTCAATGTGCGGGCGCGGATGGTGTCCCGGCTCGGCGAGGGAAGCGTGCAGGGGGTAATCCGGGACATCACCGAGCGCAAACGCATGGAGGAAGACCTGAGAAGCGACGTGGCGATGCGCGAAACCCTTCTCGAATTCCTGCCCGGCATGGCCATGATACTCAAGGGAAACACCCGGGAAGTGGTTTTCGCGAACGCCATGGCGCGACATGCCGGCGCCCTGCCGGGAAGCCGGTGCCACAAGATATGGCGGGGCATGAACGAGCCGTGCCCGTTCTGCTGCGCTCCCGATGCATGGAAGACCCGCCGACCAACGGAGCGAATCGTGGAATTCCGGGGGAAGCGCTATGACTGCCGGTGGTTTCCCATAACCGGCGACCAGTATGCCCACTTCATCTTCGAAATACCCGACAAGGAGCCTCCCGCCGCCGAGGCCGTTTAGCGGCCCTTCACCTCTTCCAGGGCCATTTCCACCCATTTGGTGAGGCGCCAGGGCTGGTGCTGGACCGTGTGGGTGTCCTTCATGATGATTTCCAGTACGCACCCCTTCGCCATATCGATGGTGGCCCGCAAGTCGTCCCTGATGGCGGACTCATTGAAGGACGCGCATATCATCGCGGGGTTGGGCTTGCGGCTGAATATTATTTTCTTCCCCAGAATCGCGGCCATCTTTTCCTGGTTGGCCCACGGGGAGACCGAAACCCGCCGGAGCCGGGGAATCCTTTGGACGTATTTCATCCTTCCGTCCAGCGGTTCACAACACCCGTAGCAGTTCAACCCGAACCTTTCCAGGATGGGCAATTGGTATGCCAGGACGAAATCCGCGAACATTTCCGGCGACGTCCCCACGGTCTCCTGCGATTCCGCGAAACCCCAGAGGTCGGAATATCCGACCGGCTGCCCCGGCTTAAGCGGAGTCCCGGGGAGTTCCCCGGTGCAGCCGACTCCCCCCGAAGCGACGTAGTCCGCCCCGTTATTGAGGCTCAAAAGCCCCTCACTTTCAAACCATCCGATGAAATTGGTGAGCTCGTCGCGCAGCCAGGCCATCAGCCGGTGCACCTCCTCCGGCTGGTCGATCATGAGTTCCATGAATTCCTGGAGCCCGACCAGCTTGATGGCGTCCTGCGTCATTCCCAGCGTCCACCAGTACCTCCCATGGATGCGCGCCGGAAGCAGGTCGCCGAACGCCCCGGTCGCGGCCTCCACCTCCCGGGCGGTGGCCGCCCGGTCAACCTTCGGCTCCCGGAACCTGAGCATGGACATGTCGCGACTCAAATCCTTGAGGGGGGCTTCCCATGTATAACTGCCGCGGCCGGGTTCCCGGTTCAGGACAGTCTGGACCCCGAAATTCCCCCCATCAACGCGCCAGGGAATGTTGAACCACGGTTCGATGAAGTTATCGTCGCGGAAGTTGTCCCACCAGAAGATTGTGGAACGCAGGCCCCATTCCCAGCCGCGCGCCAACTCGTCGCGGCATTCCATCGATGATTCCGGCAGGAGCTCATCCCAGGCTCCCTCGGGAAAACAAAGGACCAGCGGCCGCTCCGGATCCAGGGAGTTATGCCTCGCCCAGCGGCGCTTGCGTTCCGCCTGCCCGGGAAGTTCCGCTATCTCCCTTACGCGGCCGGCCAGCTTCCTCAGGATTTCACGGTCGCCTTCCGCAATCATATGGTAAATGGTCCGGTTACTTCGGGCGGCCCACCGTCTGGGCGATGAGGAACACCTTGTCTGGCCCGAGTTTCGCCGCCTTCATGAAGGCCTCCTCGTCCACCCATCCCCTCACCACGTTGCCCAGCCCCTCCGAGGCGCAATAGAGCGCCACGTTCTGGGTCATGCTCCCGGCCGCGATGCAGGCCCAGCGGACCGCCCTTTCGTCCACCTTGGCGTCACTGCCGTTGAATTTCCCGTAGTCCATCACGAAGACCAGGTTGACCGGCGCGGTGAAAACGAAGTCCTGCTTACCCGTGTCGCGCCGGAAGTCCCCTGCCGCGACCGGAACCAGCACATTCCCGGCGGCGTCATACAGGTAGATGCCCTCCGGCAATACCGCGTAGATGCCTATCTCCTGTTTGTTCATCGCGGCCGGGGAAGTCCGTTTCCCGTCCTTCCGGTTCACCCCGTTGGCGGCCCAGAGCAGTTCGGACAACTGAAGCCTGGTGATGCCCTGGTCCGAAAGGCTCCGTATCGTCTTCCTGTTCTTAAGCGCCTCCATCAGCCGCATCCCGCCCGCCATTCGCGGCGGTTCGAGCTTGATGGCCTCTTGCTCCGCCGCTGTGCGGACCCCGGCGGGCACCGCCGCCACGCCAGCCAGCAACACCGCCGCCAATAATCCCCCGTTCTTCATCTTCTTTCCTCCTGCGACAGAATAAGGTTGGTATTCCAAGTATAAGCCAAATTTTGGCTGCCCCCGCCCCCAGCTACTGGTTCTGGAGAACCTCCAGCATGGCGGCGACGTTCTCGGGCTTGGCGTCGCCGGGTATCGAGTGCGCGGGTGAAGCGATAAGGCCGCCGCCCTTGCCGACCCTTTCAATCAGCCGCTTGACCTCGTCCCGCACCTGCGCCGGGGTGCCGTAGGGAAGCGTCTTTTGGGTGCTGATGCCGCCGAAGAAACTCAGCTCACGACCGAATTTGTCCTTGATTTCGTAGACATCCATGACTTCCGGCTGGAACGGGTTGAAGACGTTCAGTCCGCACTCAATCAGGTCGGGGAACACCGAGTCCACTTTCCCGCAGGAATGGATGAATACGAACTTCCCCCTGGCCCGGACGTACCCGTACATCTTCGCTATCCGGGGCTTGATGAACTCCCGCCAGAGTTTCGGGCTCATCTGTAGCCCGGCCTGCGAACCCCAGTCGTCCCCGAACATCATCGCGTCGATATCGTAGGAGCACGCCTTCTCGATAATCCCCATGTTGAATCCGAGAATCCGGTCGAAAAGCGTGTTGGCGAAATCCTTGTCGTCAATCAGGGCCTCCAACAGCGTTTCCATGCCCGCCATCGTCCAGGCCCGCTCGTAGAGGCTGAAGCCGAGGTTTACGAGCACGAAGCGGTCCCCCTTTTCCCCGGCCACGGCCCCTATTTGGGCGTACCGGGTCGGGTCGGCGGGGTCCGGCAGGGGGAAGTCCCCGACGTTCCCGGCCGATACGACGCGATTGCAGACCACGCCGATGTCCTTGTCGATGCCCTGGTCCCACTCGACCCCGAACTGGTCCCTCATTACGTTAGGCCGCACCTCCCTCCAGGCGCCCTTGGGTTCACAGCCGAGACTGGTCAGGCAATTCCCCATTTTTGACTCGAATCCGGGGTCCCCCAGGTATTCGGCCATCCGGGCGTGCATCTTCTGCGTGAAACCAATGGAGTATGGGATCCGGTCGGGCTGCCTATGGTTCAGGGTGGCAGAGACGCGCTCACGATTATTCATGCAGACTCCGATTATGCCTTTCGGAAAAGTCTTTCGGCGGGGCACCCGAGCATGCGCTGCCGGCAGAATTTGCACGCCAGCCTTCCCCGGACCAGCGAATTCCCCATCGAGGAAGCCAATACAAGAATGGCGATGAATCCAAGGTTCGTCCAATGGAAATCGATGATGAGGTAAACAAGGCCCATGACGAGCGGGATTACTGCAATCGCGATATCAGGAAGAAGGTTCTTCCACGATATCTTTCGATTGCTGAATTTGCGGGGGTTCCCGGACTTGAAGAACCACCTGCATACCACGCCTTTCCCGAACGCACAGCGCTCCCCGTAATAGGCGCAATTGACGCAACCCCCCTTCAGCACGCGGAATTCCATCCAGAGCGCCAGGGCCAGGTAGGCCAACAACCACCCGGTGCCGGGCCGCGCCATGAGCGCCGCCCCTGAAGCATATATGGCCAGCGACACGGCGTTCGCCGCGACGACCGTTCCAAGCGGATAGCGTCCGTATGTTCCCTTCTTTCGCATAGCCATCACTCTATTCGCACGCACCTAAAAAGGAATGCATCATATCGGCCTGATTCTAGCAGAGGAATAGCTGTCAGCGGTCAGCCGCCAAATCAACGACTAGCGTGGTTGTTCCTTTTCCGGAGGATTTTGTTTCAAATATTCCGCGATGGGCACGCCGGCAAGGAACAACTGCTCGACGACCGCGCGGCCGCCCCTGATGCGGACTACGACATAGGCCTCCTGGGAGGTCCGCTGTCTCCACGACCTCCGCCATAGCGCGCGCTCCGCCTCGGGCGCGGCGCTTTCCTCCATGTAGAACCGGTCGAAAGGAAGCCGGAAATTCGCCGTGCCCCGGTAGGCGTAGGAAATCATTACCTTTATCCAATCCCCCTCCGCGGCAGGCTTCGGTGCAACCTCCGCGAAGCCCGCGAACCCGTCCGGCTCCTCCACCACCCTCGCCCAAGCCGGACCCCGCTGATTTTCCATCCCCGGCGCCGCCGGAGCCTGCGTCCGCGCGAATCCAAGGGCAACGTAGCGGCCCCGGAACGCGTCGTAGGGGTCCACCGGCGCCACGCGGAACTTGTACGGCTTGCCGAGACGCAGGACCGATTCGTGGATGGCGATGATGGTGCCCGGGACGGCGAGCTGGGCGAGGGCGAGGACCACCATGAGGGCGAGCCGCACCTTGGCGCTCATTGGGCCGCCTTCCTCCGCCAAATCACCATGTTGGCGGCGAGGAAACCGATTCCCAGCAGGATGAACACGACGCCCCGGGCCAATATCCCGAATCCCGAGTCAAAGAAGCGGGCCATCACAATGGCGGCTATGAGAATCATCCCGCCGTTGGCCGTGGCCGATTCCGCGTCCCCAATGCCCTTAACCGCAGTGACGACGCCCAGGGAAAGGAACAAGAGGTTGAAAATGATTACCGGGACCAGGGGTGGCAGGCCGTAGCCCGACACCAGGATGTAGCCAAGCATCGCCAGGACCGGGACCGCCCCGAAAAGGATGCCGTAGAGGTATTTGCGCACCACACTGCGGGCCAAACCAACCGCCACGCCGGCCGCCAGGACGGCGACGGTCAGGTATCCCCCCACCGCCTCCACACCGTCCAGCGGGGAACGCCAAGTCACCCCGTGCGTGATGGCAGTCCAATTCCAGCGGAAGGTGAGGGTGTAGGCCACGGCGCAGATTCCGAGCAGGCCCGCCAGCAGGAACGGGCGGCGCGCCACGTTGATTTTTTCGGGCTCGCGCCCCAATCCGAAGAGGTAAAGCGAGGCGAAATAGGACAGATATATCATCGCCCACGAACGGTGCGGGAGCGCGTTTATCGAGAAGCCTATGGCCACACCGCCGCATATCGCCGTCATCCACCCCAGCAGTATGGCCCGCGAACCGAAACGGTCCCGCCTGATGGCGCGGAAGTAGTGTGGAACCAGCAGGGCCGCCAGCGCCCAGAACCAGAACGGGGTGCCGCCCTCCCAACGCTGGACGGCTCCCCACGAGGTCACTCCGGCGAGATACATCAGCGCGGGAGCGGTGACGTCCATGAGATAGACGATGGGCAGGCTCGGAAGCATCCACGAAAGGATGAAGGCGCCCCAGTCGCTCCCCATGTGGTAGGTCTGCGCCACCAGCGAAATCGCCGCACCCAGCGCCAGCACGAGGAAGGAGGAAGTTCCCTCCCGCCACGCCGGCGAGTTGGCTCTCCGGAGCAGGACCCACCCGCACAGCGCCTGGGCGCAAAGCAGGGGCAGCAGCGACACCACCGTGCGGACCTGCCTCGACATGTTCTCCCAGTTGTGGGCGAAAACCAGGATAATTCCCAGTCCCACCAAAGTCCCGCCGAATACCGCGAAGGCAACACGGCCCCAGTTCCTGCGGCGGGCGTCGCCTATTCCCCCGTAGTGGCGCTTCAGCCCCTCGGCGGCGTCCGCGGTGATGAGCCCCCGCTCCACAAGGTCGGGCAACTCCCCCATCATCCATTCAACGGCCTTCCGCCGGTTCATCTCATTCCCTCCTTTAATCCCTTCCCATATTTTACACTGCCAGTCATTTCATTCATGACAGATATTCGTGCAATATCCGTGCCGCATTATTCCCCCAATAAACCTGCCATCCTCTTCCCTGGGATGAGGGATATCCCTACACCATCGGTCATCAGCAGGGGAATATCCGACATGCGCAGGATATGGGCAAAGATTTTCCTATTACCAGATGCCCGGGAGGAGACGGTAGCGGACTTTGCGGAGGTAACGGGAATAACCGGGCAGGCTGCGGGCCAGAACCTTCTCCTCATTCAGCAGGCGCACGACCAGGATGACCGGAATGGACAGCATGGGGAGGACGCCCCACCAGGAACCCAGGGCGACTGGTGTGGCGAGATACATGACAATTGTTCCGGTATACATGGGGTGGCGGACCACTCCGTAGGGACCCGTCGAAATCACCTTCTGCGACTTCTCTACCTCGACTATGCGGGAGGCGTAGCTGTTTTCCCGGAATACCAGGAAGACGAAACCGTAGCTCAGCAGCACGAGCGCATCCGCCACGGCAATCACCCAAACCGGGACTTCCGACCAGCCGAACCGGAAGTCCAGCGCGGGCAGCACGAACCCGGCCGCGAACAGGGTTGAACCAATCACGACAACCCACTTCTGCGTGGTCTCCTTCTCCTTGTGCCGCATGCGCCTCTCCAGGAATGCCGGGTCGTGCTTCAGGAAGTAAGTCAAAACGCCTACCAGCGGAATGCCGAGCACGGCACAATAGGCCCATCCCGCCCAGTAACGCAACGAGCCGGCGGGAATGAACAGGACGAGCGCGAAGGCTACGAAAAGGCCCGCAAGGTGGACCGCGATACTGCGGATTAGCGCCCTCAACCGCCGGGAAGAATATTTATTTGCCATATCGGCCTGATTCTACCATTCGACTAAGAGCTCATGGCGCGCTCTCAAAGCTCGCTTGCCACCGCTCTCCGGGCTGCTTACGACCCCCTCAGGGGTCGGGATAGACCTGGCCCTGCTTCTTCGCATCCTCGCGGACGCGGTCCAGCGAGTAGTTGCTTTCCCCGTGCATCTCCTTGAACCAGTTATGGAGCGCCCGGCGAAGCTCCTTGGCAACTTCCGGCTTGTCCCCCGCTATGTTTTGGGTCTCGCCGATGTCGGAAGCAAGGTCATAAAGCTCTATCCGCAGTCTGCTGGGCTTGGGAGGCTCGAATTTGTTTCCCTTCTTCTCCGCCTTCTTGCGCGCGCCGTCCACCTCTTCCTTGGTGGGGAAATACGGGGGGAATTCGATGAGCTTGTAGTTGCCCCGGCGCACCATGGCCCCTTCCCACTGGAGGAAAACGGTGTCGCGCAAACTCCCCTTCTGGCCGGTCAGGACGGGCACCAGGCTTATCCCGTCTATCTTCTGCGCCTTGGGCACCCCGACCCCGGCGATATCAAGGAACGTCGGATACATGTCCTCGACGGCCACGATTGCGGACGACACGGTCCCGGGATTCACGACCCCCGGCCACCTCACGATGAACGGCACCCGCACGCCGCCCTCGTATATGGTCGCCTTGCCCTCGCGCAGGGGGGCGTTCGAGGTGATGCCCTTTTCTCCGGGATACTCCGGATTGTGCTCCCCACCGTTGTCGGAAAGGAAGATCACCACGGTGCGGTCCTCCAGCCCCAGTTCCTTTATCTTCTCCAGAACCCGGCCGGTGCTTTCATCAAGGCTCTGGACTATAGCTGCGTAATCAGGGTTTATACTTGCATCCATCATTTCCGCCTTCTTGCGGTACTTCTCGGCCAGGTCCGGCCTGCCCTGATTTCGTACCGGCGTGTGCACCGCAAAATGCGAAAGCGTAAGCATGAAGGGCCTGTTCCTGTTTTCGGACAGGAATTCCTCCGCCGCCTTGGTCATTCCCTCCACGAGGTATCCGCGGTCCTCGCCAAGCTTCAAGTCCATAAAGTGGTTCTCCCCCTCGAAATAGGGGAACCGGTAGTTGGGAAGGTAATACCAGTCCTCGGTGAAATAGCAGCGGTCGAACCCGCGGTCCTTTTCCCCCTGGTCCTTCCAGTGGCGCACCCCCCACTTGCCGATGTGGCCGGTCGTGTATCCAACCGTTTTCAGGGCCTGGGCGTAGGTTATTTCGCCCGGTTCCAGCGGGCTCCAGGGGGTGAAGTTGCAGGGTTGCTTCATTCCCCACAGGTCCGTCGGCCGGTTGGGGTTCTTCCCGGTGAGCAGGCTTACCCGGGAAGGCATACAAACGGCGCACGTGTAGAACTGGGTGAAGCGGACACCCTGCGTCGCCAGCTTGTCGATGTTCGGCGTCTCGTGAACCTTGTTGCCGTAGCATCCGAGGTCGCTCCAGCCCAAGTCATCGGCAAGGATAAAAACGATGTTGAGCCGGCGCGCCTTCGTTCCTGCGGCCCAGCCGGCCCGGAGCGGCAGGACGCTGAATACCACCGCCAGCACCAGCACCGCCCGGAACAATTTCCCCAGGACTGCCCCGATAATCCTCTTCACCCGCCCATATTATCACCAGCGTTTAGCTGTCGGCCATCATTGGTCAGCCATGGGCAGTCAGCCAGATGCGGAGGGACACCGGATTAATGGCTCCGATGGCCCTCACCAATTCCTTCCGGTTAACCACCCGGACAACGACTATCAGCTCCCCTTTCCGCTTGAAGATGGCCCGGTAATCCCCGGTTTTGAGTTCCATGAAATCACACCCCCGCAGTTTTCGCACCTTGGTGGAAGGCCAAGGTTCACCCAAAAGGAGTTCCAGGTCATCCAGTATTTGGTGCGCATACTTCCTCTCCAATTCCTCAAGGTCGCTGACCGCCCGGGGGGCGTAGATAAGGCGCCGGCTATCCACGCCTTTTGCCAAGCCGTTTCCTCATTTCAGCGTGGCTGATGCCACCCTTCGTTTCGTATTCGCTATATGCCGCTTCCAGTTCCTTGGTAAACAGCGGGTTCCGGGAAATCATGTAATCCTCGAGCGTATCCTCGTCCAACCCCAACAAGACGGCGGCCGGTTTCCCGTTGCGGGTTACCACCATGTCCTCCCTGCCAAGGCGATTGAGCACCGCGGACGGATTGATCTTTAGCTCCCTCATTGGGATAAATCTCATGCAAATACACCTCCTCTGTAGCCCATATAGGCTACAGTCATTATCCTGCCTTCCCACACTCCCGTCAACAGGCGGAATAAAGCGGAAGAAAAGCGCTTCATCCCACCCGCGGAACGAACCTCGCGGGATAAGCCGGTACCGCCGAATCACCGGACACGGCGTAATCGGGCAGGACCTTTCTCAGTGAGCGGCCGAACCGACCATCCGGAGTGTCTGTATGGATGAGGATGGAAACCGGGCAAAGGCAGTGGACGGACCGGATACCCGGACTGAGGCAATAAGGACCCTTGAATTCGGCGAAAACACAGAAATCCCTGCAAGCCATGACGGTAGCCCTGATTCCGGAACCCGAGATTTCAACCCTCCATATCCTGTCCCAGGGGCTTTCCTGTTCATAGCCGACCTCACCAAGCCGGATTTCCTCCGCTTTCCCCAAATTCAACCCGGGGCAAGCCCCCCGTATTTTTCCCATGGCCGAATACAGACAATATCTCGTATACAAATCGTATTTATGTTCAATCTCCTTGACGCCGACATCCCATATCCAAAAGGCGAAGAGGGCCACCACAAGCAGGGACACCAACTCCGCGCCCCACCAGAGAATGGCGATCAACGGCTTGGCCAGCCAATCCACCTTTATCGCGCCTATCCGCTTTATCGTTTCCTTCATGTTCCGCCTCCAACCTAACTATCCCTCCCCCACCGCCCCCCGACCGCCCAATATTTGCCCTTTGCCACCGTATGGTCAAAATATCTCCCCCTAAATAAATCAGTCTCAATAATAGTCGCGACATCAGGCCTCGAATTAGCCCGCGGAGGCATGGCCCAGGTCACTTGGCAGGTACCATAAATTCTCCAGGCACGCATTTTGAATTCACTTCAAAATGCGCGCGGCCTTGGATGGGGGGGTGGAGTGAGGTGCCTAAGCGAAGATTGAAGGGCAAAGGGCACCGAAAGTCGGACGGGGGGGAACCCCTTCTTGGGTTCCCCCCCGCCGAGTATTCCGTGGGCAGGGAAGGATTTGAACCTTCGTAGGACTACGTCCGCCAGATTTACAGTCTGGTGCAATTGGCCGCTCTGCCACCTGCCCGATATCGGAATAAGTTATATCAATTAATCTTTTTTTTGTCTTCCCCGGTCCCCGCGCTGGGAGCCAAAACGGTCGGTGTGCCATCTTTTGTGCCATCAACCGACGTCGGACCACCCACTTTGGGGGTTGGTGTGCCATTGGGGAGCCCGAGGTCCGTTAGAAGGTCGGCCATCGAACCTGCCGCCCGCCTCCTCGCCTCGTCGGCCCGCCCCAGGTACAGTTCCGTCGTCCGCACGGTCGTGTGTCCCAGCAACTGCTGCGCCAGTCTCACGTCACCCGTGCGTTCGGCCACTGTCGTGGCCGCGAACTTCCGGAACGTCCGGAGCGTCAACCAGGACATTCCGATTCGGGCGCACGCCGTCTTGAAGGCGGCGTGCCCGGTGTAACGTCCCAGTGCCTTTCCCCTGGCATCGACTATGACCGGTCCGGTCTTCGGCATTCCCCGCTCCGCCCAGAGTTCCCAGAGGGCCGATTTAAGCGGCCCCGTGAGCGGCAGCTGGTGAATGTCGTTGACCTTGCGCCTCCTCAGGTTCAGCACCTCGCGGGTGAAATCAACGTCCGACCACACCATCCCGAGGGCCTCTCCCAGCCTGCACCCGGTGCCGATGAGGATCAGCACCAGCATGTGCATACAGTCGCCCCGGCGTTTCAGGTTGTCCAGCAGGAGCCCCACCTCTTCGGCGACGGGCAGCCTTACCGGCAGCCTTTCCACGCGCAGGGGCCTGATTCGGACGGCCGGGTTTACATCCAGGCATCCCTCGTCAATCGCGACGTTGAACATCCGTCTGGCGTCCCTTACGTTCGAGTTCGCCGTGGCCGCCCGGACCACTCCCGCCCGCTTGTTCAGGTAGCGTTCCATGTCCAGCCGGGTTATCCGGCGGATGGGAACGTCCCCAAAATGGGCCAGCAGGGCCCGCAGGGCCCCCCTGACGGTCTTCCAGGCCAGGAGCCTGCGCTCGTCGCGGGCGTGCCCGATATACCACTCAGCGAACTCCTTCAGGGTGACGTCCCGGCGCGGCTTCTCGCCGCGAAGCTCGGCTTCGTACTGCTCGTCGAGCTTCTTGGCTTCGGCTGCTGCGCGCTGGACACTGTTCCCGATGGAGACGCGAATATCGCGCTTCTTTTCCAGTCCGTTTTCAAAGATCTGTTGGATGCGGCGGTAGTAGTAACGGTTCTTGCCGTCCTTGCCCTGTCGCACCCAAATTCGTCCTTCCACGTGGGTCATTACAACCTCCCATTGTGAAAGGATTGGCCCGTTAATTGTAGGTTATTTACGGGTCTCCTACCAGAACGCTCCTGCCTTGATTTGGCCCAGTCGTCGATGGTTTTTACCGGCCAGCGGACCAGCCTCCCCAGCTTCAATGCCGGTGGGAGCAGGCCGCGTCTCCGCCAATCCCTCACGGTATTGACGGGGACCCCGAGGTGCGCCGCCACGCCCTCAGGGGACAAGTATTGGGCGGCAGGACCTCCCGTGGGTGCAAGGGACGTCCCGCCCTCGCTTGCAACGAGGGTTTCGGTCCGCCCTACCGCCACTTTCGTAACGGCTCCCACGGGAGTGTCCATTTACTTTCCGGAAGCCTATTCGGCTCCCTCTTCGGCTGGTTCTGCAATGGCCTCCTTTAAATCGGCGACGGTGGAGTCGTCATCAAGGTTGCCCGCATCCATTACCGAATCTATCCACTCAATTATGACCTCTGGCTTGAGGTCATCCAGCGGATTGTTTCGCTTAATCATCTTTATCTCCTTGTCCCGGGTCTCCATAAAAGGAATACGGACAACACGGGAAATTTATGGCCTATGCCTTAAACTTCGCGGTCGTCCGTAGCGGGCGATTAGCCTTGCGGATTCTGCGCCCCACCTGGTCAGGTGGAGGAGCGCCGGCTTTTCTCGCCGGCTTTCGATATCAAGGTAGCACGACGGCACGAATGCACCAAGCCCCAAAAAAAGCCGGGTTTTTTACAGATCCGGAGGAAAGCATAATTTCATGCATGACCCCATTCCTGTTTTTGGTAGCAACCTTCCCGAGGTTGAAGTCGTGACCTGGGAACCTTTACAAACCATTGATACGATTGATTCGCCCCTGGACCGGACATCGATTTGTGCCCACAAATGTGCCCGTATTTATTCTAATTCAATGTTGGTTTCTAACACCCATAGATTAAATAGGTGCTTTAGGAAAGTATTTACGAACAATTTTGGCACATTCTCTCAGTTCATCTCTTTTTGCCACTTCTTTAGCCCTATCGGATGCATTTACGTACGCAGCACCGCTTCCATCAACTGCTTTAGCAGCAGCCTTCCCGGCTATTTCACCCTCATATATCATAGCCGCACTGACGGTCTCCCTAATTACCATGGCAGCTAGCGAGAAATTGGGATTTAGAGCAAGGCTTGCAGCATCAGAAGCTGCCTGTGCCGCCTCGGATGCGGCATGTGTTGGCTCAACGGCAATTGCCTGTCGAGCCTCACCTATAGCATCTTGGAGTTGCTTTTTAGTACAGTTCCCATTCACGAAGTTTAGCGCATTAATAATTGCTTGATTCGGACGATTCTCATTGGCCGGCAAATGCACAAGCGAACGATGCGCACATTCGCAAGACGCGCGAACCATAAGATCTCGCCAATTCTCCGGAGGGCCATCCATTTGTCCGAGTAAATCAAACATTGCTACACCATCTACATGATTGTCCCATTCCATCTGCGTCATTTTATTCTTTAGTCTCCCTTTCCTTGCGTTTCATCTAACATCTTTACATGGCACTCTGCTTACGGTATTAGTAGCTTATCTCTTTTTTCATTCAATTCATCACCTATTTTATCAACCAATTCAGATATATCAGTATATAACTTGTCGATTATTCTAATATCAATTGAGCTAGGACAATTCATATGAGCGACAATGTTTCGTGGTAATCGTATTTCCTCAACGCGCAAGATCCACTGATCAATATCTGGTATCTTCTTAATGAACAAGTTTTTATTGGCCCGCATGATTTCATTAAGATGACTTATAAACACATAATAAATGGGGTGCGTTCCCGGAAGAGTATTCCATTTCTTCTTCATATATTCTTTCCTGAAGTCTTCTGCCCTCTTTTGTATTGACACATCCACAGCAATATTCCACCAGTTTATCCCCAATTGCTTATGCAGTATTGTATTAATAATCGTCCGAAGACTATTTTCAATGAGGTGAAGTTTCCAAAATGTAATTCGACCTATTTGTTTGCCGGAACTTTCTATCCTCTCCAGCGAAAAAGGATACAGACGAAAATCGGTTATCATTTGACTGTTCTCACTTCCTAAACCAATTCCTAGCATTTCCTCCTTGTTTTCTTTCGATGCGCATATATTGTCGTCCCTACCACACCTGTGGTTGTTTCAAGATGATTCGCTACCTCCATATTTGACAATCCGGCGCGATTCAGCTCAAGAATATGCTCGCGTTGATTCTTTTCCTTCATTAATTGCAGTAATATCCTAACCAGCAGCGATTCTATCCGATCAGTATCTCCGATTAAAGAATCCTTCTTGTTACTCATAATTATCTCCTCCTGGAACCATGAGGTTCGCGAAGATTCGATGCAAGTGCTCGCACAGTTGCATCTGTTGTATTAAGAACACTTGCAATGGTCCTATTATCCAAACCAGCCATTTTTAATAGGCGAACTCTTTCGGTCACGCTCTTATCAGATCCGACCTGGAGACAGAGAACACGCAATATGAGCTCGAGAAATCTTTCAACTTTATCCTCATGAGACATGTGTTTCGATGGCATATGCATTACCTCCAGGTATATTTACTTTTCTTTCTTTTTCATTTTACGCAGAACTCCCCCCGAAAACATTCGACTAATTACACTTCGATCTATTTGTAAGGCACCTGCAATCTCGGATTGTGATAATCCCGAATTTAGTAATGCGAGAATAAGCAACCGCTTGATGGAATTTAATTCTTCTGCAATCTTTGCTTCGTCAGTCTTATCGGTTGCCATTTTTATATCTCCCCCCTTAGTGTCTTCATAACCATACAGAACCGAACCATGCAGAGCGCCTCCAAAACCTTATCCATAACTTCATGCTATCTTCTGTATTTACTGCCTACCCTTTATAACTACCATATTTTCATACCGCATTACATCGTGCGGTTTCAAGACCATATTTTTACCTTCACATCAATATACTACCCTTAGTCGCCAAAACTGCCAATACCATCAGTAGCAATCATTCCAAGGTTGAAGTCGGAGAATTGAAGCCAGAGACCAGCCCATGCGATTAAGCGTTTATGCGACTGGTATGGATTTCGTGCCCACAATGTCCCCGGATATTGTGCCGATTTATAAATGTCCGATGTCCGCACCTGGCACTGAAACCACGTTATCCCAGCCTCTTAGTCACCCTACATTCGGGAAAATTGGGGCATCCCCAAAACTCGGAACCCGCCCAAGCCCCTTTTCTCGCCTTTCGAAGTACCATCGGCTTGCCGCATTTGGGACAACTTGGATGCCTCATATTAGCCCTAAGATTTTCAGCATGATCAACCTCATTAACGGAAGAATACACAATGTAATCCCCTATTTTGCGCGAGAGCTCCACAACTTTCTCATCACTAAAAAACACTTCCTTGTGAGACCTTATGTATGGGGAAAGAGCGTACTGGCCCATAACGTTTGGGGGCATATCTGTCTTAAATTCAGCCGTTCCAACAAACACGACAACATTAAATACAGCTTTTTGATTAACACCAAGGAAATCTTGAACGGCTTTTACATGCTTATAGTTTTGATGGATAGGGTTCTGAAAATGGTACTTAACTGAAGAGTATCCGGGTCCGAGAAGGGATTGAGTCCACCTCTTTTGATGTTCATCACCAAAAATCCACCCTTTATAATCTTTAGTTTCTATTACAAATATTCCATGGCGAGATATTAATATATGATCAATCTGCGTAGTTCCATCCGGGGTCTTCAATATGATATTGCTGAATGGGTGGTATTCCTTATATTTTCTCTGCAAAGACTCAAGCTTCCAGTCCACTAACGCTTCACCATGCAATAATGATAATAAATAAACGGCGACGGCAACGATACCGATAATAACTCCTAGGACAATCCAAGTCACAGGAGCATGATTCCACTAAGCAATGAAATCTCCCATCAGCACCTCAAATAGCGCAGGCCACCAGGAACTCACCCAAGACGCCCCTTGTTAAAGTCACCGTAGGGAACGTAGTTTCCATATGGACATTCTCACACAAAATCAGATTCCAGTTTAATTCCCTTTATACCGACTCTTGCAGGGCGGGCCGCAAAAGCGGGGAAGCCGGACGGTTTGTGTGCCGGATATTGTGCCAAATAGGGGCTACCCCCTATATACCGACGAATTATGCCAACTAAGCGTTTCTCGACTTGGCTTAAAAAACACGGACTCAGGCACCCATATCACTTTGCCATGAAGAGTGTAGTAGTCGCGGCCGTTTTCGTAATCGGCTTTAAGGCGAGAGCTGACCTCGAAGTGATAATCAGGGGTTACGGTCACGTAACCAGCGTCGAAAAGGCGATGTATATCCGCACGCAAAAGAAGGCCATTGCCAATAGCGTGAGTACCATCCTTACTGAATGGCTTGATATGCGCTGCATCCAGGACTGGCAAGGAACGTTCCCGGGTGACCGCACAACGGCGCTCATAAATGTCGGTAACTATCATCCTAAAAGCCCCTTGCCCCAGACGTGGTGTTATCTCTACGGGATTCCCATATCTGGGTTGCCGAGTTGTCGATGAATCTTCAATTGGTATTTGGCTTGCATGAAGACGATATTCCACTTGTGCATATAGTTCCTTTCCCGGGGATACTGATAAATCATAGTGTTTCCCTTGAACGATATTGGGATTCCAATCTTCCGGAACTGCTATCCAATCCTTCTCAGCATAGAAAAAAGGCTGGGCCAGCAAAATGCAACCGATCTGGTAGTCAACCTGGGGATTTACTTCAAGGCGGCGATACTTTCCTATCCTTGCTCTCATTTCGTCTAGAGTCCCAACTCCATTCTTTTCGCCAAATGCATCCCAGGCCATGCTGACCGGGAATAACGAAGCATGGGTAAAGAACCCTCCCCCCACAATGTAATTACGAGGGCTATGAAGTTTAAATAGGAACAACTCTCCTGGCTGAAGCGTCTTGAACTCCCTTGACCCACTTGGTTGCCAGAAGTTTATTTCTTCAATATCAGGTTTCGCGGCCAGATATTGGTACCAGTCGTAATCGGTTATTCCGACATATGCATTCATGATTTGCTACGCGATGTTTCCATGCGTGAACGGAAGAAGCGCTCGGTATCTTTGTCCATGAAATGCACATAACATCCCTTTAATCCTCTGCTAAGGAGTACCCGATAGGTATTCTTTACCATATCCGCAAATCTATCTTTGCCTCGTTTTACGACACTGTCATAAGATTTGTCCGGATATCCTATCCATTTCTGGCCATCAAAATCATATCTTAGGTCCAGGCCAAAGATAACCCCCACATAATCGAATTCGAATCCTTGAGCGGTGTAGATGCAACCCACCTGCTCAATACCAGCGGGGTCGTGCGCCCAAAGCATTTCCTTTGGAATTCCCGGTGCCAGCTTTCCCGAATCGGATTTCGCATTCCACGGCCGCCTGAATTTGCCAACCACCACATCGTCAACAAGAGTTCCGTCCCTATTGGGATTAGACCATTCCCAGCAGAATCCCGCAGCCAATCTAGCTGAATTACCCTCGGAAACCTTCTTTCGTATTAAACGGTCCAGCTCCTCAGGAGTCTGGCATATCCCGAAATCAAAACCTTCATGACCATTCCACAGAACATTGGCGGTCCTTTTTATCTCAAGAGTGTTATTTATCCAATTCACAAAGGCATCAGAGCCAGCGCATCTGAATTGGGCTTCGAGCTCATATTCGTGAATCGCGCACCCGTGTTTTTCCGCGGCTTTCTTGATGTAATCCGATGATCCTATTTCATATGGACGAACAACCTGGTTATCATCCAAAAGGAATACGGCGACTTTGGCCACCCTTAGAAGTTCGTCTATCTGTGCGTCTTTAGAACGCTTACTTTTAACAGTAAACCTGTTGTTACTTGTCTCGCGTATTCTATGGGATTCATCGCATATAAGGACATCGACCTCATTCCGCTTGGCATCCATGTAACTATTGAAATAACGAAACAATTCAGAACCCCTTTCACCGATAATCTCCCGCAAAGTTCCGGTAAACGCCCGCGAGCCAGTGGCATATTGGGCGTTATATTCCTGCCTTAGGAGATCAGCCATTAGGTTTATGGCTATGACGGATTTCCCGGTTCCCGGTCCTCCTTTTACGATAAGGACATTCTTGGCCTTGTCATGAAAACCTTTCCGCGCACAGGCAAACACCTTGTCGTAAACAACCTGCTGCTCGTCGAGAAGAACATATTGTGGTTTTTCCTTGATGGTTTTTCCCACGTATTCCATAAGTTTCTTGCAAGGCCGATATTTCCCCGCTTCAAATCTGCGAAGTACATCCAAACCTTCACCCGCCTCCATTCTTTCCAGGAGGTATTCCTTCAGCTTTGGTACATCATCCATAGAGAACAGCGGGAAACGGAGCAGGGTTTCCGCGAACTTCTGATCCACCAACACGTCGCTCTTTTCAAAGGAATAATTATGCAGATATGAGCATGCGTCCAACAGGATAGGATTCCGTTCCGTGTAAAATGCCTCGTGCCCTTCCTCAAGGTATCGCTTGTATTTACCCACCTGGACAGAAGGATGCAATAGTTCTCGTTTAGCCCCTCCGACCCAAGAAATCACTTCGTTATCGCCATCAGCAGGTGAACATTTCTCCCACTGCTTTAACTCGATAATAACCGCTCGTTCGTCGCCTTTTCCGTCCTTCCCCATCACCATGCAATCAAGCCGTTTTGAGGTTGACGGCAACTGGTATTCCAAAACCACACCATGGTCCTCCAGTTTTGCTGATTGGAATACCAGGGAGACTGCCCTAAGAGAATTACGCCAAGAGCTAACCTCGGCAGGCGAAGGATTGTTTCTAAAATAAGCGAAATACTCCCCTTTCATCTTTTCCGTAATCTGATTCTGAACTGTATCTTCGATGAACTGCCCAGAACTCCCTGCGTATAGTCTCATTATTATAACTCGCTATATTTCTTACTAGACCCCCTCGACAAGGCGAGAGGGTACTTCCTCGCATTGATATTCAATTTCTCCTTCGCAGCGGCAAGCAAATCAATACTGCATGACTTGCTCATATACATCAGGTAAATAAGAATGTCAGCCATTTCTTCTTTCAATGCCTGGCGCTTCTTTAAGCAGACTTTCCGGGAGCCTTTTACGTCTTTCCAAAGAAATGTTTCCAGCAATTCCGCAGCTTCAATAACAATCGCTTCCGCCAGATTCTTTGGGTCATGGAACTGTGCCCAATCTCGTTTATTACGAAACGCGATCGCCTGCCTATATATATCGCCAAATCTACTTTCGTTCTTTTCCATGTTTAATTGGTACTCATTATATCAACCCATTTTGCACTCCTAGACGATAGAAAAACCAACCTCTCTTAGATATATGAAGGTAGGATCATAAAACTCGGGACTACGAGTAGGGTCGTCAGGGTCACCTTCCGGAACAACAATAATCATTCCTTGACGAGCTCTGGTTAATAGGACACGATAAGCATTCTTAAGATACCTCTTTCTTGCATCCTTCTTTACCTTATT
>Ga0315280_10002048_pt1 | contig 33361 bp, 31 predicted proteins | sample YL17G06_40_MG_FD_203697 | JGI IMG/M metagenome (GOLD analysis project Ga0315280, IMG submission 203697) | Sediment microbial communities from Yellowstone Lake, YNP, Wyoming, USA - YL17G06_40 | ecosystem: Environmental > Aquatic > Freshwater > Lake > Sediment | place: USA: Wyoming | collected...
CGGTTCGTTTTTGGTATGCGACGGCATTGCTCCAAGGGGTGCGCACCACTGTCTGAATTGCCATTAGTGGGATCGGATCGATAGAATGCATCACTCACATCTTCTCCTCCGCACCTGGAGAGTTCTCAAGAATGCAGTTCTCTCGACCTGACCCCTTCGCTATACTCCAGGCGACGACATGCGCGAAAAAATTGCCGGCTATCTGGAAAAGGCCGGCCGCCCCCTCCCGGCCGAGCAGATTCTGCGCGAGGCACTGAATATCCTCTCGCCCAACTCTTTTGCCGCCGAAAGGGTTCTGAAAGGCATCCTGGGGTCCGACCCAAGGTTCCACAGGAGCCAGGGTCTCTGGCGACTGACGGCCCGATCGGCTCCGCGCCTGACTGAAACCGCCGCCTTCTATCTGCAGTGGAGCGCGAGCTTGCCCCGCTGTTTTCGCGGCGCAATCCATCTCTCGGCAACCGGTTCCTCCTTCGAATTTCTGCACACAGAGGCTTCCACATCCCAGGATTCCGGACCGCTGCGCGAGGCCCGGCTGCAGGCTGAGAACCGTCTCTTGCTCGCCTGGAGCGGGAGGGAATTGCAACTGTGGAATCATCTCCTGCGCTCAGCAGGATTGCCCCAATGGAAAGGTGAGTCTTTGGCCCTGGGCAAACTGGCAGCCCGCGCCCTGCCCCAGGCACCGCGATGCCGCAACCTGGAGGACTTGGCTCCGTTATTGGATCTCGCTCCTCCCGACACTGAAAGGCCAACCTCCATGGCCCGGTTCCTGGATCTATCTTTCCAGAACCTCATAGATCTCGTCCCTGCGAGGAGGCGCGGCAGCTTGGCGGAGCTCGAGCGCTGGATCGCCGAGGGGCGCGTTAAAGTTGATTTCAGCCGCTTCGCATTCGGCCGCGACCTGCTGGCGCGCATCCCCGAGTCGCCTGGCGTCTACCTGATGCGAGACAGGACTGGCGAAGTAATCTATGTCGGCAAGGCCGGTAACCTGCAGCGGCGGGTGCGATCCTACTTCACGCCACAGGCGCTCAAGGATGCCAAGGTGTCCAGGATCCACAGCCAACTTTACTCTTTGCAGTTTCTCTCCTGCGCCACTGAGATTGAAGCCCTCTTGCTCGAGATGCGCATGATCCGCGATTTCCGCCCGCCCATCAACCTGCAGGCTGACATCCACGAGCAACCGGCCCGCTACGGCCATGCATGCAATCTGCTCCTCCTGGTTCCCGGCGGCGGCAGCGTTGCGGTTTACTGTCTAAAAGACGGCGCCTTTGTTGCCCGGCACACGGCTCCGCTAGGGCGCGCGCCTTCGAAGAGATTGCGCGATAGGATCAGAACGGTTTATTTTGCGAGTCGGCGTCGCAAGCCGGCGACGACAGAAGAATGGGAGACCGAAATCGTGGTACGCTGGGTTGCCGCGCACAGGAAGCATCTGAACCTCATCGATGTGGACGAGGCAGGCGACCGCGAGGCGGTGTTGCATCGGCTCGAGTCGTACCTGAAGGATCCCGATCGGCTTACGCGCAAGGTCTACTACCGTTGACTGCAAGATCCCGCCGCAGTCTTTGCTGCGTCCTCTGCGTTGATGTTTTGCTTGTGCTTCCCCATCCAACGCGCTGTTTGAGTTGCAGTTTATGCTTTACAGCAATGGTTGTTTTAAGTAACTTGGGCCAACACAGAAATTGCGCATTCCTTAGGTTCTTTGGCCTTCTCGCCCGATTTCCCGGCCTGCCGGCTGCGACCTTCAGCCGGATCATGCGGCCGGAGGAGGATGCAAAGATGATGCTGGCGACTGTCTACAACCCACATGCCAGAGCGGCGGTTATGGCGATCATGTTCTCGCTCGGGCTGCTTCTCGCGCAGGAACCACAGACATCCAACTTCTACGATGTGCACGTCAGCAAGGACGAGCTTTACAGCTACAACAATTTGAAATTCACCGGCGACTACGCCTCGTACGAATCCCCGAAGGGATTTCTGGCGCTAGGCAGAACGGAAGCCGGCGTCACGATCGTGATCGTCCTGGGCGAAGGCACAGTGACCATCGAGGCTCCGGAAGCGGTTCAGGAAAAGTTCAAGGCCGTCATGGGAGCCTATCCCCTGAAAACCACCTTCAAAAACCTTTACATGAGGCTTCATCCCAAGGAGTATGAGGAGGTCTTCGGCAAGCAGTCGCTGACCAAAGTCGCAGATGAAGGTGCGTTCACGGCAGCAAAGCAACTGTTTGATGATCGGTTTGCAAGTTCATATCACGCGGGGCAGAAAGCGCTACTCCCGCCTTACAAGACGCGCGTCATGGACTTCAACACTGCCAGTCTCGGCCTCGTTACGACAACGGAAGGGTATTGGCTGATACTTCGTAAGTACTCGCCCTACGGCAGCGTCTATCCGAACGACTTCGTGAACCCCAAGCAGAAGTGAAAGAGTAGCGAAGTCAAAAACGAGTTGTGCGCACGCGGCCTCCTGGCCGCTCTTCTGCCGCGCTCGGCGCAGGCGCGTCTCAATCGCTGTACAGCACCTCGATACCTTTGTCCGGAACTGCGATCTTGCGCGGAATGCGCTCGCGGTCGACCCACAGCTGAATCTGCAGCGAGCCCGAATCCACGAGCAAGTGGGTGACGCTTATCTTGTTCCCCCTGACAACGATGGTCTCTTTGTCGACTTCCCTGATTTTCAGCGTTCCGGTGTCCTTGTCCTGAGGTATCACGACCTCGAAATTCTGCGGCGTCTCCTTGCTGTCGTATTTGAACAGGCGGGCCAAAAAGATGAAATGGTGGAAGACGTTGGTATCGAGAATGGTATAGCGGTCGCCCACAAGCAACCCGTTGCGGAAGGAGACGCCATTGCCGCTGTACTCGAAGATCACCTGGTTGGGGGCGAAGGTGCCGCGAATACTTCCTGTTTGGCCGTCAACCTGGCTCTTGAGCTCATAGCTGCGCGGCATGTACCGCCCATCCATCTCCAGCTTGGTCTGCAGCGTCACCTTTTGGGGTCTCTCGCCGGGAGCGCGAAACTCCAGGGTTGAACTGCTTGTCACTGCGTCTTCAGAAGTCACGAGCACATATTTTTCGACGCCGACCTCCCGGCCCTCGGAATAGATCCTGTACTGACCCTCCTGGCGTGAAACCTTCTTCCCGACAGCACGGCCGGCGGCGAGCCCCGAGCAGGAGAATGCCACCAGCGCAACGATGATCTTGGATCTTTCACACATCATCTGGGAAACTCACTGAAAGCAGAAATAGTATATGCCACGAGTGCAAGCGCGCAAAAGCGGCTCGGGGTGGGAGAATCAAAAAAGTACTACCGACGGGAGCAGAGAGCCCGCAGAGTTTTTAATATCTCTTACCCTTGATCCCTGCGCCCCCGGCGGCGATATTTTGTGGATTGGGCAGCGTTGCTGAGAGAGAATCAACCGACGGCTCGATGGCCGCGCGGCTCTCGGGCACCGAACTAAACGAAAGCTCCGGAGGAAACCGATGGAAGAACTGCTCGGGCACCAATTCGTAAACGTAGTAGAAAAGGCGGCCGTGGCCTGTGCCCGCACCATGGGGCTCGGAGACAGACATTACTCCGACCAGGTGGCGACGGAGGCCATGCGCGAGGAGATGCAGACTCTCCCCATAGACGGCACGATAGTCATCGGCGAAGGGGAACGCGACGAAGCCCCGATGTTGTTCATTGGCGAGAAGGTCGGCCGGGGTCCGGGAGACGCTATGCACGAGCATCCGGACGTGGACATTGCCGTCGATCCGCTGGAAGGCACCAACCTTTGCGCAACGGGGTCCAACAACGCCATTGCCGTGCTGGCGGCGTCGGAGAAGGGTGGGCTACTGAACGCCCCCGACTGCTATATGCAAAAGGTCATTGTCGGACCCTCGAGCCGCGGCGCCATCGATATCGATGCGCCGGTCAAGGACAACCTGAAGGCCATTGCCAAACGCCTGGACCGTGATGTGGAAGACCTCGTGGTGGTGGTTCTCGACCGTCCGAGGCATCAGGATCTGATCCGGGAAATCCGCCAGGCAGGCGCGCGCATCCGCCTGATCGGCGACGGCGACCTTTCGGCCGGCATTTCGGCTGCGGTGGTCGGCACGGGCGTGCACGCGGTCATGGGCATCGGCGGCGCTCCCGAGGGCGTTCTGACGGCTGCAGCCCTCCGCTGCCTGCACGGAGAGATGCAGGCCCGGCTGGTCGTGGCCAAGCCTGATCAGGAGAAGCGCCTCAAGGACATGGGAATCCACGATCTGAAACAGGTCTACCAGACGGAGGATCTCGCTCCCGGCAGGAAGATGATTTTTGCCGCTTGCGGGGTGACCGACGGCGCCCTGCTCAAAGGCGTGCGTTTCTTCGGCGGCGGCGCCCGCACTCACGCACTCATTATGACCCTCGAGTCGCGGAAGATCCGGTTTATCGACTCGGTTCATCTGGAGCATCACGACGTCAAGATCCGCTTCTAATCAACAGCACTGAATGCTAAGTGCTGAGTACTGAGTGCGGCATCAGGAAATTCCGCTTGTTTCCGGGTAGTGAGTATTTAACTCAGTACTCAGTACTTTGTTAGGGCGCGCTTCCAGGCGGCGAAGCTGCCACCGGCGCGCCATGCCTCCAGCGCCCCGATGCCTTCGGCCTCCCCGCCTTGCGAGAGCACATATTCGATCCAAGCCCAGCGCGCGGAAATGGGGCGGATCTCAACCCTGTTTTTCAACGCGGAGCGCAAGCGAGACAGCTTGCTCTCAAGCGACGGGATGGATTCAAATGGGGCTCCATCCAGCGGCGTGTTGCGCTTGGCGACAAAGGGGGATATCGCCAGTGACAACGGAGTAATACGGGCCAGCTCCAGGGAGAAGCGTGCAAGTTCGTCGATGTCCTCGAGCGTCTCACCCGGCAATCCGATCATCTCATAGAGCTTCAAGCGCTCGAGACGGAACTTGCGCGCCAGCTCGGCAGCCCGGATCAGATGGCGCTCGCTGGTCCGCCGTTGAATGGCACAGCGCAGCCGCTGGGACGCACCGTCCGAAGCAGTAGTCAACGTCCGGCATCCGCCCCGGCACAGGAGTTCCACCAGCTCCTCGCTCAGGCGATCCGCACGCAGGCTCGAGATGCCGACTTCCCGCCCGCTCTCCACGATCCGGCGCACAACATCATGGATCTTGGGGTGGTCAGTCACGGCTGCACCAACCAGGCCGACGCGCCGCGCTTGAGCAGGAACAAAGGACAGGACCTTGTCGGGCGGGACAAGCCGCATGCCGCCGTTGGTGGTGCGGCGCATCACGCAATAGGTGCAGCCGCGCGAGCAGCCGCGCTCAGGCTCGATCAGGAACATCGAGCTCAGCACCGTGTTCTTGGTGATGATCTGCGCGCGCGCCGGCAGACGCTCGTCGCCCGCTTTCGCGATCGGCGGCAGGCAGTGGCTCCGGCCAGGCACGTAACACCCGGGAAGCGAGGCAAAGCGGCTGAGAAGCGCCTCGCGCTCCATGGATAAAGCCGCATCCAGGAACGTGTGAATCAATTCCTCAGCTTCGCCGAGGATGATCAGGTCGACAAAAGGCGCCAAAGGCATGGGATTGGAGTAGGTCAGCGGTCCGCCAGCTACGACCAGAGAATGCCTCTCGGTGCGATCCCTGGCTAGAAGAGGGATGCCGCTGAGATCCAACACCTCCAGAAGCCCGGCGATCTCCAGTTCGTAGGAAATCGAGAAAGCAATGACGGGGAAGTCCGCCAGCGGCGTTTCACTCTCATAAGTGAACACCGGCAGGTGCAGGCGCCGATAATCGCCGGCATCGTCGGGCAGAAAGGCGCGCTCCGCAGCGGCGCCGGAATGCTGATGGATTTCGCGATATATGGTTTGGAACCCGAGCGAACTCATGCCCACTGAGTACTGGCTCGGGTAGCAGAGAGCAACACGAAGGGGGGCCTGCACGCGAAGTGTGCCCATTTCCTCGCGCGCGCGCTGTCGCACCTGCGAAACGACATCCCAGGAGTTTACGGCCACTTTTCGCCTGCCTCTCAAACTCCGCGCACGACACCGGGCCAGATAATCTTGTGCAATTGCAGTTGCATGCGAACCGGAAGCCCGCAATCCATGACCCAGCGGGCCAGATCGCCATAGGGAAGCACGTTGTACACGGGGGAGAAAAGCACGACTCCGACCCGCGACGTCAGGTCGAAGCGCACAATGATATCGCATGCCCAATCGAAATCCCCCCGGTTTCCGACCACGAACTTCACTTCATCGTTCCGAGTTAAGTGCTGGATGTTTTCGTAGTTGTTGTGCCTGTGCATGCCGCTGGACGGACATTTCAGATCCATGATCTTGTGCACCCGCGGATCCAGGCCGTGCAGCGGGACATGTCCCCCCGTTTCAACGCAGACAGTGTAGCTGGCGTCGAGGAGCGCCTGGAAGAGATCCCGCACTTCATGCTGGAGCATCGGTTCGCCGCCCGTCACCAGCACCAGCTTGGTCGGGTAAGAGGAAATGGCCGCGAGGATTTCCGAAAGCGACATCTCCTTGCCCTCGACGAAAGCGTACTCCGTGTCGCAATAGGAACACCGCAGGTCGCACGCGGTGAAGCGGATGAACGCGCAGGGCCAGCCCACGAAGCTCGACTCGCCCTGAATGCTGTAGAAGATCTCGTTCACTTTCATGTTGAGAGTTCATTGTATCAGGCGGAGGCCGACCCGTGTAAGCCGGTGCTAAATGCAAAACCACAAAGACCTCAAAGGTTCTTGGGAGCCTTGGTGGTCTTTGTGGTTTGCTTTGAATCTCAGGCTTCTGTGTCATCCGCTTGCAGCCGGATGACCACGACCGTGATATTGTCCGGCCCGCCCGCCTGGTTGGCTGCATCTACGAGCTGGTCCGCCATTTGCTGGGGAGTCTTTCGCTGGGCGGCGAGCGCCTCGTGAATGCTTTCCTCTGAAACCTCGTCCGTCAGGCCATCCGAGCATATGAGATAAACATCGCCCGCACGTCCCTCTCCTCCTTCAATGTCGATGTCGACCTGCGGATGGGATCCGATTGAGCGTGTGATCAGATTCTTCTGCGGGTGCTTGGCCAGATCCGATTTCTTGAGCACACCGTTCTCGTACAGGTGCCAGACGAGCGAGTGATCGCGGGTGAGCTGATCGAGAACGCCGTCGCGCAGTCGGTAGGCGCGCGAGTCGCCCACGTGTGCGACGCAATATTTGTCGTCCTGGAAGAAGAAAGCTGTCAGCGTACTCCCCATGCCTGCCAGGGCGCAGTTCTCGCGCTGGGCTTCAAAAACTCGGGCGTTCGCCTCCAGTGCCGCCAAACGAAGCTTCTCGGCAGGTTCCCCGCTCTCAGCGGCGTGCGCCTTCATCCAGCCGTCGACCGTGGCAGCCGCCAACTGGCTGGCAATCTCGCCGGCTGCATGTCCCCCCATGCCGTCCGCCACCAGAAACAGTCCGGTTTCCGCGTTCGCCACGCAAGAGTCTTCGTTGGTGGTTCTTACTCTTCCCTGGTTGGTCTGGCTACCATACTGAATTCGCAATCGTCACCTGTCAGGCCTGGCGCCCTGAATGCAAGAGTGAACTTATAACATGGGCCAACAGCGGCTTCAAGCTTGCGGTCCGCCCAAAACCCGGCCTGCGAGAATTCGGTGACCGGCACCGAATTGCCTGATTGGTTTTGCACGCATGCAGCCTTCTTCAGGCAATTCGGTGCCGGTCACTGAATTCTCTATGCTATTATTTTTTGTTGCTTGCAGCTAACAGCTTTGCCAGCCGTCAAAGGTCATTCTATGAAGTCGAGGCATTCTCAATCCAAGATCGTCTTGCTCGCGGCTTGCCTGCTCGCATGGGGCGCGAGCTCCGCATACGCCGGCGTCAGCCGCGTCATCCAGGAACGTTATCGCAAGAATTACGAAAACAAGGCACTCTTCCTGAAGATTCCGATCTTCTCCGAAAAACGGTATGTCTACATCATCGGGCAGAGCTTCCGGAATGATTTGACGCCAGCCGGAACCAGTCCGCGCTTCAAGGTGGGAGACCAGCTGCGCGTGCTCGGCCTCGACTTTGGGGGAGACGAGATCAAGTTCAAGCTGGGCGTCATCGCCGGCCCGACCACAGTGGAGCTTGTCTTCAAGTTCGACGGCCCCTTGCAGGAAAACTTTCCCAACAGCGGAGTCTTTGACAAAGCCTTGGCCGCCACTTTCACGGAAGGACTCAAGTATACCGACCTTGACGACGCCAAGCGCACTTACATCGAGCAGGAATTTGATCGCGTCACGCGCGAGATAGCAACCTCGTCCGGAACCAACCGGGACACAGTCCTGAAGTACGTTGCGCCCCAGCTTCCCGCCTACCAGGACGCGCTGCACGAGATCGAGAACCTCCAGAACAAAAATCAGGAACTCAGCAAACAGGTCGCCCAGGGCCAAGCCGAGAACCGCAAGCTGGATTTGGAATCAAAGAATCAGCAGGCCGAGATTGTCCGGCTGCGCAACCAGACGAAGAGCCTGCAGGAGAAGATCGACAGCTCCACTTCCCAGCTGCTGAAACTCAACGAGGATCTGCTCAGCGCCAAAGGCGTCTCGCAGAGCTACCAGCGGGAACTGGCCAACCTGGAACGTTCGCTGAAGATCAGGGTCGACCCCAACCGGGACCTGGCTTCCCAGATCGCCGGGCTGGGGCAGGTGATGCAGAGGATTCAGAAGGAAAACGATGATCTGCAAGGCGAGAATGCGTCGCTTCGCTCCTATCTCGAAAAGGAGCAGGCCGACAATGTCAAGCTGTCCGGAGAGAACCAGGATCTCAAGAACTCGGTCCGGCAGAAGGACGACACCATCAAGACCCTGACGTCGAAGGAGGATTCGCTCGCCCGCCAGTACTTCTTGCTCAAGCAGACGAAGGATAATCTGGAGAACGTCGCGCTTTCGGTCTCGAACCTCAACACGCACGTGATGGAAGAGAAGACGGAGGGCGGCGTTCAATTCGGCAAGATCGACGCCTATCTGGGAGACATACTGCTCGGTTCGTTCGAGTGGCGCCTGCCGGAGCACATGAACTCCAACCAGGAAAAAGACGGAGAGGCGTCCTTCTCGACAGAATCGATCGACTATATCCGCGTGACACCCACAGAGCGGCAAATTCGGCAATCGCTTGGCGAACGACTGAAGCTTCGTGTGAGCCTGGTCTCTCGCTCCGACTCAATGGAAGTGAAGCCCGAAAAGGAGAGCACGCTGCAGGAGGTCGGCGAGAGGGACCGCGCCACGTGGCGCTGGCGCATCCTCAACCGAGGAACCATGGACAGCCGCCTGCTAGTAACCGCGCAGCTGGTCAACAAGAATGGCGATGCTATTCCTCTCATCCAGGCCGAGGAACTCATAGCGTCCTCCAACCTGGTGCGGCAGGTGCGAAATTACCTCCAGCCGATTCCGCTGACTCTCGGCGCCGTGCTCGGTTCGCTGCTTGTGTGTATCGCCGGCCTGTTCAGGCGCGTGAGTCATGCCGGCCCGGCGAGGGATCAATCCCTGCTGGAGATGCCTCCCGGCGGTCGGAAGCAGCTTTAGAGGGAATTACGGGAAATTCCCGGCGGTCCGGGTGATCTTCGCGGTTTGGCTAATCGCTGCCCTTGATGTGGAGCGCTGCCAGCCGGCGCACCATGTTCGCATCGCTCGGTTTGAGAAGCCGGAAATTGTACTTCTTGTTGTTGCGGGTGCGAATTGAAATCTCGTCTCCCTCCACGGTGAAGCTGCGCAGGCTCGAGTACGCCTCGAAGAAACTGTGGTCCGTCTCGGTGGTCTTGAATTCGACCCCCTCATCCGTGATGCGCAGAGTTCCGCGGCAGCTCGAAAACACGTGCTTGTGCTCGACTGCAAATGGGGTTGCCTGCATCGCATTCAACCGCATGCGCTCCTGCAGATCTTGAATCGTGCCTTGGAGCCGCTCGGGGGTGTACTTGTCCGCGCCCCCCAAGGCCTTCGCCTGCTCCAGATGCGCGACCGCCTGCGCGAGGTCGCGGCGGTGCCGGTCGTAGAGGAATCCGAGGTTGAGATGCGCGTAGACATTGCTGGAATTGATTGAGAGGCACTTCTCGAAATTGAGAATGGCGGTGTCGAGCTGTTGTTGGTCCTGGTAGATGGCCCCAATGTAGAAATAGGCTTCGTCACTGTTGGGCTCCAGCTTCAGATACTCTTGCCACTCCGCCAGGGCTTTATCACGCGCGCCGGACCGATAGGCATTGGTGGCTGACGATCGCAGGTTGGCAAGCTTTTCCCGGAATTGCTGCTGTTCCTCCTGCTGCCGCTGGAGGCGTTGCTGCTCCGCCCGCGCAGTCTCAGCCAGCCTGGCTTCGACCATCACAAGGCGCGAGGCGCTGTATTTGTCGTCCGGGAAGTACTGCAGAACCAGCTTAAAATCGTTGCGGGCCCCCTGCAGATCTCCGCCGTTGAGCCTGGTATCGCCACGATTCTGAAGCGTCTCCATGAGGTGCTGCACGGCGCCCTGCGCATACACGTTCTTCTTGTCGAGACGCAGGATGCTGCGCAACGCGTCCCAGGCATTGTCCTTTTCAGGCGGCAGCAGCACTCCCGCCTTCAAAGCGGCTTCCGCTTTGTTCTTCAAGTCTTCGATCTGCTTCTCCCGGTCCTTTACGCTGGCATCGATCTTTGCCGAAATGTCGGTCAGGCGTTCATTAATCGCAATGTCGTTGGGAAAGATAAGGGAGAGGCTCTTGTACTCGTTCTCAGCCGACAGCCAATCTTCGCGCGCGTAAGCGAGATCCGCTTTCTGGCGCACCGTTTCGGCCAGCTTGGCCTTAACGTCGCTGGCGTACGCGTTGGCGGGGTCGATCGCCAGCATCTTGTCGGCAAAGCAGAGCACGTTATAATCGTCCGGCGGCGGCAAAAAAATGCCTTCATTCTGGGCGCTCTCCAACTTCTTCTTCCAGGACTCAAGCTCGGCAAGCTGCTCGTTGGTCAGCTTGGCAACCAGCGGCTTCAACGTCAGGTGGATGTTTTCGGTGGAGTAGGGCATCACTTCCACTTGTTGTACGGAATCCTCGTAGCCGTCCTTGACCGCCTTCACCTGGTGTCCCCCCGCTCTTAGATCTCCAAGAGTGACCGTGGATGTGCCGCGCTGCTTCCCGTCCACAAATACCGTGGCTTCGGTCGGGGTGGTCTTCACAACCAGATTGCCGTACTTCGGCTTCAGGTAGAGGTAAGAGAAAACGGCAACAAAACAGACGATGCCCGTCAGCACGAGGATGGCCAGACCGAGCAACAGGGTTTGCACCTTGATTTGCGCCGGCTCGTCGGGATACGCTGCCGTCTCGGCTCCACCCCTGGGCCCCGGCTGCAGTTCGCTGCCGTCAACGGGACAAAACACGAAGGAATCGGGATAAACATTACGGCACTTGGAGCACTGTTTCATCAGAGCTAAAATAGCACACCCGGCTCAGGCAGGTGAAGAAATTGGCTGTCGCGCGGGAAGCCGGATCATAGCAGCCCGCGTCGTTGCCAGAATCGGCTATTGCAACACCTCGGAGGATTGTGCATCGTGGCTGGCGCGCACGAACTCACGCGGCCGAAGATCCTGGAACTCGGCTGCGGCCGGACTAAGCATCCGAATGCCGTCGGCATTGATCGGATTGCCCTCCCCGGCGTCGATGTCGTCCACGACCTCAACCGAAGCCCGTACCCGTTTGAGGACAACACCTTTGACGAGGTCCACGCCACCCACGTGATCGAGCACCTGGACTCCATCCTCGCGGTGATGGAGGAAATACACCGGATCACCAAGCCGAACGCCCGCGTCGTCATCATCACTCCCCATCACAGCGACGCCATATCCTGGCAGGATCCTACCCACAAATGGCATCTGAACTCTTATTCATTCAGCTATTTTGAGCCGACGTACCACACCAATTACTACACGGCAGCCCGATTTCGAATAAAGAGCAGACACATTGAGCTGGCGTCGATCTGGAAGAGGCTGGGAGTTCAGTATCTGGTCAATCTCGACAACCGGTTGCCGGCTCTGCGTTTCCTAAGAAAGCTCTGGGAACAGCACCTCTGTTACATGATGCGCGGAAAACAGCTGACCTTTGTTCTCGAAACCGTCAAACCTTAAAGGACGCCTAAAGCAATTCTTTTGCGTTTACTCAGGCACTAAACAAACCCGAGAAGCTCACAGCACGCCAGCCTTGGCGCGAGCTAGAAATTCTCCTCCACCGGGGCGGCCCATCACCTTCCCCTCGCGGGCGATGATCTTGCCGCGCTGGATCACGAGCCAGGGGGAACCGTGCGTCCTCAGCCCTTCGTAGGCGCAGTAGTCGACTCGAGAGAGCGCGATAGCTTTCGAGAGGATCTGATCGGTCCTGGGGTCGAAGACCACCAGATCAGCGTCGCTCCCCACCGCGATGGTCCCCTTGCGGGGCAACAAGCCGAACAGCCTGGCCGGCGAGGTGCACAGCAAGTCCACCAAGCGGTTGATCGAGATCTTGCGACTCTGGACTCCGGCCGAACTGATCGCGGACAGGCGCTCCTGCACGCCGGAGAAGCCTCGTGGCGCCTGGACAAAGCTGTCCTTGCCAAGGTCTTTCTGACCGGCATAGTTAAAGGCGGTGTGGTCGCTCCCGATGACTTGGATGTCTCCCGAGTTTAGAGCCTTCCAGAGAATCTCCTGATGCCAGGCGGGTCGTAGCGGAGGGGTTACGTAGTACTTGATGGCTTCGTTTTCCTCATAGCACTCGCTGTTGAGGAGAAGGTAGTGCGGGCAAGTCTCGGCATAGACCTCCTGGCCGCGATCCCGCGCCGCCTTGACCTTTTCGAGCGCGTGCGCCGAGGAAAGGTTAGTAAAACAGACGGGAGTGCGCGCGAGGTCGGCCAGGGCGATCGTGCGCGCGACTGCTTCGGCTTCCGCTTCCGGAGGCCGGACCGCCGGGAGATACTTCGCGGAGCTCTTCCCTTCGGCCGACAAGCGCCGCCAGAGCAGATCGATGATCTCCCCGTTCTCGGCGTGAACGCAGGCAAGCCCGCCCGCCGCAGTCACGCGCTGCAGGAACTCCAACATGGTCGCGTCGGTGACGCGGCGCTCGCCCGTCCATTCCAGCGATATCTTGAAGCTCGTGACGCCGGCCTCCACCATCGCAGGAATTTCACCGAGGACGGCGTCATTCACCTCGGCCAGGGCAATGTGGAATCCGTAATCGACGATGGCGCGCGGCTCGGCTTTGGCCTTCCATGCTTCCAGCGTTTGAGCCAGGGTTGCCCCAGGCATTTGCTGGGCGTAATCGACGACGGTTGTGGTTCCTCCTGCGGCAGCGGCTGCCGTTCCGGTTTCGAAGTCGTCCACCGTCGTCATGCCGTCGACTTGAGTATCGATGTGGGTGTGGATATCCACCGCGCCGGGCAAGACCCATTTTTCCGCCGCATCGACAATCTCGCTGGCGATCTTGGATATCTCTCTTCCGATCTCAGAAATGATGCCATTCTTGACCAGGATATCAGCCTTGTACGTTTCCGTGGCAGTAATGATGGTCCCATTCTTGATCAAGGTCGTCATAGGCTCTCCAGCACGCGCAAATAGGGCGGATCACTTTCCCGGCTTCCCCACAGCAGTCTCGAATATAAAGCGCTGGAAAAGTGACCTGTCGCCTTTGCACGCATGCGTAACCGTATTTGAGAAACAGGGTGCAAGCATTGTTGCCTTGCCTCTTGCACTCGGTGTTCTTGACCCAGAGGAATGCGTGAAACGGCGACTGGGATACACACGAGGCTGCATGAAGCGCTTCTTCCAGAAGATCGAAGGCGGTTGCGCAGAATACGGCGACGGGCTTGCGGGGCGATGCGCCGTCGGGGGCGTCTCCGCGCGCCAGCGAGGCAAGCGAGAGGTCGAACTATGCCTGCTGGAGCTGACTCAGAGAGCGATCTAACAGGCGGATAGCGTCGTCTACGTCCCTTCTGGTGCATGTCAAGGCCGGGGAGATGCGGATCACGTTTCCGTAGAGCCCCCCCTTGCCAAGGATCAAGCCGTTGTTCTTTGCCAGGTCCATCAACCGGCGTATTTCCTCAACCGCCGGCTGTTTGGCCTTGCGATCCCGTACCAGCTCCACACCCTGCATGAGGCCCATCCCGCGGACCTCGCCGATAATGAGGTGCTTGTCCTGCAGCTCCTCGAGGCGCTCTCTCAAATACTGTCCCACAACCCGTGCGTTCTCGAGCAGGCCTTCTGATTCAATCAGATCGATCGTGGCCTTCGCCGCGCGGGCGGAAACCGGATTGCCGCCGAACGTGGAGATGGTCAAACCCTTTAGTGAATCAGCGATTTCGGGAGCAGCAATCGTGGCCCCGGCCGGGAGCCCGTTGGCCAGCCCTTTTGCCATAGTGAGGATGTCGGGCTGGACGCCCCAGTGCTCGATGCCGAACCATTTCCCTCCGGTCCGGCCCAATCCCGTCTGAACTTCGTCGCTGATGAAAACGCCGCCGTACTTGCGGATGATCTCCGCTACGATCAAAAAGTACTCCTTGGGTGGGGTGATGAAGCCACCCACGCCCTGTATCGGTTCAGCAATAAAGGCCGCCAGCTGCCCGCTGGTAGCCGTGCGAATCATCTCCTCCATGTCCCGGGCGCACACCAGTTCGCAGTCAGGATAGGTCTTCTCAAACGGACAGCGATAGCAGTAGGCACTGTGCGCGTGTACGATCCCCGGCAGTCCGGGGCCTCCCGTGCGCCAGGCGTATTGCCCGGTGATGCTCATGGCCAGCGCCGACCGGCCGCTGTAAGCGTGGCGCAAGGCTACGACTTCATGGCGCCCCGTATAAGCGCGCGCGATCTGGATGGCCGTCTCGTTAGCTTCCGTACCACTGTTGGTGAAAAAACTCTTTTGCAGACGCCCCGGCGTGATTGCGGCGAGCTTCTCAGCCAGCTCTACCTGAGGCGCGGTCAGAAACAGGGTCGATGTGTGCTGCAGGGTGCGCGCCTGCTCCACCAGAGCGTCCGTTATCTTGTCATTGCAGTGTCCCGCGATAACCGTGAGGATGCCGCCGAAGAAGTCGAGGTATTCCCGCCCTTCCGTATCATAGAGGCAGAGGCCCTTGCCGCGTACAACCGCCAGCGGCTCGGAATAGTAGGTGATGACCGCGGGGAAAAGGAAGCGCTTCTGCTTCTCCAAAATCTCCTGTCCTGCTCGCTCCATGGACCCGCCTCTGTCGTCCGCGTCTTGCCGGCAGCAGTTTCGATCCGACTCGACTGCCGCCCTCACCTCATTCCTCATGAGCCCCATTCATCCGCTATGGCCGCCTCTGTTTCCTGTCGGGCGGTCGGCAGGTTGAAGCCCCGTCTCGCGTTAGCACGATTATATCAGATGCCCTTACGGCCAGATCTAAAAACCGCAAAGACTTCAACACCAGGAAGACTTTGGATTCTCGAAAACCGAAGATTTCCGTGGCTGTCCCCGAAAACTCAAAAAATAATGTCCAAAATAAAGCTTGACACGAGTGAAGATTAGGTGAAAGCTTATTCTGATTGTCAAAACTAGCTATATGTTGTATAGATTATCTTAAATAACCACATATCTTGTATAAGATGACACAAATCCAAATGCCTTGCCGAAACAAACCTGGGAGGTCGCGACGATGGCTCGCATTGTAACCGGCGATGGCCTGGTGGAAGCTGTGAGATCCCAATCATTTATCAAGGGGGGAGACGTAGCATGCGCCGAGGGCGTAAAGTACGATTTCCGCCTGAGTTCGCGCATCCTGAAGGCTAGTTTTGAGCGCCCGATAGATGTGACTAAACTTAGCGAAGTGGAGAAAAAGGATCTCTTCATAGAATCCGGCGAGATGGTTTTTGCTTTGACCGAAGAGAGGCTTGACTTGCCAGCGAATATGATGGCGGAACTCAGCCCCAAGCGAAAGTTAAGTCATGCTGGCATCCTTGCGATCGGCGGATTCTGCATCGATCCTCTCTACAAGGGGCACCTTCTTGTCGGGCTTTTCAATCTCTCTTCTACTCGCTTCCCTCTGATTCCAGGCAAAAAGGTCATAGCTGCCACATTTTATGTCTTAGAGGGCAGCGAACAAGGAGATTTTCCCCAACCAGAGGCAGCCCTTGCGGATTTCCCCGATGAACTCATACAGGTGATGCAAAAATACCGACCCTTGGCCACGATCTCCATATTTGACAGCATACAGCGACTCCAGGGCCAAATTGATGCTGTTCGTCGAGAGATCGAATCTCATAGTGAATGGTACAAGCGATTCGAGGGTATCCTTGAGCGACATAGCACACAGATTGGCGATTTGATCAGGGGACTCGATATTGAAGTGAAAGCACGCGAGAAGGGTGAGGACACGATTAGCCGTGCCCTTGCAGCCTATACGGATCAGCTGAAGTCAATCGAAAGGGTGCTTACTTTTCTCAAAGGTGCGGCCTGGGTTCTCGGTGGCTTGATCGCGTTAGGAGCGCTTCCCATCATAGTTGCTTGGGCATTAAAGGCGCTGAAGCTGACATAGTGCCTGTTTGCATGACATCCTTCTGCTATCCTCCCAAATAACCCTCTACCGCGCTTTGGGCTCACTTGATGGCGCCAGGCAAATGTACTAGCATGCGCTGTTGCGAGGTTAGATCCAATCATTGCAGGAGGCCGTTATGCCGGGTACCGAATCCAAACCAAAAGTTCGGGCGCCGCGGGGGACCAACCTGAGCTGCAAGGGCTGGCATCAGGAAGCCGCAATGCGCATGTTGATGAACAACCTTGACGAGGAGGTGGGTGAGCGGCCCGATGAACTGATCATTTACGGTGGCACCGGCAAGGCGGCCCGCAACTGGGAGTGCTACCACGCCATCGTCGCTTCCCTGCAGAAGCTGGAAAATGATGAGACGTTGCTCGTGCAGTCGGGCAAGCCCGTCGGCATCTTCCGCACCCACGAGTACGCGCCCCGCGTCCTCATCGCCAATGCCAACCTGGTAGGAAACTGGGACAACTGGACTGAATTCCGGCGCCTGGAGGCACTGGGCCTTATGATGTACGGGCAGATGACGGCGGGGAGCTGGATCTACATCGGCAGCCAGGGGATTGTCCAGGGTACTTACGAGACCTTCGCCTCCATGGCGCGCAAGCACTTCGGTGGCAGCCTGCGCGGCAAAGTCTTGCTCTCCGGCGGGCTCGGCGGCATGGGCGGGGCCCAGCCCTTGGCGGCCACCATGGTCGGTGCTGCTTTTCTCGGCGTGGAGGTAGATCCAGAGCGAATCCAGAAACGGCTGCGCACCAAGTATTGCGAGCGCATCTCTTATGATCTGGACGAAGCTTTGGCCCTGGTTGAGGGCGCGGCGCGCAAAAGGGAGGCAATCTCTGTGGGACTGGTCGGCAACTGCGCTGAAGTTCTCCCGGAGCTGGTGCGCAGGGGGTTCACTCCTGATGCCCTCACCGACCAGACCAGCGCCCATGATCCGCTCAATGGTTACGTTCCTGCGGGCGTCACTTTAGAAGAGGCTGCCCGCTTGCGGAAGGGAAGCCCCGACGAATACTTGCGCCGCAGCATGGATTCGATCGCCACCCACGTGCGCGCCATGCTCGAGATGCAGAAACGCGGCGCCGTCACTTTCGACTACGGTAACAACATCCGCGGCCAGGCGCTCAAGGCCGGCGTGGCGAACGCGCTCGATATCCCTGGATTTGTCCCCGCTTATATCCGCCCGCTCTTCTGCGAGGGGCGCGGCCCGTTCCGCTGGGCGGCGCTGTCGGGCGATCCGGCAGACATCGCTGCAACCGACGACCTTGTGATGGAGATGTTCCCGGAGAACGAATCACTCTGCCGGTGGATCCGGCTTGCGCGCGAAAAGATCCGCTTCCAGGGCCTGCCGGCGCGCATCTGCTGGCTGGGCTACGGCGAGCGCGCCGCTTTTGGCTTGCGTATCAACGAGCTGGTCGCACGTCGAAAAATTCAGGCGCCGATCGTCATCGGACGCGATCACCTCGATTGCGGCTCGGTCGCTTCGCCATACCGCGAAACCGAATCAATGAAGGACACTTCCGATGCGGTAGCCGATTGGCCCATCCTGAACGCCCTTCTCAACACCGCCAGCGGCGCCTCGTGGGTGTCGTTCCACGACGGCGGCGGCGTGGGCGTCGGCTATTCAATGCACGCCGGCCAGGTGACCGTAGCCGACGGCACCGCCGAGATGAATCGCCGGATTGAACGCGTGCTCACGAACGATCCCGGCATCGGCATCGCGCGCCACGCGGACGCAGGCTACGACAAGGCGAAAGACTTCGCCCGCCGCAAAGGCATCAAGATCCCCATGGTTTAGGAGCGAAACCACGCGATACCCGGAGTGGCGAGGCAGCAGAACAAAGCTAGAGAAGTGGATGTCAACACGGGGAATGCGTCATTCTTCTTATTGCGAGGCCGCCAAATGAAATATTCGCGCATGTCAAGAAACATTCTTTGGACGGGCGCGGCATCACAATGGCCGTTACGATCTGCGATATCCTCGGTCAGCGGCACTATTGCTGTGAATCCGAATTCGAGATAGGGCATAATCTGGAACCGTGAAATTCCGAACGAATGAGAGATTCGGCATTGGTGTGGTCAGGGAAACGGCCGAACGCCTAACCTTAGCGCCCGAGTTGATCACTGCGCACGGCATCCTCTTCAATTGCGATTGCATGCTCCTCTTCTCAGGAATCAAAAGTGAGAGCGTGGATCTTGTCTTTGCGGACCCCCCTTTTAATCTGGGAAAGGACTATGGAACATCCAGGTTTCAAGACGTCCAATCAGATGATAGCTACCTGCAGTGGTCTCAGGCATGGCTTTCCGAGTGCATAAGAGTCCTGAAGCCGGGCGGCGCTCTCTTCGTTTATAACATTCCGAAGTGGCTGGTCCCGATCGGCGCTTATTTGAACCAGCAACTGGACTTTCGCCATTGGATCGCCATTACGATGAAGAACACCTATCCCCGTGGCAACCGCCTTTATCCGGCTCATTATGGGTTGCTCTATTACGTCAAGGGAAAGAGTTTCAAATTCAATAGGCTTCGCGTTCCGGTCCCAAAGTGCAGGCATTGCGGGAAGGATCTGAGAGACTACGGCGGCCATCGCGACAAGCTGAATCCAGCAGGATTAAACCTCACGGATTTCTGGGATGATACGTCTCCTGTGAGGCACACGAAGTTTAAGAGACGAATCTCCAACGAGTTAAAACCCATCATCCCAAGACGCGCAATACTCATTGCAAGCAATGAAGGCGATATCGTTCTTGATCCTTTTGGAGGAGGCGGGTCTACATTCGAGGAAGCAGAGAAACACGGCCGGCTTTGGATCGGATCCGAGATCGGCAACTGCATGCCGATTCGCGAACGGCTCTGCGCAGGCTTGCCATTCGAAAGGCCCATACCGGATGCCAAGCTCATAAGCGTCTTCCTTTCACCGTCTCAGATTCTTGCTGCTCGAAGGATCTCATGATCGTGGAGGAGTTCGCCGTCCACAGCTGCTCCAAATTCCATGGTCTCCAAACACCTGGAAGGGCTTTGCTATGCCTAAGATAACGAGCGAGGCTGCTTATAATGGAGCGCTGGAGCGGATTAAACGGCTTGGCCTCGACCCTTTGTTGGATCAAGTTCGATCGATTCTTACCGGGTTTGATCTTCTGGTTAAAGAAGAGAGAGATACGAACGGCGGTGCTGCAGTACGCAAGATGATAGACGCACAATTCGTAGAGGCCGGGGGCTGGACCAAAAAGCAGACCGGCATTGTGATCGCCTTGTGTCATGACGGCCCCGGACCCCCTTTAGCTAAGCAGGCCAAAAAGCGAATGAAATGATCGTCTGTACGTGAAATGACCCCGCCTCCGCGGAAACAATCCTGGCGCAACGACCGGCACCTTCTCGGAGGCGGACATGAATCCAGCGAAACACAAGCTGCAAATTGATTATGGGGAGAAAGGGTCAAAGCTCGCTAATCTGGCGGTAAATTGCGATCTTTTCGAGCCGAGTTTCGAGAAGTTGCGCGTCGGCGATTACCTCGTCAACCAAGCTGTGCTGATCGAGCGCAAGAGCTCGGCAGACCTGGCGGCATCCATCCTGGACAGCAGGTTGTTCCGCCAGGCCAAAGCGATGGTGCGCAGCCCCTTGCGCACCCTTTTCCTCATCGAGCTGCCGGAAGCATCGGATCTGCTTCCGCTGCATCCTCACGCTCTCCTTGGCGCATGCATCTCGCTCACCGTGATGTGGCGTCAGCCGCTGATCTTCAGCAGAAGCCCAGAAGAATCTCTGCTCGTACTCCGGCTCGCAGCAGAGCAAACCGGAACTCTCGACGGTTTGGAGCTGATCCGTTGCGGCTACAGGCCAAAACGTTCCTTGCGGCGGAAGCTCTTCGTACTGCAAGGACTGCCCGGAGTCGGCCCTAAGCTCGCAGCTTCACTTCTAGCCCATTTTGGTTCCGTCGAGAAGGTGACGACCGCGAATGCGGATCAGCTACGGCAAGTGCGAGGCTGCGGGCCCAAGAAAGCTGCCGCCATCCGCCAAGTCCTTGAGTAACCCGAGAGAACGGAGCCAGAACTGATGCCATTCCTTCACGGTCGTTGCGGTTTAGGCTGTGGGGCGGCTACTGGACAGTGGTGCCAGTGGGTTTGCCCATGCCGACCTGCTTCTCGCGCTGCGCCTGAAGCGCCTGGATCAAGCCGTCGACGATCTGATTCGGAATCACCAGCACAACCCGAACGGGCGCGGGCAGGGTTCCGGTCTTTTGCATCCGCAGGGCTTCTTCGTCATTCAAGGGCCCCACCACATCGCAGAAGGTGAGGGTGCAATCGATCGGCGAGATGCTCACCTGCACATAGTTCGCGTAAACCCGGGGTGAGCTCTTCGTGTAGTCAGCAATGATCTGCACGGGTCTTTCTTCTGAAGTCATGGTTTGCTCCGATGTATCTGCCCGCTCCTGGACTCGGGACCTGATGCAAAAAGCTCATTCCCCTGGAACCCCATCCAGGAACAGGGGGACTGGAACTCCTCAAATGAAGAATGACGAGCGACGAGTGACGAATGAAATAATAACACTAGCCACTCGTCATTCGTCACTCGACACTCGTCACTTCATTTCAGACGCTCGATGTCGGCTCCCAGCCCGGCCAGCTTGACCTCGATGTGGTCGTAGCCGCGGTCGAGATGGTAGACGCGGTCGATGACAGTCTCGCCTTTGGCAACCAATCCCGCGAGGACCAGTGATGCGCTCGCCCGCAGATCCGACGCAAGCACTTTGGCGCCAGTCAGGCTTCTGCCGCCCTTGACGACTGCGCGCCGCCCGTCGATCGTGATCTCCGCTCCCATGCGGACCAGCTCCTGCGCGTGCATGAATCGGTTCTCGAAGATCGTCTCCGTGATGACGGCGGTTCCCTCCGCTTGCGTCATCAAGGCCATGTACTGGGCCTGCATGTCGGTGGCAAAGCCGGGATAGGGCTGCGTGGTCACATCTTGCGACCGGATCGGGTCGCGGCCGCGCACTCGGACGATGTCCTCCCCAGCGATTTCAACGTCAGCGCCAGTATGGGTCAGTTGCGCCAGCAAGGACGACATGTGCTGGGGCCGGCAGCCGGTGATTTCCACACTGCCCCGCGTGATCGCCGCCGCAGTGGCGAAAGTTCCCGCTTCGATCCGGTCAGCAATGATGCGGTGGCGGCACCCATGCAGCTCCGAGACGCCCTGGACCCGGATCGTGCGCGTGCCGTCGCCCTGGATGCGCGCGCCCATTTTTCTGAGGAGGTCAGCCAGGTCCACGACTTCCGGCTCGCACGCGGCGTTGTCCAGCACCGTCTCGCCCCGAGCCAGGCAGGCAGCCATCATCAGATTCTCGGTGCCCGTGACTGTGACCGTGTCCATGAAAATATCCGCACCCACCAGGCTGGCGCAGCGGGCTTCCACATAGCCATGGACGATCTCACATTTTGCCCCCATCTTTTCCAGGCCCATAAGATGGAGGTTCACCGGGCGCGCACCGATGGCACAGCCGCCGGGAAGGGATACGCGCGCGAATCCGAAACGACCCACCAGCGGGCCAAGGACCAGGATGGAGGCACGCATGGTTTTTACCAGCTCATAAGGCGCTTCCTGCGAACTGACCTTGTCGGCGCCGAACGCAGCCACACCGTTTTCTTTCAACTCCGCCTTCACTCCCATCTCTGAAAGGAGCCTGCGTGCCGTAAAGATGTCTTGGACGTGCGGGACGTTCTCAAGCTCGACGGTTTCCGGCGTGAGCAGCGCAGCAGCCATGGCAGGAAGGGCCGCGTTCTTGGCCCCGCTTATTTCAACCCGGCCGGCAAGCGGTGTGCCGCCTCGAACTCGAATCTTGTCCATGTCGCCTCTCCGTCAGTCTCAGTGGCATCGCCCGCAAGAAAGAACCTTGCGACGAATCATGCGCAACGCACGAAGTTCTTTCGCTCACACACGCATGCGGCCCGCGACAATGCAGCGGGAGATCCGCTGCAGATCTTCGACGATTTGATCCGGAGCCAGGCCCTCGCGCTTTACGAGCTCAACGACTTCGCCCGCTTGTCCCGCTCCCACTTCCAGCAGTAGGCGGCCCTCGGGCAAAAGACGCGCTGCAGCCTGCGGAATCAATCGACGGTAGACCTCAAGCCCCGACTCTCCGCCGAACAGAGCCTGGTGAGGCTCATACTCACGGACCAAGCGGGGCAGCTCCTCCATTTCCGAACCGGGAATGTAAGGGGGGTTGCTGAGAATGAGACCAAAAAGCGGCCGCGCCGGAAAGCACTCCAGCAGATCGCAACAGGCGAACCCGATGCGCGCGCCGACGCCAAGCCGATTTGCATTTTCGCGAGCTACGGCCAAGGCTTCCCGCGAGATGTCGGTCGCCCAGCCGGTCGCGTGCGGTATTTCATGCCCCACAGAGATCGCAATGCACCCGGAGCCGGTCCCAACATCCACAAAACGCACGCCTCCCTCACACGCACGCGCCAGATCGAGCGCTTTTTCAACCAAAATCTCGGTCTCGGGCCGGGGAATCAAGACGCCGGGCATCACCCGAAAGGGGAGTCCGTAGAACTCCCGTTCGCCCGTCAGGTATTGCAGCGGTTCGCCCGACGCGCACCGCCGCACCAGCGCCTGGAATCTCTCCCAGTCTACACAAGCCAGCCGATCGTGAAGGTGACCGAGGAGCCGCGTTCGCTCCCAACCCAGGATATGTGCCAGCAGCACCTCGGCCACGAGCCGCGGGGAATCCACTTCGGCCCCTCGTAACTCTGCGGCCGCCCAATTGAGCACAGCACTGGCAGTGGCGGGCCGCTCTTCCTCGTTGCACTCCGAGTTCATACCGTCCATTCGTATGGTGACGAATCACGCGTGACGAGTGACGAATTGACCACGGTTCGTCAACCGTCATTCGAGAACAGCCTGCTTCAACTTTTCAGCCTGAAAATGAATGATCAAGGCCTCGATGACGGAACCTATCTCGCCTTCCAAGATGCCGGAGAGATCATGAACAGTTAATCCAATCCGGTGATCCGTCACGCGGTTTTGCGGGAAGTTGTAGGTCCGGATCTTTTCACTGCGATCGCCGCTGCCCACCTGGCTGCGCCGGTTCTCTGCAATGGACCTCTGCTGCTCCTGCAGGGCGATGTCATACAGCCGCGAGCGCAGCACCCGCATTGCCTTGTTCCGGTTCTTGACCTGGGACTTCTCGTCCTGGCAGGAAACGACCAGTCCCGTCGGGAGGTGAGTGATGCGCACCGCCGAATAGGTCGTGTTGACAGACTGGCCTCCCGGTCCGGAAGAGCAGAATGTGTCGGTGCGGATGTCTTTGGGATCGATGACAATGTCGACATCGTCCGCCTCGGGCAGGACCGCGACGGTCGCGGCCGAGGTGTGGATGCGGCCGCTGGCCTCCGTGGCCGGCACTCGTTGGACGCGATGCACGCCGCTCTCATACTTGAGCTTGCTGTAGACGCGCTCCCCTTCGACGATCGCGACGATCTCTTTGTATCCACCCACCTCGGAGAGATGTTCCTCCGTAACCTCCACCCGCCAGCCACAGCGCTCGGCATAGCGTGCGTACATCCGGAAAAGCTCCGCGGCAAAGAGCGTCGCCTCATCGCCTCCCGTGCCGGCGCGGATTTCGAGCAGAACGTTCTTTTCGTCGTTGGGATCTTTAGGCATCAGCAGGAGCTGGAGTTCTTTCTGGCAGGCGCGCGCGCGCCCCTCGAGCATCCCCAGCTCCTCTTCGGCAAGCTTCCGCATCTCCTGGTCCGCCTCTGCGTGGAGCAGTGATTTGGTCTCCTCGATACTGTGCAGCAGATCCTTGTACTCCCGGAACTTCTCAACGACCTCGCTCAGGTCCCGGTGCGCCTTTGCGTACTTCTGGTAGGCGGCCGGATTGGCGAGCACGGCCGGGTCGGCCAACTGCCGGTTGAGCTCTTCGAATCTTTGCTCGAGTTCGTTCAGCTTGTCGATCATAGGACTGTTCGCAGCGATTATAGGATATTTCCCGGGATCCAGCCAGGAGGCGGATGCGCACGAAAAGCTGCTACGCGGCAGCCTGAGCCTCGCGGGCTTTGATGCTGTCGAGTGCGAGGGCTTCCTGCAAAGCGCGGATTGCGACTTCCAACTGATCGTCGCCAGGCTCTTTGGTGGTGATGCGCTGCAGCGTCAGGCCCGGAAGAACCACCAGCCGAAAGAATCCCTGCCGGCAGCGCGGGGCCGAGAAGCGGATCAGCTCATAAGACAGCCCCGAGATGACCGGGATCAGCAGCACACGCGACAAGAAGATAGCCCAGAAGGCGTGGAACTTGAAGATCGAAAAGACCGCGATGCTGACCACCATCACAAACAGCAGGAAACTGGTGCCGCAGCGTGGATGCAACGCCGACTTTTTGCGTGCGTTCTCGACCGTCAGTTCTTCGCGCGCCTCCCAGGCGTAGACCACCTTGTGCTCGGCGCCGTGATACTGAAAGACGCGCTTGATATCCTTCATCTTGCTGATGAAGAAAATGTAAGCGAGGAAGAAGACAACCCGGATCGCACCGTCCACGAGATTGAACACGAACCAGTTTTGGATGGCTGCAAAGTAGCCCTTCAGCCAGGTTGTAATCCAAAGCGGCGCCAGGATGAAGATGACGGCCGCGGCGATCGCGGCCGCCGTCATGGACAGCGCCACCAAAAACCATCCACTCTCCTGGCGGCCGTCGCCGGCCGGAACTGCACCCGTGGCACCGGACTTAGGCGCAGCATCGGCCATGGCCGCGTTGAACGAATAGTTCAGCGTCCGGATGCCCAGAACCAGCGACTGCAGCAGCACGGCGAAGCCGCGGATGACCGGCCAGGTGAGAGGCTTCCAGAGATCAGCCAGGCGGCGCACAGCCTCCTGCTTGATCGTGATCGAACCATTCGCGCGCCGGACTGCCACCGCGTAAGCGTGCGGCGTGCGCATCATGACGCCTTCGATCACCGCTTGCCCGCCGACGAGAACGTCTTCGGGAGAGCCTTTCTTGCCGTTAGCTGGCATGGAGGAGTCCTGATTCGGGCGGTGCCGCTATTGCAGGCCGTACTTTTTCTGGAAACGTTCAATGCGGCCGGCGGTGTCAATCAGCTTCTGCTTGCCGGTAAAGAACGGGTGGCACGCTGAGCAGATCTCCAGGCGGATCTCTTTCTTGGTGGAACGGGTCTCGAATTGATTGCCGCAAGCGCAACTGACCAGCACCTTGTAATACTGCGGGTGAATATCCTTTTTCATGCCTTCCTCACAAAACACGTAATAATAGCATAGCAGGCGGAAATCGGCCTGGAAATTCGGTGACGGTCACCGAATTGTGTGAAAAAAGTTGCCTCCGCGCAAAACCAACCGGGAAATTCGGTGACGGTCACCGAATTTCCCTCCGTGGTGTGCCGCTAAATTCCAGAAAAGCTTGTACTTGACAATGCCCAGGGGCTGGGGTATAAAAACATCCCTGTATTTCTTGTGATCGAAGGAATGATGACCCTTGGATTTATTGCAGGCTTGGCATTTAAACCCTACGGCTAACCCGCTTCTATTCCCGCCAGATCACAAAGCAATTATAGTGGTTGAAAAGATCCTGAGCCGGTTTGGTGCAAGCCAGTTTGGGTCGCATTAGGAGGAGAGAATGCCATTTGATGTTAACGACGCGCCGACGCCCGCAGGCGGTTCTGCGGAAGGAAGCGCTCCATCCCACCCCCAGTCCCCTGCGGGTGGCGATCAGCATGAAGAGAACAATTTTGAAGCCCTTCTCGCAGCGCACGAGGGAAGGACCCAGAGCTTCTCCGAAGGAGAAGTGATCCGTGGAAAGGTCATCGCCATTTCGGGTGGCGGAGTCATTGTCGATGTAGGCTTCAAGTCCGAGGGCATCATACCTATCGAGCAGTTCACGGACGAACAGGGCCGGGTCACCGTCAAGGTCGGCGACCCTGTCGATGTGTTTCTGGAACAGACGGAAGATTCTGAAGGCTACGTCGTTCTGTCACGCGAAAAAGCGGAGCGCATGAAGATCTGGGACGAAATCGAGCGCGCCTACCGCGAAGGAACCACGGTCAAGGGCCGGGTGATTGAGCGCATCAAGGGCGGTCTTGCGGTCGACATCGGCGTGCGGGCATTTCTGCCCGGATCGCAGATCGACCTGCGGCCGGTCCGGAATCTGGACAGCCTGCGCGGCGAAGAGTTCGAGATGCGCGTCATCAAGGTCAACAAGAAGCGTGGTAACATCGTGCTGTCCCGGAAGGCCGTCCTGGAAGAGTCGATGAAAGAGGAGAAGGCAAAGACACTCGAGGTGCTCGAGGATGGAAAAGTCATGGAGGGCGTGGTCAAGAACATCACCGATTACGGCGCCTTTATCGACCTGGGCGGCGTCGACGGGCTTCTTCATATCACAGACATGTCCTGGGGACGCGTCAATCATCCCTCCGAACTCTTCTCGGTGGGCGACAAGCTGAAGGTAAGAGTCATTAAGTTCAACCGCGAGGATGGCCGCGTCTCGCTGGGCTACAAGCAGCTTAGTGAGGATCCCTGGCTACACGCCGACATTCGTTACCCCAAGAACATCCGTACCCAGGGGAAGGTTGTCAGCCTAACCGACTACGGAGCGTTCGTCGAGCTGGAGCCCGGCATTGAGGGCCTGATTCACATCTCGGAGATGACCTGGAACAAGCGCGTGAAGCACCCCTCCAAGATCGTGAGCGTGGGCGACATGGTTGAGGTTGTGGTCCTGGACATCGACATCGAAGCGCGGCGCATCTCGCTCGGCTTGAAGCAGACGGAACCAAATCCGTGGGACGTCATTGAAGCGCGTTATGCTCCCGGCACGGTCATCACCGGCAAGGTGCGCAACGTCACCGACTTTGGCGCCTTCATCGAGGTCGAGGAGGGCATCGATGGGCTGGTCCACGTATCCGACATGTCCTGGACCAAGCGCATCAAGCACCCGTCGGAGATGCTCAAAAAGGGCGACGAAGTGCAGGCCGTCATACTCAGCATCGACGCGGCCAATCAAAAGCTCAGCCTCGGCATCAAGCAACTCGAACCGGACCGCTGGGAAGATTGGTTCAGCCGTCACACCCTCGGGCAAGTCGTGCGCGGCAAGATCGCGCGCATGACCAATTTCGGTGCCTTTGTGGAGCTGGAAGAGGGAATCGAGGGCCTATGCCACGTGTCCGAGTTGGACGATAAGCATGTCGAGAAGCCCACGGAGTTCCTGAATGTCGGACAGGAAGTCGAAATGAGAATCATCAAGCTCAACCTGCAGGAGAAGAAAATCGGGCTGAGCTTGAGGGCCATGAAAGAGGAAGAGCCCCGGCTGGAGTTTACCTCCTACATGGCGTCGGCCGACTCGGGCAACGCATCGATGGGAGAGCGTCTCGGTGATCAATTGCAGCGATTGAAGAAACCCAGCGCCGACTGATCCGCAGTCGGCAGGACGTGAGCCCATGCCTGAACGGCGATCCAATTTGTTACTGTGGCTGGTGGTAGGGGGAGGCGCCCTGCTGTTTTTTGCCCTCTGCCTCCTGGCGCTCGCTCTGTATCTTTCCGGCAGCACCGGCCCATCATTTTCTTTCTCGAACAACCAGGTGGCGGTGATCGAGCTGGAAGGGATCATTTTCGATTCCAAGGATTTCATCCAGCAGCTCAATGACTACGGCAGGCCTGGGGGGGTGCGGGCTGTGGTCCTGCGCGTCAACAGCCCGGGCGGCGCGGTCGCCGCCGCTCAGGAAATGCATGCGGCGGTCCGAAAGTTCCGCGCCGAAACTCACAAGAAGGTGATCGCCAGCATGGCGTCCGTGGCCGCTTCCGGCGGCTATTATGTCGCCTGCACGGCGGACAAGATCTATGCCAACCCCGGCAGCGTCACCGGCAGCATCGGCGTCATCGCCGAGTGGTACAACTACGGTGATTTGCTGAAGTGGGCAAAACTGCAGGACATCGTCTTCAAAAGCGGCGAGTTTAAGGACAGCGGATCGCCCGCGCGCCCGCTCACAGAGGCTGAAAAGGCCTATTTTCAGAACCTGATCGCAAACATGTACGGCCAGTTCGTCAAGGACGTGGCAACCAGCCGCAAGATGAACGAGACCGACGTGCGCAAGCTGGCCGACGGCCGCGTATTCACCGGCCTGGAGGCCAAGAACAACGGCCTGGTAGATGAGCTGGGCACGCTGCAGGACGCCGTCGCTGCCGCGGCCAAAATGGCCGGCATCGTCGGCGAGCCCAGGATCGTCACTCCACCGAAAAAGACAATCTCGATCTTAGATTTACTGCTGGGAGACGCCCGGTCCCTCCTTACCCTGGATCTGGATCGTTCCGAGTCTCACATACGATTTCAATACCTTTGGAAATAATTTGGAGACGAATCCTAATGACAAAAGCAGAATTGGTTGAAGAAGTCGCCAGCCAGTCAGATCTGACCAAGAAGGATGCCGAAGTAATCGTGCAGACCGTTCTGGACAGCATCACCGACTCCCTGCAGCGCGGTGAGAAGATCGAACTCCGGGGGTTCGGTTCCTTCCGCATCCGTCACCGGGCTTCACGCCAGGGCCGAAACCCCAAGACGGGAAGCGGCGTCGCGGTTCCGGCTAAGAAGGTTCCCTATTTCAAGCCCGGCAAAGAGATCAAGGACCTGATCAACCTCTAATGGATCGCTTGTGGACGCCCTGGCGCTATGACTATGTAAGCGGGATCGATCCCTCCGACGTTGGCTGCGTCTTTTGCCGGATTCTCGCGGAGCGCGACAGGGACCAGGAGAACTTCGTCCTCTTCCGCGGGAAAATGCTGTCGGTAATCTTGAACCTCTTCCCCTATACGGTCGGGCACTTGCTCATCGTTGCCAACCGGCATATCGCCCTTCTCAGCGAAGCCGAAAAAGAAGAGCTCCACGCGTTTATCGAAATGGCCCAGATCTGTGTGGCGGCTCTGCAAGACGAGTACCATCCCGAGGGCTTCAATCTCGGGTTCAACCTCGGAAGGACCGCCGGCGCCGGAGTCGACCGCCACCTGCACATGCACGTTCTGCCGCGCTGGACGGGAGATACCAACTTCCTCTCCGCCGTGTCGGAAACGAGGGTTCTGCCGGAGGAGCTTTCCAAGACCCAGCGGCGCCTTCTCCCCCATTTTCGCGATCTCGAATAACCGGCACTGCACCCTCGGCTCACGCCCGTCTGACCGCCGTTTTTGCAAATTCCTACGTCAAAATTTCCTGACAAGACGATTCATCCGCGTCGCACTTCGGGAGTGATTCCGCGCCCGCATCCAACGGACCTCCCAAGGACTTTGTGCCCGGAAACCCGCAACTGGCGCGGGTTTCGGAGTCATCGCATCTCAGATTAATTGTTTCTTTTTTTCTTGCATGCACCCAACCCGTATGTTACCTTCACGCGCGTCGTTGGGTCGAAACACTTCGCGCCGCCCCAAAAGGGTTGGCAAATTGAAATCCCCCGAATCAGAAGTTTCGGGGCAGCAGGAAATGGAGAAGTATGCTGCTCGGAGGGAGTGGTGCGTTTTTCCACAGTTGTGGAAACCTCTGTGGAAATATTGACACGTCCAGCGGAGATCACTGAAATCTTACGTTGCCTATCCGTCTCTCCTAGGAGTGTCGTATGGAAGTTTGGGCCCAAGTACTGTCTAACGTCGGCAAACGGGTCAACCCGCAGTGTTTTGACACGTGGTTCCGCCCGATCGTCTTCGACCACCGTGATAGTCATGCACTGCATCTCACGGTTCCGAATGAGAACTTCAAAAAGTGGCTGCTGGAGAACTACTCGGACCTGCTGGGAGAAGCAGTAAACGAAGCGGCGCGTTCACCGCTCCAACTGAAAGTTTCCGTGGAGACTCTCGTGTCGAGCGAAACTCCGGCTGGCGAAAACCAGTCTTTAGACAATCTTGGCGGATGCTCCCAGCTCAATCCCAAGTATACCTTCGATTTGTTTGTGGTCGGCGCCAGCAATCAATTCGCGCGCACTGCTGCTTTGGCCGTGGCTGAGAAGCCTTCGAAGGCGTACAACCCGCTGTATATCTACGGCGGCGTGGGGCTCGGCAAGACCCACCTGATGCACGCAATCGGGCATTTTGTTCGGAGCAAGTCTCCCAAGTTGCGCCTCATGTACATGTCCTCGGAGCAGTTTATGAACGAGGTCGTCAACGCGATCCGTTATGACCGCACCATCCAGTTTCGCCAGAGGTACCGCAACATCGATGTCCTCCTCATCGACGATATCCAGTTCCTCGCGGGCAAGGAACGGACGCAGACGGAGTTCTTCCACACGTTCAATGCGCTTTACGACGCCCAGAAGCAGATTGTCATCACCAGCGACTGCCTGCCCCGAGAAATCCCCACGATCGAGGAGCGGCTCCACTCCAGATTCGAGTGGGGGCTGACCGCCGACATCCAACCTCCGGATCTCGAAACCAAGATCGCAATCCTCAAGAAGAAGGCAGAGTCGGATCTCGCAGTGCTGCCGGACTCGGTCGCAGTCTACGTGGCCAGTAGCATCCGCTCCAACATTCGCGAACTCGAAGGCGCCTTGATTCGCCTCACAGCCCGCGCCTCACTCGACGGCATGGATACGTCCGAGATCGATATCAGCTACGCCAAGGATGTCTTGAAAGACTTTGTCATGGACGACAGGCGCTCTATCACTTCAGAGATGGTCATCCGCGCCGTTGCCACCTACTTCGGCCTCAAGCCCACACAGCTTAAGTTAAAGAATAACTCTCCCCGCATCGCCCAGCCCAGGCAGATTGCCATGTACATCTGCAAGGCAGTTACCGGGTTGTCCCTTCCCCAGATCGGCAAAGACTTCGGCGGCAAGCATCACACCACGGTGCTGCATTCGATTCGCAAGATCGAGGAGTTGAGAAAGAAAGACTCTGAAGTTTCCGCAGCCCTCAGCAAGCTTATGCCCTCCTTCCGCTAGCCTCAAAACCCACGAAGAAGTTGGCTCAGATTCTTGGGCGTCTGCGAGGTTGTTGCCGTTCGGGCTTTAGGCACAGACTCATGAACAGGCCAACTTCTTCGCCACGGTGGGGTTTTTCCGATTATGCACAGAGAGGGTGCAGCAAATCCTGTGGATCCTTCTTCCCCTAGTTTTTTTCCACATGTCAGGCCCGATTTCCTCAGGTCGAGCTTTTTTTATCCAATCCGCAGATCGCTCGGGGCAATCGCTTTAATCCTTTTTTCAACAAATCCACCGCTCTTACTATTTCTTTTAGGAGAGATTTAATCTATAAATCTCCTGAAAAAGAAAAACGGCGGCAAGAGTCAACTTCACAGTCGCGCCGCCATGCCGTTTTGTTTATAATCGCCTCCTTTGCAGTTCCTTCTCCAAGGAGCAGGGTTTCATGGAATTCACAGTCAAAAGAAATCTGCTGTTGAATGAGCTGAACCTCGTTCAGGGGGTGATCGAGAAAAAGAGCACGATTCCCATCCTTTCCAACATACTGCTGGAAGCGGCGGGAAACATGCTCGAAATCACCGCCACAGACCTGGACGTCAGCATCTGCTGCGGGTGCCCCGCAGACGTTCCTGCGCCTGGAATACTTACGGTTTCAGCGCGGCGTCTGTTCGACATTGTGCGCCTGCTTCCGGAGGACTCCGAAATCAACTGCACGCTGTTGGCGAACGATTGGGTGCAGTTGCGCGCGGGGAGATCGGAATACAAGGTGGTTGGTCTGCCGCGCGAGAACTTTCCGTCAATCCCGCAGGCGCCGGCGGGCGGGATTTGCCTGCCCGGCAGCGACCTGAGGGGCATGATCCAGCGCACCATGTTTGCGATCACGCAGGAAGAGTCGCGTTACTCTCTGAACGGCGCTCTCCTGATTTTGGCGCCGCACGAGATACGCATGGTGGCAACCGACGGGCACCGCCTGGCACTGGTAACCAAGGTGATGGACATCAAAGATGTCGACAGCGAGATCCGCTCGCTGATTCCGCGCAAGGCTTTGGTGGAGATTCTCCGGCTCATCGGGGATGGGGAGTTGCTTGTTGAATTCAGCCGGGATGAGAACCACATCTTTTTCTCAGCACGGGGGAAGAAGCTTATCTCGCGGGTTCTGGCCGGACAGTTCCCCAACTACGAAATGGTGGTTCCCCGCGACAATGACAAATGCATCATCGTGCCCAGCCGCACATTTGCGGACGGGATTCGCAGGGCGGCGGTGATGTCCGACGAGAAGCTGCGTGCGGTTCGCCTGACCTTCAGCCCGGGATCGGCCGAAATCACTGCGAGCAGCGCCGAAGCGGGAGAGGCCCGGGAAGTGGTCGAAGTGGATTTCCAGGGAGGAGAACTGAGCATAGGATTCAATCCTCAATACCTTCTGGACTTCCTGGGCGCTTGCGGATCTGAGTCTGTGAACATCATGGTTAAGGATGCCGAGACCCAGGGAATGCTGAGCCCGGCCGGTTCAGGCGAGTTGGATTATCGCTATGTAGTAATGCCCATGAAGTTCTAGAGGTGCAGGTACTCAATCTCCGCCTATATCAGTACCGCAACTTCAGCCTGCAGGAGGTTGACTTCTGCCCGGGCACGAGCCTCTTCTTCGGATTGAACGGGCAGGGCAAGACGAACCTCCTGAAAGCAATTTGCCTGCTCGGCTACGGCAAGAGCTTCCGCACCGCGACGACGTGAAGCTGCTGAATGGAAAGCCTCTGGCCGATTTCGCGTGCACGAAGACCGCATAAATCCCTAGAGCAAGCGCAAAGAATTGGACAGTTTTTTATCTTTTTTATACGGCTCGGAAGTCTTTGCGGTTTGTTTTGGACCGACATCCCAAACCACACCTGTAAGTCATTTGTTATTAACATGATATAGCGCCGATTTCCATCGGATTTCGCTGCGCTTTTCATGTGGTTCCATGGTATAATTTCGCTTCGAGCACCAAGCGAATAAGTCATTATAAACATTAAGG
>Ga0315280_10002049_pt1 | contig 33333 bp, 26 predicted proteins | sample YL17G06_40_MG_FD_203697 | JGI IMG/M metagenome (GOLD analysis project Ga0315280, IMG submission 203697) | Sediment microbial communities from Yellowstone Lake, YNP, Wyoming, USA - YL17G06_40 | ecosystem: Environmental > Aquatic > Freshwater > Lake > Sediment | place: USA: Wyoming | collected...
TCATGTAGAAATCCACGTCCCAGGCCTTGGACTCCACGTAGTCGATGACTTCCGGAATGTGGCTGCCGAGGCCCACCTGCACGCCGGCGTCGCGCATCACCTTGCACATCTCGCGCGCCGTCTCGATTTGGCCCGCGCGCCAGAACTTGTCGGTTTGGGAGCCGTGGTGATAGATGCCGATAGCGCCGGCCGAGGCCAACTCGCGGATATGGCGCGGGATGTCGGCCAGCTCGGAGGCGGTCTGCGCGACCCACTGCAGGCGGCCGCCCTCCAGCCGGTACTCGTTCAGCAGCCGCAGAATGTGCCGGTCGCCGCGCGACTGCCAGGTGTTGACGCCGGCCTGCTCGCAGCGCGCCAGCAGCTTCTTGGTGTTGGCGGCGGTGAAGTAGTCGCGCATGGCCCGGTCGAGCGTGGAAGAGGTATGGGAGTTTCCGCTGACCGGGTTGCCGCCCACGATCAGCCGCGAGACGGTATGCCGCCCCAGCTTGATGGTGGGTATCGTTTCGGTTCCCGCCAGCGCCGCGGATGCCCCCGCGGCGCCCGCCGCCATCAGCAGTTGGCGCCTGCTCAGGAAACTCATTTCCGCTCCTTTCTGGGCATGCACCTTACCCATTTCGCGCGTTCGGGTAAAGGGCCTTGTTCTCGTAGCGCCCGACGATCACACGGGCGGCTCCTACGGTGTGGCCAGCCGGGCAGTGTGTCATCATCGCACCGATCTACACGATGCCGCTTCTTATCTCGTCCAAACGGGTCTTGGCAGTTGGCTCCCTAGCAAAGAACGTTTCAAGCCTCTCGCAGGCATATTCGCGGCAATACGCGCAGTTCTCGATCCCCTTTTCTCCTGCGCACTTCCGAATAGCACAGTCCTTGCATCCTGAGAATAATCTCCCACCTTCCGCGGGACAACCATCGCAGTCAGTGATGTCTTCCGGCTGATAATTCATCCCATATTGCTCTTTACACAACCGGGCAATTGCAGCCCTCGTTCTTGCCTGTTCTTCTTTGTTCTCCTGCCTCGTCGCCAAGTAGATCGGGCATGTTTGGCAGACTAGACCGCAGTAGGCCATGATCCGAGTCACTGACTTCCCCCCAATCTGAAACAAATCGCCAATCCCCGCCCAACGCTTGCGCTCAGCCACGTGGCGCCGGGAGCGAAGCGACGCGGCGACGTGTCGACTGCCACGGTTGGCGCCTCGCCCATGTTCTTCGATTGGCAAGTAGAGGTCAAACCCCCACTCAATCTACCGATTCTTTCCCCATTCGGCAATTGCATCCCGGATCCTGTGCGGCCGGCCGATCCGCATGATTCTCTGGCCCTCTCCGCAAGGGGGCGGTCCTCCCGGGCGTCCAGGTGGCGATCTTCGGCAAAGCAGGAGATGGCAGCCTGACTTGCCTCAGAAGCCAAGCCCCGGCTGGTGTAACGGTTAACCCTACCGTTACAGGGGCTCGACCCTCTTGCGTTGTCGGCCTCCGGGGGTGTACCCTCTTCCCCGAGCGGGTATTCTCCAGGTGTTAGGCATGTCCCAAAAAGCGGAGGTGTAACCCCATGAAGCGTCTTCTCATTGCCGTTTTCTTGCTCGGCTTGCCGCTGTTCGGTCAGGAATTCCAGGGAACGATCTTGGGGCGCATTACGGACAGTTCGGGCGCGGTGGTCCCCGACGTCCAGGTCACGGTGGTGAACACCGAGACCGGCGCCTCAACCGCCACCAAGACCAACGCGCAGGGGAACTACCGGGTTCCCTTCCTGCTCCCGGGCGATTACCGGGTGCTGATTGAGCATGCCGGGTTTCGAAAGATCGAGCGCCAGAACGTGCGCATCTCCGTGGCCACCGAAACCACGCTGGATTGCATGCTGGAGGTTTCCGCGGCGGCCGAGAGCGTGACCGTGACGGCGGCGCCGAGCGCGCTGAATACCAGTAACGCCGAGATGGGCCAGGTTGTGGAGCGCGCCTACATCGAGAACGTGCCCATCAGCCTGACTCGCAACGTGCTGAACAACATCAGCCTGGACGCCGCGGTGGACGCCTCCGGCGGCACCTATACCAGCAACGGGCAGTCGGGCATCAGCGTTGCCGGCGGCGGCGGGATTAGCGGCAATAACGAGGTGATTGTGGACGGCGTGCCCAACACCATCGCGCGCAGCGGCGGCATCATCATCTACGTGCCCACGGCCTATTCGGTGGATGAGATGAAGGTGCACACCACCATGTTCGATGCCGCCTACGGCCACTCCAACGGCGGCGCCATCAGCATGACCACACGCGGCGGCACCAACCAGTTGCACGGCACCCTCTACGATTACAAGAGGTGGGCGGCGCTGAACGCCAACAGTTGGTCGAACAACCGGCTGGGGATGCGCAAGCCGCCGGTGAGCTACAACCAGGTGGGCTTCGCGCTGACCGGCCCCGTGCGCCTTCCTAAGCTTTACAACGGCCGCAACCGCACGTTCTTCAGCCTGGCCTACGAACGCGACGCCGACAAACGAGACCTGTTCCGCCAGGCGCGCGTCCCCACCGAACTGGAACGCAACGGCGATTTTTCCCAGACTCTGAATTCGGTGGGCACGGGCTATGTGCAGATTTACGACCCCTGGACCACGACCGGCACCGCCTCGAGCGCCACCCGCACGCAGTTCGCGAACAACAAAATCCCGTCGGCGCGTTTTGACCCGACCGGCGCCGCCGTGGCGAAGACTTACGCCTTGCCTAACCTCAACGTGCCGGCACAGATCGGCCGGTACAACTGGGCCAGCGATGGCCTATACGCCACCGATCAGCGGAACTTCACGGCGCGCGTCGACCAGGTGGTGAACGACAAGCAACGCCTGTTCGTGCGCTACAGCCACCTGGTGCGCATCCAGGATTCCGACGTGATGATGCCCGGCGTCATGTCGTGGCCGGTAGACGGTAACAGCGACATCGGCCAGGACGACCGCTTCATGGACAATCTGGGGATCGACCATACAATTACTTTTTCTCCCACCTGGGTGGCCTCGTTCCGATACGGCCTGGCGATGCGCTGGCAAATAAAATCGAACCCGCGCCAACTGCTGGACCCGGCGCCGCTGAGCCTGGCGCCCATCATTGCCCAGAACCAGTTTTTCAAGGCCTGGCCCACCTTCAACCTGGACAGCGAGAATTTCCCCCGCTTAGGCTCTACCAAGGGCCCCAACCGTTTCTACACCTCCACCTGGCTGGCGACCGTTTACAAGCAGATGGGAAACCATTCACTCAAGTTTGGCGGCGATTTCCGGCTGCCTCGGTACAACATTCTGGACCCCGGCTCAAGCGGTCCCGGCACGTTTACCTTCAATAACACGTTCACCCGGCTGAACTACTCGCAGAGTTCTTCGGGGAACACCTCGGGTTCGGCGTTGGCTTCGCTGCTGCTGGGGGTACCGGCTTCCGGCTCATTGGGCGCCAACGCCGCAACCGCATACCAGAACACATATACCGGGCTGTTCGTGCAGGAGGAATGGAAGGTGCGGCGCAACCTGACCTTGAACCTCGGCTTGCGCTACGAGCTGGAGACGCCGTACACGGAGCGCTACGATCGAGCGATTTACGGCTTCGACTACAATGCACCTGCACCGTTGAAGGTTCCGGGGTTGAATCTGCGTGGCGGGGTGCTGTTTGCCGGGCTCAACGGCGTGCCGCGGGGGGAGGGCAATCTCGATAAGAACAATTTCGGGCCCCGCTTCGGCTTTGCCTGGAGCCTGAATTCAAAGACCGTGGTGCGCGGGGGCTTCGGCATGTTTTACGCCTCTCCGACCTACAACGACGATTTCATGGGCACCGCCAACGTCTTCAACGCCACCACCTCATACGTGGCCAGCATCGACAGTAATGCCCACCCCTACACCACGTTGGCCAATCCGTTCCTCGCGGGCCTCCAAGTGCCGCGCGGCGCGGCTCTCGGTATGGCAGAGTACTACGGCAGCTCCCTTGAATTTGTCGACCAGAACCGGCTGAGCCCTTACAACGAGCAATGGCAATTCGGGCTGCAGCGCGAAGTGCCGGGAGGCATGGTGGTGGATGCCGCCTACATGGGCATGCACACCCTGAAGCAAACGGGAAGCTTTAATCTGAACGAGAAGCCGGACGTTTACCTGGCGCTGGGGTCGGCGGAGAACAACACAATCACGAACCCGTTCCTGGGCATCTTCAGCCCGACGTCCACCCTGGGTCAGGGCAACACCGTCGCGCAATCTCGGTTGTGGGGGTTGTATCCTCAGTACACCAGCCTTACGGTGCACAAAAACGCAGGGCGGTCCATTTACCATTCCGGGCAATTAAAAGTGAACAAGCGGTACGGCCACGGGCTCAATGTGAACCTCTCCTATAATTTCTCCAAGATCATCACCAGCAACACCACCAGCATCATCAACGAGCGGCCTCAGTTTCGTGGGATCGCCAGCGGCGACCGCCCCCACAAGCTGCGGCTGGCATTCGTCTACCAGTTGCCGTTCGGCCCCGGCAAACCGATCGGGGGAGCGCTGCCACGGGCGCTGGCCCGCCTGGTCGAGGCGTGGACGCTCTCCGGCTACATCAACTACCGCTCGGGAGCGCCGTTGTCGGTTTCGGGGCCCAACGGCCGGCCCATCATGCTGCGGAACCCGTCCAAGAGCGGCTCTGTCTCGGAACGGCTGGGCGACGTTCTCGACCCGAAGACCGGGAAGGTACTGAACCCCTACTTCGACACCTCCGCCTTTCTGGCACTGGCTAACCAGTACACCATCACGCCGGAGCCGGCGTACAGATCCAACTTCCGCGGACCATCAGCTTGGGGCCGCAATCTCTCGCTCGCGAAAGACGTGCGGCTGTGGGAACGGTACAAGCTCCAGATCCGTATGGAGGCCAGCAATTTCACCAATTCGGTCTCGTGGGGCAATCCCGGCACCGATATGTCCAACGCCGCCACTTTCGGGGTGATCAGCTCCGGCGGCGGCGGGCGCAGCATCCAGATGAGCGCGCGGTTGATGTTCTGAGGGTATAGCGCCGGCATCCCGCCGGCAGGACCGCCGCGCCTTAAAGCGAAGAAAGCAGGCGGTCAAAGATCATGGCACGGGCAGGGGGCGGCAGGCGGTTGGGTACGGGTGCGCGCTTCGCTTCACTCTTCCCCCAGCACTTCCAGATCAGCCAAGTCCTTCTTTCTGCCTGCGGCGCGCTTGTTGGCAATGAACTGCTCCCGGCCAATGTAAAACACCGGAAAATCGCCATAGAGCCCGGCGGTCCGGCCTGCAAACGCCTCGTCCCACGAGACTCCTGTGAGTGAGGTGATGAGATCGATGCGCACAGGAGGCACACCGAGTTGTAACACTTGATCCGGGCGCACAAAATCGCCCGCCGTCAAGCCCGACGAGGCGAATCCAAAAGCTTCGAGGGCTGCCAGAATACGGTGAGCGTTGTCGGAATCAGGTTTGACGAGAATATCCAGATCCCCGGTGAAACGCGGCGCCCCGTGAAAGGCCAGTGCGTATCCACCGACGATCATGTACTCAACGTGGTGGGCGTCGAATAACGCGAGCAACTCTCTGAAGTCTGGCTGCGTTTCCATAGTATTGTCTGCGCAAGTAGTCCACAGTGGCAACGCGTTCCTCGGGCGGCCTACCAAGCCAGTAAGCCAGATCTTCTTGCGTGGATGCGGATTCTCGGACGCCGCGTTTCTTGACAACCTTCTCTAACATGTTTCCATCCTACCAGACGATTCGGTAGAGAGGACAGTATTTTCGTGCGGCCCTTTTGCCGGCGCGTGGTTAGGCCCAGCCCGTGATTTCGCAGCGGCCTAACTTTCTCCGGTGGGGCCCGCCGTCAACTGCAGCCCGTGGTTAGACGGCGCCTTCATCGTTGTGGCTACGGCCCACGAGCCCAGCCTCGCGGATCGTCACTGCCAGCGTGCCCACCACAAACATCCCGAATACAATGAGCATGGGCCCGAACGGGTAGACAACTGCCGCCCCCACAGCGCAGCCAAGCAGAGGGAAGGCATAGCTGCGTAAGAACTGGGCCCCTCGCGGCCGGACTCCCCAGCGGAACAAGGTGAGACCAAAAGCGAAGCCCGCGGCCATGACCGGAGGCGCTGCAAGCCACAGCAGGGCCCGGGTGACAGGCCCCGCCGAAGGGGACCAGGTAATGAAGGCGCCCATCCAGGCCGTGTAGAAGACACCGGCCCCCAGCAGCGAGACTGCCACTCGCAGCGAAAGATACCAAAGTGATTCGCGGCCCACGGCTCCCTCCTCCTGCGCCCTGCGCCCGCCGGAGCGCGTTGTCAGGCCGTCACCTGCTCGTATGAGAACGAGGGGATTTCTGTGCGCTCGCGTGCGCGCTCAATTGTGATTGCGCAGATGTCACCGTTCTGATCGAGATCAAGAATCGTATTCTCGTCCAGATCCCTGGTCTCGCGGACCTCGGCCTGGCGAAACTCAATGTACAGAGTGTCGGTATCTTGAAAGTATTTGATCTTCATGGTGCGAACGAGCGATCGAAAAACTGGTCATAGGAAGCCCTTCCGCGATGGCGGTGTCTGAGACCCCGGACCAGCGTCGGCGGTCGGCTTTGCCGTGCGCGAGAAACCTCACGCTATCCTCTGAATTGCATTGACAAAATCTCGGCCCGACATGGCAGCAGGAAGCGGCCTGCCGTCCTGTTCATAGAGTTGGACGGTTTCTTCGACAATCTCGCAAAGCTCGGCGAAGACGCCCCTGGCATCCCGGCCATGGCAACCGCCATAGAACAATTCCGGACAGCTCCCGATGAAACAGCTGTCCTCCTCCGACCACTCGACCAACTTCACATACTTATCACCGTTACTCATTGCTTCGACTCCTCAATGGCCAGCCGAACCGCTCTCTCCTGGTAGTGCAGGGCGTCGTCACCTTCGTGCCCGGAAACCGTGACAGGCTTTCTGACTCTCGGATGGACGTAGTTTCGGTGGCTGCCCTTGCCGCCCCTATCGACGAATCCAGCCTGCTCGAGGTCTCGTGCCAGGTCGCGCACCTTTCGAGACAATCACTCTCCTTTCGCTGTGACTCATGTTCCTGCGGGCCGAGTGTAAACCGAGCCCCCCGGTTGGCATAACACGAAACCGCCGCCGGCAAGCCGCGGGCTCAACTGGTTAGATTGTAGCGATTTTTGCCCCACTCGGCAATTTGCCTTTGGAGATGAAAGCCGCCGTCGTGCGGGCGCATGCTTCCGCGCTGAAGACGGAGCGGCGCGACGAACGAGAGGCGGCCTTCCCCCCGCCGCCGGCGTCTTGCATAATATCTACTGGGTTCGATGATGAGGCTCACCAGACTGTGCGCGGTGGCCGCCGCGTTGACCGTCTTGGCGCCGGCGGCCGGCATGGCGGCCGCTGCCGGCGGCGACGACGCCTACAAGCTCCAGCCCGGCCCGTTCCCGGTGCGGACCATCAAGCTCCTGGTCCTCGATGATGCGGCGCGGAAGAAACAACTGCAACTGCGCGTCAACTACCCCGACGGCAACGGGCTGTTCCCGATCATCGTCTGGTCGCACGGCGCGTGGGGCAGCAAGGACAACTACCTGCCGCTGATGGAGCACTGGGCCAGCCACGGCTACGTCACCATCCAGGCCAACCAGAGCGATTCGCACGCGCTCGGCGTGCGCGTGGGCGACGCCGCCGGGTTCCGGGAATGGCAAAGCCGCCCCGCGGACGTCTCATTCATCCTCGATTCGCTCGATGACCTGGAGCGAAGAGAGCCGGCGCTAAAAGGGAAGCTCGACGGCAAACGGATCGGCGTAGGCGGCCATTCGTTTGGCGCCAACACGGCGCAGCTCGCCGGCGGAGCGACGGCGTTCCTTTCCGGCGGCGCAAGGAGCTTCGAGGACAAACGCGTGGCCGCCGTCATGCTGCTGTCCGGCCAGGGCCCCGGCGAAATGTTCACGGAAGAATCGTGGGCGCACTTCGCGCGCCCCATGCTGGTGATGACCGGCTCACGCGACGGCCCGACGCGCACCGGCCAGCCTGCCGAGTGGCGCAAGAAACCTTACGAACTCAGCCCGCCCGGCGACAAGTATCTGGTCTGGGTCGAGGGCCTGGACCACGGCTACGGCGGCATCACCGGCGTGAACGTCAACCCCAGGAACAAACCGAATCCCGACCACGTCGCCTGGACGAAAATCGTCACGCTCGCTTTCTGGGACGCCTATTTAAAACAAAGCCAGGAGGCGCGCGCCTACCTGGAGTCGGGCAAACTGGACGCCTTCAGCAAGGAAACCTTGAAGATCACGCATAAATGAGCGCGTTCGTTCTCCGACGCCGGACGGAAATGATCCTCGATCACGATTTTTTGCCCCCCGATGAGCGAATGAAACGCATCCGCGGATTACGCGGATTTTCGCGGATGGGCTTGAAGCGGTGCTTGACCAACCCTAGTGGCGACGGAGGGACACAGAGGAAAAACCCGTGTTAACATCACAGGCGAGCGAAGGGACGCCAGCGGTACATGTGCTGTAGCGGCGGGTTCATCCTGCCATCACCGAGTTTGTGCAAGTCGGGGCCGTCAATTCTCGACGGGAGCGAATGCCGGGAAGCTCCAGTTGGAATGGGAGAACGTAATCGCGTCCGTACCCTTCAAGGTGAAGTAATGAAACCCACAAGCCGGAAGGGGCGCAGCCGCCTGGCCTGCGCCGCCCTCGTATTCTGCCTGTTTTGCCTCCTGCAGGCTCCGGCTCCCGCGCAGCGGAATCTCGCGGGAGCCGTTCAGACCAAACTCGCCCTGGAGCGGCTCAAGGTCCTGGGCAGCGTGCTGATGATCGGCGCCCATCCCGACGACGAGAACACGGCCTTGCTGGCCTACCTCGCCCGGGGCCGTAAAGCGCGGGCCGCGTATCTTTCGTTGACGCGCGGCGATGGAGGCCAGAACCTCATCGGCTCGGAGCAGGGCGAGTTGTTGGGGCTGATCCGTACGCAGGAACTGCTGGCCGCCCGGAGGATCGACGGCGCCGAGCAGTTCTTCACCCGGGCGGTCGATTTTGGCTTCTCCAAGACCGCGGAGGAAACCTTCGCCAAGTGGGGCCACGACGCCATCCTGGCCGACGTGGTCTGGACGGTCCGCCGCTTCCGCCCGGACGTCTTTGTGGTCGGGATCGGCGCCGGGCACGGGCATCACCAGGCGTCCGGAATCCTCGGGCGCGAGGCGGTCGCGGCCGCGGTCGACAAGACGCGCTTCCCCGAACAGTTGCGCTGGGTCGAGCCCTGGCAGATACGGCGGGTTGTCAGTGGCGGATACGGCCCCGGCGGCGGTGGCGTAGCCCCGCAGGGGATTCGGATCGATACCGGCGAGTTCGATCCGCTGCTCGGGTATTCCTACTCCGAGGTTGCCGGCATGAGTCGCAGCATGCACCGGAGCCAGGGCATGGGCGCCCCGGAGCGGCGCGGCGCTTCGAGCGCCTCTCTGACCGTCACGGCCGGCGAACCGGCGACGCGCGATATCTTCGAGGGAATCGACACCACCTGGAACCGCCTGCCGGGCGGCGCGCCGGTCGCAAAGATCCTCGAGCAAGCCGCCGGGACGTTTGTGCCGGAGCAACCCGAGAAAGTAATCCCGTTGTTGCTCAAGGCACGGCCGCTGGTTGCCGCCATCCAGGACCCTTGGGCGGCCTTGAAGCTCCAGGAACTCAACGAGGCGATCGCGCTGTGTGCCGGGCTGTACCTGACTGCTTCGACGGACCGCCATGCCGTGGTCCCGGGAGAATCGCTCCAGGTTAGTTTTGAAATCATCAACCGCTCCCGCGTCCCGATGTTTCTAGTGGGCGTGAGGCTGGAAGGGATGGCCGGGGCGCCGGCCGAGGAGTTTTCCCCAGTCACATTGGCGTACAACCAGCCTGACCGGCGCTCGCTCAAGATCACCATCCCGCAGGAACAAGCGTATTCTCAGCCCTATTGGCTGCGGAAACCCGGCAATGGCTTCACCTACGTCATCGAAGATCAGCAGTTGGTCGGCTTGCCGGAGACGCCCCCGGTCCTGCGAGCTCGGATTCGAATCCAGGCAGGTTCCGAGCAGATCGATTTCATCCGCCCCGTAGTTCGTCGCTATGTGGACCGGGTGGCAGGCGAAACAACTCGGCCGCTGGTGGTGGTGCCGCCGGTCGCGATCAGCGTCTCCGAACCGGTGGTGGTGTTCCCGGATGCGAAAGCGAAGACGGTCGCGGTGCTGCTGCGCAGCAATACGGCCGGTGTGTCCGGCGAGCTGAAGCTGGAGGCACTGGAGTGCGGAGTGGGGAGTGCGGAATGCGGAGTTCTCGCACTGCGCACTCCGGATTCCGCGCCCCGCACTGCGGCGGGGTGGCGCACCCAGCCCGCTTCCGCGCCGTTCCGGATCGCGGCCGCGGGCGAGGAAACCAGTCTATCCTTCACCGTGACTCCGCCTGCCGGCGCCACCCGCGCCCAGTTGCGGGCCACCGCCAAGGTAGGCAGCCACGAAATCTCTTCCGGCATGGAGGTGACCGAATATCCCGACAATGCACCACAGACCATCTTCCCGCCGTCTACCGCGCTGCTGGTGCGTGCCGACGCCCGGACACTGGCCAGGAAGGTCGGGTACGTGATGGGCGCCGGAGACGAGGTGCCGCGCGCGCTCCGTCAGTTGGGCTGCGAGGTGACGCTGCTGGGAGCAGACGACCTGGCACGCGGAGACCTCAGCCGCTTTGACGCCATCGTCACGGGTGTCCGGGCTTACAACGTGCGCGCGGACCTGATCGCCAACCAGCAGCGCCTGATGGGCTACGTGCAGCAAGGCGGCACGCTGGTGGTGCAGTACATCACCCCGGACGGCCGCTCGACGGCGAACTTGCAGGGAATCGGGCCTTACCCGTTTCAACTCGGACGCTCGCGCGTGACGGTGGAAGAGGCGCCGGTCACCTTCCCGGACCCGAAGCAGGTATTGCTCACCGCGCCCAACAAGATCGGCGACGAGGATTTCCGCGGCTGGATACAGGAGCGCGGGTTGTATTTCGCTTCCCAGTGGGACCCGCGATACGAACCGCTGTTCGAATCGCACGATCCGGGCGAGCAGCCGCTGCCGGGAGGGAATCTCTACGTCCGGTACGGCAAAGGCGCGTACGTGTTCACCGCCTATGCCTGGTTCCGGCAGTTGCCGGCGGGCGTGCCGGGCGCGTTCCGTATTTTCGCGAATTTCCTGAGTGCCGCCAGGTCCGCGCCATGAAAGGACCAATGAACCACCAGGATTCCGCATTCCGCATTCCGCATTCCGCACTCGAGGAGCCGCCGCCTTTGCTGGGCGCCTGGCGGCGCCTGTATCTTGCGGTCATCGGCTGGCTGGCGCTTCTCATCCTCCTCTTCTATTCATTCGCCAGGCGGTTCGCGCCATGAGGCTTGCGGACTGGGTGGTGCTGTGCGGCGCGCTGGCCTTCATTGTCCTGTACGGGCTGTGGCGCGGACGGGGAAGCAACAGCGTCAGCAAGTATCTGCTGGCCGGCAGGACCATGCCCTGGCACCTCATGGCGCTCTCGATCATGGCCACGCAGGCCAGCGCCGTCACCTTCATCTCCACCACCGGCCAGTCCTACGTGGACGGCATGCGCTTCGTGCAGTTCTACTTCGGACTGCCGCTGGCCATGGTGGTTCTTTCGGTCACCGCCGTCCCCATCTTCCACCGCGCCAACGTGTACACGGCGTACGAGTACCTGGAGCAGCGCTTCGACGCCAAAACCAGGGCCCTGGTCAGCGCCATCTTCCTCATCCAGCGGGGCCTGGCGCTGGGCATCACTCTCTACGCCCCGGCCGTGGTGCTGACCGTGATTCTGGGGTGGCCGGACTGGGTGACGACGCTGGTCATGGGCGGCGTGGCTGTTACTTACACCACGCTGGGCGGCGTCAAGGCCATCGCCTGGACCGACTTGCAGCAGATGCTGGTCATGACCGCGGGGCTGGTGGCCGCGCTGGTCTGTGCCGTTCTCCTGCTTCCGGGCCATGTCACCTTTCTGGATGCGGTCACCGTTGCGGGAGCGGCGGGCAGGCTGAACGCCGTCACCTTCAACATGGATTGGAATGACCGCTACAACCTGTGGAGCGGGCTGGTCGGCGGCATGTTCCTGGCCCTCGCCTATTTCGGCACCGATCAATCGCAGGTACAACGCTATCTGACAGGGAAGTCCATCGCCCAGAGCCGCTTGAGTCTCCTGTTTAACGCCGTGGCCAAGGTTCCGATGCAGTTTTTCATCCTGTTCATCGGCGCCATGGTCTTCGTTTTCTACATCTACGAAAAGCCGCCAATTCTGTTTGAGAGGACGGAACTGCAGCGGCTCCAGGCCGCATCGATGCGCGCCGCCTACAGCCCGGTGGAGCAGAAGTACGACGCCGCATTCGAGCGCCGCCGGGCCGCGGCCACGCGGCTGATCGAAGCACGGCGTGGAGGCGATTCCGGACTCTGGCAGAAGGGCCTGGCGGAATATGGCAGCGCCCAGCGCGAACTCGATGCCGCGCGCCGCGCCGGCGCCGGCCTTCTGGAGAAGGCCGGAGGCAAGAACGTCAACGACACCAACTATATCTTCCTCACCTTCGTCACTCGCTATCTGCCCGCCGGACTGGTGGGCCTGGTGCTGGCCGTCATTTTTGGCGCCACCATGTCGGCCATCTCCGCCGAGATGAACGCGCTGGCCACGGTGAGCGTGATCGATATTTACAGACGGCACCTGCGAAAGTCCGCTTCGGACCGCCACTACCTGGCCGCCTCGCGGGCCGCCACCGTGTTCTGGGGCTGCTATGCCGTGATCGCCGCCCACTACGCCAAGAGACTCGGTTCACTGGTCGAGGTGGTCAACATCCTGGGCTCGTTTTTCTATGGCGGGATGCTCGGAGTGTTCGTACTAGCTTTCCTCTTCCCACGGGTGCGGGCCAGGGGAGCTTTCTATGGCGTGCTGGCCGGAGAGGCGGTCATCTTCGCCTCCTGGTATTTCACCAACATCGCCTTCCTCTGGTACAACGTGATCGGATGCGTGGTGGTGGTGCTGACGGGGATTCTGGTTTCCAACCTCGAGCGGCCGTCGCCCAACGGCAGGTTTGAAACCATGGCCTGAAACCACCAAGGCACCAGAACTTGCTGTCTTGGCGCCCCGGTGGTTCAGAAAGGGAACCCGGAAGCGGACTTTATTTTCTTTGCGGCTTTGTGGTGAAATCAAGAGCATGAGCGAGACGCGCGCCAGACCCACCTGGGATGAATACTACCTGGGCTTGATCAACGAAATCGGGAAGCGGGCCACCTGCGACCGCGGTATCAGCGGGTGCGTGGTGGCGCGGGAGAACCGCATGATCGCGGCCGGCTACGTGGGCGCCCCCTCCGGCATGCCCCATTGCGACGAGGCCGGGCACTTGCTGCGCAAGGTGATCGATGAAGACGGCACCATCCGCCAGCACTGCGTCCGCACCATCCACGCCGAGCAGAACGCCATCTGCCAGGCGGCCCGCCACGGCATCTCGCTGCAGGGCGGAACGCTGTATTGCAAGATGGAGCCCTGCCGCGTGTGCGCCATGCTGATCATCAGCGCCGGTATCAAGCGCGTGGTGGCGCAACGGCGCTATCACGCCGGGCAGGATACCCGAGAGCTGTTCCGCCAGGCGGGCGTCGAGCTGGTGGTGGCCGAGGACACCGTCGAGCAGTACGAGAACCAGTGAAGGCCGCAGCCACAGATCCACGGCGCGCCGGGACGGGTTGCGCAGATTACACTGATTGCTGAAGCTGGAAGAGCAGGGGCTGCGCGGGGTTGAACGGGTAATCGTGTGAGGGGGCGCGCAGGCCGTACTTCTCGCGCAGCCGCTCCACCAGTTGCTGCAAACGATTCGGGTATTCGCCGCGCAGGAACGCGCCCCGCTCGTATCCCTTCCGGTAGCGTTCCACCAAGTGGGGAAACTCCTTCTCCAGAAACGGAAAGAACTGCTTCTGCGCCGACGGCGCCAGGATCAACGGGTTGGCCACGAAATGGCGGCCGCCGGCTTCTGCCGTCCGCCGCACGACCTCTTCGATGTCGGCGGGACGGTCGGTGATCAGAGGGAGCACGGGGGCAACAAAGACGCCCGTGGCGATGCCGGCCTCCGCCAGGCGGCGGACGGCGGCCAGGCGCAGATCCGGCCGCGGCGCCCGCGGCTCCAGCGCCCGCGCCAGCTCCGGCCGCATAGTGGTGATGGTCAGGCTCACGTCGAGCGAGTTGCGCCGGCGGATTTCCGTGAATAAATCCAGGTCGCGCGTCACCAAGTCGGACTTGGTTACCAGCCCGAACCGCAACCCCTCGGCGGTCTCCGCGATCACTTCCAGAATCCGCCGGGTGAGGCCCCAGAGGCGCTCGGCCGGCTGGTAGGGATCGCCGACCGTGCCGATGGCAATCTCGGCCCGAGCGATTCTTCTCAACTCCGCCCGCAGCAGGTCCGCCGCGCCCAGTTTCGCATAGATGCGGTGTTCGAACAGCCCGCCGTCCAGCTCCATGTATTCGTGGGTGTAGCGCGCGTAGCAGTACCGGCAGCCGAATTCGCAGCCGCGGTATGGATTGATGGTGTAGTCGAACGGCATACGCCCGGTGTCGCAGCGGTTCAGAATGCTGCGGGCGGGAAGCGCCAGGTACCGGACATCGCGCCGGACCCCGATGGAGGCGCTCGATGCGGCGAGTCTCGCGATCCCGGCGAGCGGCTGCCTGGGCGTTGCGGCGGGCTCCGGAGCCAAGTCGAAGAGTGCGGGGTCCATGCCGCTATTTTCGCTTTTTCTTCGCCGCAAGTCAAGGCCGGAATGAACGCAGTAGGCAGTAAGCAGTACGCAGTAGGCAGGTGGAACTACAGCAGGCGGAAGGTGACCTCAATGGAAGCCGCCACCGGGACCGGCTTGCCGTCTTTCATGCCGGGCTTGAACTTCCATTGCCGGACGGCCTGCAGCGCCTTTTCGTCGAGGCCCAGCCCCAGGCTGCGGACCACGCGCACAGTGCGCACCAGGCCATCGGAATCAACCACGGCGTACAAAACGACGGTGCCCTGGTACTTGGCCTTACGCGCTTCCTCGGTGTATTCGGGCTCGACGCGATAGATCAGTTGCGGGGCGCTGACGCCGCCCCCGATGCGGAACGCGCCGCCGCCGAAGCCGCCGCCTTCGCCCGGCCCGTAACCGCCGCCGCGGCCGGAGCCGACGCCGCCACCCGAGCCGCTGCCGATGCCGCCGCCGGAACCCGGCCCATTGGAGGGCGGCCCAAGGACGTTGCTCATGGGATCGCCATAAGCCGCGATGTTGGGTTGCGGCAGTCTCAGATCGGGCGGGCCGATCAGCGTCGGATCCATGACCAGTTTCGGGTTCTCATTCCGGATCACCACGGCCGGAGGCGTGAACTGCTCCATCGCGAACTTGGGCAGACGACCCTTCGAGGCAGGCTCCGGGGAGCGGTCGCCGCCACCGCCGCCGCCGTGCATCTCGTCCGGTCTTTGCGCCAGATACGGCAGGATGTCCGGAGCCAGCAGGTGGACCACTTCCTTGACGGCCGGGGCCGCTCGCTTGGCCGCGAAATGTCCGCTCACCAGCAGCAGGCCGATTATCACGGCGTGGAAAGCGAGGGAAGCCGGCGCGGAGTACTTGCCATAGCGGTAATCGCCCCAAATGTCCTTGACCGGGATCGGTTTGGAAGTCACCTGAAGCGGCGGCTCCTTCTCCTTCGAGAACAGCCACTGCAAGTTGATCTTCAGGGAGGCATACCAGGAGTCGTCCTGCTCGACGAACAGACGCCTCAGGTGCACATCCGGATCAAACTGGTCCTGCGCAGAAGGGGGATTCACGTTGGTGGCCATCGTCAAACTCTACTTGGCCCGATCGAGCAATGCCCTCAAGGCCTGAATCATTCAAAAAATGGAACCGGCGCTACGGATTCCTGGAGGAGCCCAGCCCAGCCCCCTTTCGGCTCCGTTGTCCCTGATTCTACCACAAGGCCCGGGTATTGCAACCCTACAAGTGGTCGTCCACGCCATTCTAATAGACGAGCCCATGTCGCCGAAAGTTACCGAATCTTGGAACCCCAAATCAGCCAAAATGTAGCGGTTGGCGACCGGCGACTGGCGGAAAGCCGTCAGCCGTCAGCCGAGCTTCCGTCTGCAGCAGCTCCAGCAGCCTTCTCTTGACTTCCGGGCCATAAACGGGGTCGGCGAGAGCGAATTCCAGAAAGGTGGCGAAGTAGGACTCGAAATTGCCGATGTCGTAGCGGCGCTCGCCGGGGGGCAGCTTGAGCCCCAGGATGCGGTAGCCGCGGCCGCGAAGAATCCGGATCGCATCCGTCAGTTGCACCTCGCCCCGCTTGTCGGGCTTGGTATGGCGAATGGCGTCGAAAATGATGGGCGTGAACAGGTACCGGCCGGCGATGGCCAGATTGCTGGGGGCCTGGCCAGGCGAAGGCTTCTCCACCAGGTCCTCGATGGCAAACAGCGGCCCGGCGCCATCCGGGCGCACCACGCCGTAATGCTGCGTCACGTCCGGGGACACCTCCTCGACGGCAATGACGCCGCAGGCCCCTTCGGCCTCAAACGCCGCGATCATCTGGGCCACGCAGGAACTGTTGGCGTGCAGGCCGAGGATGGAATCACCCAGCGCGATCACGAAAGGCTCCTGGCCGGCAAACCGCTGCCCGCACAAGACCGCGTCGCCCAGTCCCCGCTGGCGCCGCTGGCGGGTGTAGAAAAAGGACACCTGCATGCGCTCGAATTCCAGTTCCGCAAGCAATTCCTTCTTTTCGCCATCGCTCAACCGGCGCAGCAACTCGTGGTCATAGTCGAAGTGGTTCTCGATGGACTGCTTGGTCTTCCCGGTAACGAACAGGATCTGCTCGATGCCGGCGCGCGCCAGCTCCTCGACCACGTACTGAACCACGGGCTTTTTGCCGACCGGGAGCATTTCCTTCGGCTGCGATTTGGTGGCGGGCAGCAGGCGCGTGCCCGACCCCGCCACGGGGACAATGGCCGACCTGATCACGACTGGTACCCTCCCAGAATTGCGAAGCTGGTGAATCTCGCGCGGCGCGCGTGCGGTTCAAGCCGGGCGCTGCCGCAACGGCTGCAGGGCCGCGATTCGGTGCCGGCTGCCCGCATCATCCAGCCGCCGCCGGGCCGCTGGCCGGCGACGGGCGGACGGGGACCACCACGGGCTTGATGACGGTGACGCCGATGGCGCGAAACGCTTGTTCCAGCCTCTGATAAGTCTCTTCGTCGGGATAACAGCCCACGACGGCGCCGCCCGAACCAGCGAAGTTCGAGGGCACCCCGGCCGCCCGAGCCGTTTCGATCATCTCGCGGTTGCCCTGGCTGATCCGGCAGAGGCGGGCGCGAAGGTCGAAATTCGCGTCCATCAGCCGGGCCAGACGCGGGATGTCCCGCTCCAGCAGCGCGGCCCGGCCTTCCTCGACGATGCCGGCCCACTGCCGGATGGCCTCCAGCACCGCCGGATCACCTGACTGGTAGCGGTGGCGCAGGTCGCCGTGCAGGACTTCGGTGCCCTCGCCCAGCGCGGTGCGGTAGGCAAGATAAAGCGGCGGCAGCAGTCCCGGCTCCAGCGGCTCGTATTCCCCGTAGCCGCGCGACTCCATCAGCCGCCGGTCGAAGTCCATGTACACCAGCCCCTCGTAAACCTGGATCACGCGGTCCTGCAGTCCGGCCGGCACGCCCAGTTCCCTGGTTTCCGTCTCCAGAATGAGGTTGGCCTGAATGGGTTTGGGAACGTCGATGCCGAAGAGTTGCAGGAGCGCGCGCAGCGCCGCGGTGATAATGGCGCTCGAGCCGCCCAGTCCCAGCCGCTGCGGTATGGTGGATTCGTACTCGACCGTAAAATTGCGATCAGGCAGCTCGAGGCCCTCGGCCTCGCAGTACTGGGCCAGCCGAACCAGCAAGGCCTGGATCAGGCGCACGCCGCCGTAGTAACCGCGCCAACGCGTCAGCTCGCGCAATTCCGCCAGGCTTTGAAAGACGGGCGTGTCGGCGGGGCTGGCCTTGATTTCCAGCCGCGCGGACGGGTACACCAACACCCGCGCCCGAAAGTTCCGGACGATGCAGGAAATCGTTTTCCCGAAGTAGCCGTCGCTGGGATTCCCCAGCAACCCTGCGCGCGCGTAGGCGCGCGACTCGATCATCTCGGCCTCCCAAAGCACTTCTGGAACCGGCTAGTTTACACGAATCCGCGCCTCCAGTGCGCGGCATTTGGCATGGGAAGCGGAGGTCGTAGTGCCGGCAATCAGAACGCAAAGTCGTTTCATGGTGCGTTCTCCATGGCCGCGGCCAACCTGGCGGGGCCCGCCAAAGGCCAGACACTGTAAAACTCTTTCTGGGTGAACCGCAAGAGCGCTTCCTCCATCACCTCGGCGATTTGCCGGCGCCGCCGGGCGTCGAGGGCGGGCAGGCAGGCGCGCAGGTAGTCCTCGGCCGTCATTCCCGGCTGCGGATGGAGGACGGAGCCGGTGACGCCAAGCGCGTAGCCGCGGGCTCGCGAGAAACGATCGGCCGCGGCCACGATCCTCACCAAGTCGGCTTCCCGAGAGGCTTCTTCCGGGCGGTGGTGACGCTCCAAAACCGCAACCAGGGACGCCGGAAAACGCCAGTGGATGGCGATGGCGCACCCCAGTTCGCAGTGGTCGATTCCGAACATCTCTTGTTCCGATTTGAGCGTCTCATCGGAACCTTCGAGTGGTGGAGGCCTGGAATCCGGCAGTTCCCGCGCCGCAGCCAGCATGATGGGCAGTGCGCCGATGTCGTGCAGAAGTCCCCCCAGGTAGGCCTCTTCCGGAGGTGTTGCCGAGGTGGCCAAAGCCACCTGCTGGCTCAGCAAGGCCGTCAGCACGCAATGCTGCCAGAAGGCGAGCACCCCGCTGACCGGCAACTCCTGCCCCAGACGCTCCAACAGATGGGCGGTTAGTACCAGGGTCCGCAGGCGCTCGGCGCCCAGCAGAATGCAGGCCTCGGCGATGTTGAAGACCTTTTGCGACAGCCCCAACAGCGCCGAACTGCATATGCGCGGAACCTGGGCCGCCAGGGCGGGGTCGGCGGCGACCAGTGCGCTGACCCGTTTCAGATCCACCGGAGACACGCTGAGCAGGCGGTTCAGCTCGAATACGTAGGCGGGCAGCCAGGGCAAGTGCTCCACGGCCGCCAGAATGCGCGCCCGGCGCTGGCTGGTCTGGTCGGCATCGCAGGCCCCCGGCGGAACGCCAGTCTGTGCCATAGGTTTCAAGCAGGCGTCGCTCTCCTGGACTCCAGGTTTCATTGCTTCCATGCTGCCTCGGGGCCGGCGGCCGCCCCGGCTGTTATGCCAGCGGCCGCGCCAGCGGCCGCGCTTCCATTAACTGGGCAAGGCGGGCGCGCAGGCGCACCAGCACCCCGGAATGGATCTGCGAAACCCGAGATTCATGCAGGCCCAGCACCGCCCCGACCTTTTTCAGCGTCAGCTCCTCGTGGTAATAAAGGTTCAGCACCTGCCGCTCGCGCGGCGGCAGCTCGCTGATGACCCTGGCTAGAAACCTCTTCATTTCGGAGCGCCAGCAAAGAAAGAAGGGGCCGTCTTGCAGCGCGTCGGGGATGTAGTGGCACAGATCGCCTTCCGGTTCCTGGGCGTCGTTGTAGGTGACCAGGACGCCGAGATCCAGCCCGCGCAGGTCGCCGAGCAGTTGCTGCAGCTCGCGCAGTTCCATGTCCAGTTCGGAGGCCAGCTCCGATTCGCTGGGCGCGCGGCCCAACTCGGCCGCCAGCTTGGTAGTGGCCTGCTCGATCTGCCGCGCCTGCCTCCGCAACTGGCGCGGACTCCAATCCCATTCCCGCAAGCTGTCCAGGATCGCGCCCCGAATGCGATACCGGGCATAGGATTTGAACTGCACCTTCTTGTCCGGGTCGTACTTGTGAAGCGCGTCGATCAAACCCAGCGCGCCGGCCTGCAGCAGGTCCTCGAACGGCACGTGGGGCGGGAGACGATCGTGGATGCGACGCGCGATGTAGCGGACCTGCGGCAGTTCCGCCATCAGTAGGCGCTCTGGTTCGGCCGTTTCCATCCCCGAAACTGCTGCGCAGGCTTCCGTGGCTGCTTTCATGAATTCCGTCCTTGCCTGGCCAGATTGAAGAAGACCAGCACGCCCAACGGCAGCCCTTCCAGAATTCGCGACAAGCAGGCGCGGATTCGCCCGTTTTCCTCCAGGCTGCGGAAGAGTTCCTGGTTGGTCACTTCCAATTCCCGCCGCAGGCGCATCATCTCCACTCGCAGTTGGCCGTAAGAAGTCTTTAATGATCCGGTGGCCTGCGTGAAGAACTCGAACGCCTGCCTCAGGCCATGGGCGCTGACCCGCATCGCCGGTTTTCGTGTGAGTTGTTTTTGCCGGGCGGCGGCTAAAGTTGCCATGCCTGGCCGACAAAAGCACGTGGGATGCCAACGGCAAGGCAACTTTCCTGAAGTTTTCTTAACGGACGCGGGCCGTGGACGTTCTTCTCCCGTTTCGACATCGAACACCCGCTTGGCCCCGCGTGAGCCTTGTAGTAGAGTCCTGGTGGTGAAGTGCCATGCTGTTCCATAGAGAATCGCGGGAGCAGCGGTTTCGCAAGCTGGCGCGGCGCATCGAGGAGGTGCGCCGCAACGATGAAGCCGGCGCCCGCCGCCGCTCCGAGATCGCCGCGAAGCGCACGCAGGCGCTGCTCATGTTGTGGGAAGTCTGCCGGAACTTTGCCGATCATCTCAACCGCCACATCGAGCAGGAGCGGGTGGACCTGGCGCCTTCCGACCCGCCCGTGGACATCAGCGAGGACAGTTCTGTGCAGTTGCTTCTGAACCTGCGCGGCCGCGTGCTGCTGCTCGATATCCGGACTCCTTCTAACCTCGTGTCCAGCGACAATTTCCGCAGACCCTACATCCTGGAAGGCGAAGTCCGCTTCTTCAATCAGAAGCTGCTCGACGAAGAGCGCGTCGAGGAACACGCCGTGTTTTTCTGCCATGAGGAAGGCCCGCGCGGCGCCTGGCTGTATTGGAACAGCCGCTCTTACACTTCCGGGCGCCTGGATGAAGACTACCTGGCCGGCCTGCTCGAACAAATCCTCTAAAGAAGTGACAAGTGACGAGTGACAAGTGACGAGTGACGAGCCGTGGGCCGTGGTTCTCATCATTGTCACTCATCACTCATCACTTCGCTGCTTCTTGCGGTATTCTGGGACTCGGTGGTCTGCAATGTGGGCATTACCTGTCTGAGAAAGTGAATCGATGAGCAAAAGCATTCACCGCGCGGCGGTGCTGGGAGCCGGCGTGATGGGCTCGCGGATTGCCGCCCACCTGGCCAACGCCGGGATACCCACCCTGTTGCTGGACATTGTTCCCGCCGAATTGAACGACGCCGAGCGCAAGTCCGGGCTGACGCTGGAATCGCCCAGGGTAAGGAAGCGGATGGTGGCCGCCGGCATCGAGGCGGCCAGAAAAGCCAAGCCGGCCGCGTTCTTCGTTCCCGAGAGCGCCGCCTTCATCCAGGCGGGGAACTTCAACGACGACCTGGGGCGGGTGGGCGAGGCCGACTGGATCATCGAGGCGGTGGCCGAGAATCTGGACATCAAGCGCGCGCTGCTGGCCCGTATAGAAGAGCTGCGCCGCCCCGGCGCCATCGTCTCCACCAACACCAGCGGGCTGCCGGTGAACCTGGTCGCCGAGGGGCTGGGCCAGGAGCTGCGCCGCCATTTTCTGGGCACGCATTTTTTCAACCCCCCGCGCTACCTCCGCCTGCTGGAGCTGATTCCGGGCCGGGACACGCTACCCGAGGTCACCCGGACCATCTCCGACTTTTGCGACCGCCGCCTGGGCAAGGGCATCATCGTCGCCAAGGACACGCCCAATTTCATCGCCAACCGCATCGGGATTTTCTCGATGGTCAGCGTGGTGCGCGCCATGCTCGAGGAGGGGCTGACGATCGAGGAAGTGGACGCCAGCACCGGCCCGGCCATCGGCCTGCCAAAAACCGCGACGTTCCGCCTGCTCGACATGATCGGGCTGGACACCGTGGTTCACGTCATTCGCAACCTCCAGGAGCACGCTCCCCAGGACGAGCGCCGCGACCACTACTCGGTCGCGCCATTCATGGACGAGATGGTCAGGCGCGGCTGGATCGGCGAGAAGGCCGGCCAGGGCTTCTACAAGAAGGTGACGAGGGGCGGCGCGGAGAGCGAAATCCTGGCACTTGACCTGGCCTCGATGGAATACCGGCCCCTGCAGAAACCGAAGTTTCCAATTCTGGACATGGCCAAGAACGTGGACGACACCTCCGAGCGGCTCCGGCTGGTGCTCAATTCCCAGGAGCGCGCCGGCCGCTTCGCCTGGAGGGCCTTGAGCGAGGTGTTCCTCTACGCCGCCAACCGCGTCCCGGAGATCAGCGACCGCATCGTGGAGATCGACCGGGCCATGGAATGGGGCTTTGCCTGGGAACTGGGCGTGTTTCGGATGTGGGACGCCCTGGGTGTGGTTTCCAGCGCCGGCCGGCTGGAGAAGGAAGGCCGCGCCCTGCCCGACAACGTGGCCCGCCTGCTGGCCTCCGGCGCCACGTCCTTCTATCGACCGCAAAACGGGCGAACTGAGTATTTCGATTTCGGCAGCGCATCATACCAGCCGGTCGAGGAACCGGCCGGCATCCTCGTGCTGGCCGGCGAGAAAGAACGCTCGCGCCTCATCCAGAGGAACCCCGGCGCCAGCTTGATCGACCTGGGCGACGGCGTCTGCTGCCTCGAGTTCCATTCCAAGATGAACGCCATCGGCGCCGACATCCTGGGCATGATGCAGGCCGGGCTGGAAGAGACGGAGAAGAACTTCGAGGCTATGGTCATCGCCAACCAGGGCGCGAACTTCTCGGTCGGCGCCAACCTGATGCTGTTGCTGATGGGCATCCAGGGCCAGGAGTGGGAGGAGATCGACCTGATGGTGCGCCAGTTTCAGGCCGCAAACATGGCGCTGAAGACCTCGGCGAAGCCGGTGGTGGCGGCGCCGTTCGGCATGGCGCTGGGCGGCGGCTGCGAGATTCCGCTGCACGCCGCCCGCATCCGGGCGCACGCCGAGCTGTACATGGGGTTGGTGGAGACGGGCGTGGGGCTGATCCCGGCCGCCGGCGGCTCCAAGGAGATGGCGATCCGCGCCAACGAGATGACGGGGCCGGGCGAAGACGTCTTCGAGAACATCAAGACGCTGTTCGAGCAGACGGCTCTGGCCAAGGTGACGACCAGCGCCGAGGAGGCCCGCCGCTTCCGCTTCCTCCGCCCGGCCGACTCCATCAGCATGAACCGCGACCGGCTGGTGGCCGATGCTAAGGCCCTCGCCCTCCACATGGCGCGCGACGGCTACCGCCCCGTCCTGCCCCGCACCGACATTTCCGTGCCCGGCGAGTCCGGCCTGGCCACGATCAAGCTGGGCCTGCACCTGGCGCGGGAAGGCCGGTTCATCACCGATTACGACGTAACGGTGGCGCGCAAGCTGGCTTATGTCATGTGCGGCGGCAACCTGAGCGGCTACTCGAAGGTCGGCGAGCAGTACCTGCTGGAGCTGGAGCGCGAGGCCTTTCTGAGCTTGTGCGGCGAGAAGAAAACCCAGGAGCGCATCGCCCACACGCTGAAGACGGGGAAACCGCTGCGGAATTAAGCTATCAGCTGACAGCTTCAAAATGCGACGGAAAGCTGTGCTGGGCGCTCTAAGTATTGGGAGAAGGCCGCCAATGAAGGAAGCTGTTATCGTTGCTGTGGCGCGCACCGCGGTGGGGAAAGCCCCCCGCGGCACGCTGCGCACCACGCGGCCCGACGACATGGCCGCGGCCGTGATCGCCGAGTTGCTGAAACGGACGCCGGGCCTGGACCCGGCCCAGATCGAAGACGTAATCCTCGGCTGCGCCATGCCGGAGGCCGAGCAGGGCATGAATGTGGCCCGCATCGCCGCGCTACGGGCCGGCCTGCCGGTCTCGACCAGCGCCATGACCATCAACCGCTTCTGCTCCTCGGGACTGCAAGCCATCGCCCTGGCCTCGGAGCGGATCATGGCCGGCTTTGCCGACGTGATCCTGGCGGGGGGCACCGAGTCCATGAGCCTGGTGCCGATGGGCGGCCGCCGGCCCTCCCCCAATCCCACCCTGATGGACACCTACCCGGACGCCTACCTTTCCATGGGCCTGACGGTCGAGCGCATGGCGCCGAAATACGGCATCACGCGCGAAATGGCCGATTGCTTTGCCTATGAAAGCCACCGCAAGGCCCTGGCGGCCATCAAGAAGGGCCGCTTCCAAGACGAGGTCGTGCCGCTCGAGGTGCGGATGGTCGAGCCGGGCAGCAACGGCAAGCTGAAGGTGACGAAACTGACGTTTGCGGTGGACGAAGGCCCCCGCGCCGACACCACCCTGGAGGCGCTGGCCAAGCTGAAGCCGGCTTTCCATGCCCAGGGCACGGTGACCGCCGGCAACGCCTCGCAGATGAGCGACGGGGCGGCCGGCGCCATGGTGATGTCGGCCGAGCGGGCCCACGCGCTCGGCCTGAAACCGTTGGCGCGCTTCGTCGCTTTCGCCACCGCCGGCGTTCCCCCGGAGGACATGGGCATCGGTCCGGCCTTCGCCATCCCCAAGGCCCTCAAGCTGGCCGGTCTGACGCTGGACCAGATCGACGTGATGGAGCTGAACGAAGCCTTCGCCGTGCAGGCGCTCGCCGTCATCCGCAAGGCGGAGCTGGACCCGGCGAAGGTCAACGTCAACGGCGGCGCCGTTGCCCTGGGGCACCCGCTGGGCTGCACCGGCGCCAAGCTGACGGCCACCATCATTCATGAAATGAGGCGGCGCAACGCCCGCTACGGAATGGTCACCATGTGTATCGGCGGCGGCATGGGCGCCGCCGGTGTTTTTGAGAGGTGTTAGGTGTTAGGTGTTAAGTTCTCGGTGTTAGGTTTCTAACACCTAACACCTGGCACCGAACACCTCTCTGGTTAATCTGTCCTCTATGCGCTCTCCGGCGCCAGCTCACCTGATCCGCGGCCGCGTGGTGCTGGCCGTGGGCCTGCCCGGCTCGGGAAAATCAACGTGGTTTGCCCGCCGCGGTCTTCACCCGCTTTCCACCGACCTGCTGCGCCTGCTGCTCCTGGACGACGAGAACGATCAGTCGCAGCAGAATCACGTGTTCGGCGCGCTCTACGGGCTGTTACGGAGGCGGCTGGCGATAGGCCGCCGCCTCACCTGGGTCGATGCCACCAACCTGGAACCGTCGCAGCGCCGCAACTTCCTGCAAATGGCCCAGGAGATGGGCTACTGCGTCGATGCCATCTACTTCGACGTGCCACTGGAAGTCTGCCTGGAGAGGAATGCCGCGCGCAACCGGCGGGTGCCGCTGGAAGTGATGCGCGATTTCGCCCGGCGCCTCCGCCCGCCCGATTGCTCCGAAGGCTTCCGCAAGATTTTCGTGGTCCAGCCCGACGGTCGCCTTCGCCTCCTGGGGAAAGAATGACCACGAAGACACAAAGGGCACAACGGAACACCAAGGAATCCCTTTGTGGTCCTTTGTGCCCTTCGTGCCTTGGTGGTTCAGTCCGCTTAGAAGTACAGCTTCAAAGCGAACTGGATCTGGCGCGGGCGCCGCGAACCGCTCGGCTGCAGGAACATGGTGTTGATCTGGGTGCCTTGCTGGTCGAAGCGCGCCGTCGAGTCGATTCCAGAAAACTGCGTATGGTTCGGGAAGTTAAAGAACTCGCCGCGGAACTCCAGCGACCGGGTGCCCTTTTCGGAGAGCCGGAAGCGGCGGGTAACGCGCATGTCCCAGTTGTTGATGCCGGGACCGCGCCAGATGCCCGGGCCAACGTTGCCCCAATAGATTTGCTCGATGGCGCCGGACACCCGGGGCAGCGCCGGACGGGCGAAATTGGTACCGCCCAGCCAGAGCATGCGGGCGCTCTCGCTCCCGGTGCCGGTGAAATTCATGCCATCCACAGTCCCGAAACCGGGGGTGAGCGCCTGCCCCCGCGAGAACATCGTGGTGCCGCTGAAGTCCCAGCCGTCCAGCGGACGCCGCAGCCAGCGGTTCGTTGGCAGCCAGCGCCTCGGCGCGTTCCACGTGTAGTTCATGGTGAAGACATGGTCGCGGTCAATCCGCAGCCGGCCGTAATTGCGGTCCCGTGGGGCGAAGAACGGGCTGACCTGGGTGGTGTCGCTGACGGCCGTGCCCAGTGTCTTGCCGAAGGTGTAGGAAGCGCGCACGGTCAAGCCCACACCCACCTGGGTTTGGAAGGCAGTCTGCAGGGAGTTGTAGCTGGAGGTGCCGCCGAACTCGTACTCCAGGATGTCCCCGTACCCGCGGTAGGGGCGCAGGAAATTATTGGCGTAGACCGCGTTATTGGTCGGGTCGCGGTTCTCGGGGTGCAGATTCAGGAACTGTGCGCCGGCCGGCACCGCGTTGATGTTGTGCAGCCAGAGCTGGTGCCGGCCCACGTTTCCTACATAGGAGACCTCGACCCTAGTAAAGCGGCTAATTGCGTGCTGAACCCCAAAGCTGTAATTGTAAACCGTCGGCAGCCGGCCCTTGCCGTACAGCGAATGGCTGATGGTGGAGGGCGCCAGCACGCCGCTACCGGCACTCGCCGCGAAATCGTCGAAGGTCGTGTAGTAGACCGTCGGGCTGTAGACCCCCGGCGGGTTGGCGAGCATGTTCATCGTCGGGTTGCCCATGATGCGGTCGAAGAAGATGCCGGCGCCGCCGCGGATCGCGGTCTTGCCCTTACCGATCGGATCGTAGGCGAAACCAAAGCGCGGGCCGAGGCTCAGCGCGGGTACCGTGTACAGCGATTTTGGGAAACCCTTGGTGCCGCCCGACACCATGCCGATGGCCGTGTCGCCGCTTCCCGGTGCGAAGGTGCCGAGAAATGCCAGGTTCATGGGCTCCCCGGTCACCGGATTCACGGCGACACGAGTCCCCGCGCTAAGGCCGGAATTGACCAGCAGCGGCGCGCGGGCCAAGTTATAGAGCCCCTGGACGAAGGCCGACGTCCCCCCGCGGATTTCGGCCTGCGGCAGGTTGTGGTAGAAGCGCATGCCGATGTCCAGCGCCAGGCGCCGGTTCACTCGCCAGTTGTCCTGCGCATACCACTCCAGGTTGGTAAAGCGATACAGCCCATAGGGCAGCGTGGTCGCTTCGGTGTAGCTGGTCATGATGCCCATGAGCGTGCTGGCAAAGCCGTAGCGTGTGCGCAAAGGGTTGTTGCTGTCGTCGCTGAAACTGATCGTGCCGCGCGTTGCCGTGCCCTGGATCTGGTCCTTGCGTGTCCGCTCGATGTATACCCCGGTGCTGAGCGTGTGCGTGCCGTGGATCTTGCGGAGATTCTCGCTGATGCTGAAGATGTGGTTGACGTTCTTGTACGGGAACGCGTTGTTGATGGAAGCGTTGACCGAAGTTCCCGGCACGCCGAAGGTCATATTTGGGATCCAGCCGGCCGCGTTCAGCGACGGACGCCACTGCGACAGCGTGATCCCCAGCGGCCCCCGTTTCATCTTGTCGGGGTAGTCCGGGTAAGAGGTCAGCCGGTTCATGCTATAACCCAGGATCAACTGGTTCATGAACGAGGCCCCGATGGCCCGGGTCACATTTATAGTCAGGCCGCGGCCGGGTTGCCGGAACGTCATCGTCCCCAGACCGTCGTAGTTACCGCCGCCGTATATCCAGCACGAGCCACAACTAAAGCCGGAGGGGGTGTTCCAGGGCACGTGCTGCTGGTCGGAGTTGTTCGTGTAGCGCACGTAAGTATTCCAGCGCGGCGTTGGATTGAAGTCGATGCGGATCATATCGCTCCGCTTCGGGTAAGCGCCGCTGACCGAGGCGATGTAGTTCCAATTGTTGACGCGCGTGGCCACCGGATCGACGAAATTCGGCTTGGGGAACATGTTCAGGATGGCCTGGCCGATCTTGTTCTGCCGCGCCGCGGGGATGATGTTGCCGGGGAAGCAGTTGGTCCGATTCGTGGTGCTGCAATTCTTTGTCAACAGCGGATCCTGGATGGGCACCAAGACGCCATTGACGTCGTAGGTCTGGCTGAAGTCGCCCTGCCGCTCCAACGGGTTCGGCACCCGCACCTGTTGCGTTCCGTAGTTCATTTTCTGGCGGGTCAATTCCTGCGAGAAGAAAAAGAACAGCCTCGTGTTCTTGCGGTCTTTGCGGGGAATCACCGGGCCGCCCAGCGACCAGGCGGCGGTATTGTAGCGGTACGGCGGTTTCTGGACTCCATTCCGGTTGTTGAAAAAGTCGTTGGCGTTCAGGCTCTCGTGACGGTAGGACCAGGAGGCGCTGCCGCGGTATTGTTGCGTGCCACCCCTGGTAATCACGATGATGGTGCCGCCGACGGAGCGGCCGAATTCGGCCTGATAGTTGCTCGTCAGCACCTTCACCTCGGCGATCATGTCGATGGTGGGCGCGGTGTGCGTGGTGCTGTTCGAGCCGGTGTCCATGTTGGTCACGCCGTCCACCGTCATGTTCTTCTGGTTCTCGCGCGCCCCGTTGATGAAGATGTTGCGGATGCCGTCGGGGCCGGGCGCTTCACGGCCATCCTGTTCGTCCACGACACCGGGCAGCAGGCGCAGCATGTCCAGGAAATCGCGGCCCCGGATGGCCGTGCGGTCCAGATCCTCGCCGGTCACCACGCCCGCTTTCTCCCCGCTGCCCAGATCGACCGGTGCAGCGGTGGCTTCGACGGTTACGGTTTCGGCCACCTGGCCAAGCTGCATCTGCACGTCTCCCAGGGCCCGGGTTTCACCGGTGGTCACGCGTATATCCGCCTGGAGATACGTCTTAAACCCGGTGTGTTCCACGCTGATGGAGTACGTGCCGGCCAGCACGTCGGAAAAAACGAAGTACCCCTCGGTGTTGCTCTGCACGATGCGAGTCGTGCCGGTATCGGTTTTCGTCAAGGTCACGGTGGCGCCCGGAATCACGGCCCCGGACGAGTCGCGCACCGTTCCGTTAATCGTTGCCGAAACGTTCTGCCCCCACACGGGCAGAGCCAAAACTGTCGTGAGAAACAGCAGGCAAACAAGGATTGACCGCTTCATTGCCCACCTCCGTAGTGTGGTTCTATATCACATTTGGGGCCAACGGGCAATTGGAGTTTGGGGTGAGATAAGGGCCGACCGCGCGGCCGGCGCCGCCGGCACAACACTACTCCAGCAGCCTGCGCAGGACCTCGGCGGGCAGCTCGCCCGTGGGGTTGAAGCGCTCGCCGGCGGCGTAGCGCGTCAGGCTGAAACGCAATTGGCGGGCCACCGGCCGCTGTTCCAGGTTCCTGCTCAAATCCAGGGACACGGCCGCGGCTCGTTTTGTTGAGCAGAGACCGCCGAGGGAGGTTTCTCTGCGCTCTCTGCGCCTCCGCGGTTTATTGGCTGTCTATTTCTCCAATTCTTTCAGGCGGGTGCGGAGGCGATCGTACAGCCGCGCGCTGGCGTCCGCGGGAAGCTCGAACGTCTCCTCGGAGTGGTCGCCGACAATCCGGAGGGTGCGCTGGGTGGAGCTATAGAGCACCTCGCACTTCTTGCAGAGAGCGATGTGTTCCTGAATCGCCTCGCGGATGCCGATGGTGCTCTGTCCGTCGATGAAATCGGAGAATTCTTCCAAGAATTTCCGGCAATCCATCACGATCCTCCTAAACGGGCGGCCGCGAAGTGCCGCGACAGCCGCTCGCGCATCATCAGGCGGGCCCGCAGCAGGCGCGACTTGATGGCCGGCACGCTCAGCTCCAGCATCGCCGCGGCCTCTTCGTTGCTCAGGTGCTCGAGGTCCCGTAAGACAAAAACCGCGCGGTAGATGGCCGGCAGCGCACCGATGGCTTTCTCCAGCAGCCGGCGCAACTCCTCCTTGGCGTACTGCTGCTCGGGGTTGTCGCGCCAGTCCTCGACCTGCTGCGGCACCAGGCTGTCGCCCAGGTCGATGGGCTCCTCCAGCGAGTCGAAGCGGCCGCGCTTGCGCAGCCGCTGCAGCGCCTCGTTCACCGCGATGCGGGTCAGCCAGGTGGAGAAGCGCGCATGGCCGGCAAACTGGTGCAGGTGTTCGAGGGCCTTCAGAAACGCGTCCTGCATCGCGTCTTCGGCGTCCTCCTTGTTCTGCGTGATAGCCAGGGTAACGCGATAAATGCGGCGGTCGTGCCGCCGCACCAGCTCCTCGAAGGCATTCAGCTTGCCGGCCAGGACTTCGTTCACCAGTCCGCGGTCCTGGTCCTGGCCTGCCTCCGGTTCGGTGATGGGTGGTAAAGGAACCCTCTCCGGCATGCGGTGCTCGCGAAACCGCAGTTTATCAGAGCGATCCAGGCGCTTCAACTTCGCACCTAACACCCGACATCTAACAGGTGCGGCCGGGCAATTCACGGGGTCTGCTGCGGAGCTTTTATTCCGCAAATAACAGGAGATGCCTGGCTAACCTTCCTGTTTTCTTAGCATTGCGGACAATCCAGGGATTGATGCTAAAAGCCTCCGGTTTCACCGCTATCCACCGTCCGCTCAGCAGGTTAGGTGCTACCAAGTTGGCCAGCTAATGCCACCTGCTAATACAGGTGAAAAACAGGAGAACGAGCCAACACTGTCGCAAAATATCCGTGCGGCGGCGCCAAGCCAGGGCCTCGAATTGTCAAAGATCGGGGCAGCGTCCCCGCGCCACCCTCTCTCGGAACATCCAATTCTCCATTATCTCACGGCTGTCAAGTGTCAAAATAGTAACTCCTACTAGAAATATGGCTCGTATCCCAAGAGTGTAACGCCTGACAGCAGGAGGGGAACGCCAATGAAGGTCGCGAAGCGACCGCCTGATCTTAGCCCGCCGTTTCAACGGCGGGTCATGAAGCAGAGGAAAGCCGCGCCGCGCAGCGGCAGCATGAAGCGGCCCAGCGGGCCAACTCCCGGACCATCCGAACGCCCACCTCGGAGGAAGCATGGGTGGCTTGGCGGCCAGCAGCTCATGCTGCCGCTTCGCGGCGCCTGTTCCCCACACGGTTACTCCAGCATCGCCGCGGCCTCTTCGTTGCTCAGGTGCTCGAGGTCCCGTAAAACAAAAACCGCGCGGTAGATGGCCGGCAGCGCACCGATGGCTTTCTCCAGCAGCCGGCGCAACTCCTCCTTGGCGTACTGCTGCTCGGGGTTGTCGCGCCAGTCCTCGACCTGCTGCGGCACCAGGCTGTCGCCCAGGTCGATGGGCTCCTCCAGCGAGTCGAAGCGGCCGCGCTTGCGCAGCCGCTGCAGCGCCTCGTTCACCGCGATGCGGGTCAGCCAGGTGGAGAAGCGCGCATGGCCGGCAAACTGGTTCAGGTGCTCCAGGGCCTTCAGAAACGCGTCCTGCATCGCGTCTTCGGCGTCTTCCTTGTTCTGGGTGATGGCCAGGGTAACGCGATAAACGCGGCGGTCGTGCCGCCGCACCAGTTCCTCGAAGGCATTCAGCTTGCCGGCCAGGACTTCGTTCACAAGCCCGCGGTCCTGGTCTTCGCCTGCCTCCGGTTCGGTGATGGGTGGTAAAGGGACCCTCTCCGGCATGCGGCGCTCGCGCGAAATCGCAGTTTATCAGAGCGATCCGGGCGCTTCAACTTCGCTGCTGACACCTGACACCTGGCACCTGGCACCTGTATTGGCAGAGGGCGCGCAGGTTGGCGTGCGGCGTGTCCCGCACGACTTCGCAGCCGGCCCCGACGATGAACTTCGGGCCGGCCTGCCGGTGGCATTCGGCGACGGCGCTGGCGACCGTTTCTGGTGAGCCGTCGCGCAGCACCTTCACCGGGTCGATGTTGCCAAGCAGCACCTGGCCTGGTCCCATTTGCGCGCGTCCTTCGCTCAGGGGCGAAAGGAAATCCAGATCGACGATCTCGCAGCCCAGCTTTCCCATGCCGGCCAGAATCTTCCGGGTGTTGCCGCAGATGTGCAGGCGGACGCGCCCGCCGGCGGCATGGATGCCATCCACCAGCCGCTTTTGGGCCGGCCACACGAATTCGTCGTAAAAGCGCGGCCCGACCAGCGACGCAGCGGCATCGCCCACACCGATGATGTCGGCGCCGGCCTGGATTTGCGCGCCGGCGAACCGCATGCCGTTGTCCACCACGGCGTCGAACAGGGCCCGGACAAACTCCGGATCGTCGTAGAAATCGAGCATCAGGCGGTTGATGCCGCGCAGGTCGGCGGCCTCGGCGCAGGGGCCTTCCACCCAACCCTCGATCAGCTTCGAGCTGCCCACGCGCCGCCGGAACAGCTCGACGGCCTTCACGCGGTCGTGCATGCGGCCGCCGCCCAGCGGGTCGGGTTGCTTCAGCGTGCCCAGGCAAACCTTGTCGGCCAGCAGCGAGTCGTGCTCGGCCAGCGCCGGCGGCTGGTTCTCATACCATTCGATGGCCGCCCCGAAATCGGCGGCCTCGCGCCCCGGGTCGGAAATGGCGGAGACGTAATCGAAATCGAATTCCTCCGCGGTGCGCATCTGGGCCTCGACCAGCACGCGATGGTCGCGCGCGTATTCGCCGTAGCGGACCCCGGCCAGGTCGGCGGCGAACATCATGGTGATGGGCATCAACGGCAGGCGGTCGATCTCCCGCCCCTCGATCATTCCCAGCACTCGCTCACGTCCGGTCATGTAGGCTTCCTTTCCAGCCGGAATTGTAACCCGCCGCGGCGCCCTTACATGATTGCGACGGGACGGCTAAAACTCGACGCTTTCGCGCAGCACTTTCAACTCGCTGTTGATTTCCACTTCCAGCGAATACGGACGCGGGCCGGCGCCGGGAATGAAAAACTGCATGTCCCGGATGCGCACCAGCATCCCCTTGCCGCCCGGCTCCAGCGTGAACAGCGGATAGACGGCCAGATCGAGGAAAGCGCGGCCGGCCTCCGTATCCCGGACAGCCAGCAGCACGTTGTTGGGGAGCGGCTTGCGGAAGCGCCGCATACCGGGCAGCGCCCGCTGCCCGATGGCGTCCACCTCCCCGGAGAGGTAGGCAATCCCGGTGTCCTGCACCATGTACCATCGCCAGGGCGCGAAGGGGGAAGGGTGGATGCTGTAAGACTGCTCCTCCTGCACCAGGGCCGCCGCGGCTCCGTAGTCGGCGCGCGTGCGGAGCATGTAACGCGCGGGAACCAGGGCAATCACCGCGGCCAGCGCCAGCAGCGCGCCCATCCGGGGATCGACCCGGCGCGCGTGGATTTCGTCGTTCACCGCGTTGAGCAGTAGCGGGACGGAGAGGCCCAACAGCAGGACGGCCAGATTGGCGACATCCAGCGAGGCCATCAGCGACATGCCGTACCGCGCCCCTGATAACGGCCAGAGCAGCCGCTCGCCGTATCCCTGGCAAAGGTCCAGGAGGAGGTGGGAGGCGGCGCCGATCAGGCCCAG
>Ga0315280_10002050_pt1 | contig 33303 bp, 30 predicted proteins | sample YL17G06_40_MG_FD_203697 | JGI IMG/M metagenome (GOLD analysis project Ga0315280, IMG submission 203697) | Sediment microbial communities from Yellowstone Lake, YNP, Wyoming, USA - YL17G06_40 | ecosystem: Environmental > Aquatic > Freshwater > Lake > Sediment | place: USA: Wyoming | collected...
TATCTTCTCAGGAGGTTGTCATCATTTTTAATTCCGGAGGATGGGGGAACACCCCTTTTGATAAGGCAGAAGATTTCGCTCCGATAATAAAAGGAATTCAGGAAACTTTGACTGAACTTGGGTTAAATTCGGTTGTTATTCCTTACGAAAGGACAAAAAATAATTTTTTTGGAAAAATTACAGCCGTAAAAGAGATGAGACAATCTTTTCAGGATCAAGCTGAAAAATTGGCAGGGGATATTAATGAATATCTAAGGCAAAATCCTGGCAAAAAAATAATTATAACTGGGTTATCTAATGGAGGAGCCTTCGTTAATGAGACAATGAAAAAAATCTCAAATAACTCAAAAGACAATGTTTTGGTTATCGAAGCGGGAACGCCTTTTTGGGCAAAATCTAAAGATTTTGAAAATGTGCTTCGCTTAGACAACGGAGGTAAAGATGCTTTATCAAAAGGGGAGATAAAAATTTTAATATCTAGCTTAATCAAGGCGCCTTTGAGATGGGTTTTAGCAAAAATTTTAGCCGAAAATCTTTCTTTATCTCAGATTTCAAATCAATACATAACCCATGAATATAAATGGAATGAAGTTGCCCCGCAAATCACCTCTTTTCTTGAAAGTAAATTTTATTTAACGAAGACTCAATGAAAAAGTTATACATCGGCACTGTACACAAAAAAAGAGCTAAACTTCTTATCTCAAAAGATAAAAAAATGTCTAAAGCAAAATAAAGACGTGTTTGTCTATTTTAACAATGATTTTGCGGGATACGCAGTAGAGAACGCAAAAACCTTACAGAATTTTTGTAAATAAATAGCTTTAATGTAATTGCTAAAATGATAATTGCTTCGGCGCCGGGAAAAATAATATTGTTTGGCGAACATGCAGTTGTTTATGATAAATTGGGCATTGCGGCGGCCGTTGATAAAAAAGTTCGGGTGACGGTTGATAAAGGAGAAAGAGGAATAAGATTTTTATCAAAAGACTTTAATTTGGAAAAGAGTTTTTCAAAGAAAGAATTATTCGAACTTTTAGAAAAATTTGAGGGATTGAAAACGAGAGGAGATTTTCAGGAAATGGAAAAAATTATGGAGAAAGATTTTCTCTCTCCCCGTTTAATTGTAATAGGAGAAATTATGAGAAAGTATGGATTTTCGGATATTGATATTTCAGTTGAATCGGAAATCCCAAAGAATTTAGGTTCTAGTTCAGCTACCTTCGCCGCCATTGCTTTAGCTGTTTCAAAGTTTCTTAATAAAAATTTAACAAAGAATGAAATTTGTAATTTTGCTTACGAAGGCGACATTATGGCACATAGCGGAATTCCCAGCGGGATCGACAGCGCTATTGTTACTTACGGCGGTTATATTCGATACCAAAAATCAAAAGGCATCCTGCCTTTAAATATTAATTTTAAACTTCCATTAATTGTTGTTGATAGTGGAGAGCGAGCCAGCACCGGCGAAATTGTCTCTTTTGTCAGCAAGCTGAAAAAGAGAAAACCGAAATTGTTTGATTCGATTTTAGACAAATTAGACAGAATATCTCGCTTGGGGATTAAAGCTTTAAAATTAAAAAAGCTCGAAAAAATAGGAAGTTTAATGACGAATTATTATCAAGAACTCAAAAAACTTGGAATTTCAACTAAAAGACTCGATAAAATAATTTCTTTGGCTTTTAAAAATGGAGCTTTAGGTGCTAAACCAACCGGCGGCTGGGGTGGGGGATGCTGTTTGGTTTTGGCCAAAAGTCAAAAAGAGGCATCTAGTTTGATAAAAATTTTTAAGGATAATGGTTTTGATGCTTTTTGGACAAAACTTGGAGTAGAAGGAGTAAAAATAATTTAATTTTATTCACCCCGTTAGAAATCTCTAATTGTGTAATTTCTAACGGGACTTGAAACATGGGACATTTATCAAAAATTTCTAACGGGGTAAAAGCCACTGCTCAAGCTAATGCAAACATCGCTTTAGTTAAATATTGGGGAAAGAGAAATAAAGAATTAATTTTGCCCTATAATGGTTCTATCTCAATGACATGTGAGGGACTTTTTACAATAACAACAGTTGAATTTTCTGATAGATATGAGAGAGATTTGATAATTATAAATGATGAAGAACTAAAGATCGAAGAAGATAAATCTTCTTCTCTCCCCTTCGCTGGCGCTCGGGTAAAAGATGAAAAAGATATTTTGGGACATTTAGAGAGAATAAAGAAAATAGCCGGTATAAAAGAAAAAGTAAGAGTTGTTTCCCAATCAAATTTTCCTGTTGCTGCTGGTTTGGCTTCTTCAGCCAGTGGATTAGCTGCAATAACATTGGCAGCAACAAAAGCAGCCGGTTTGAATTTAAATCAAAAAGAACTTTCTATTTTAGCCCGTCAGGGTTCTGGTTCTGCCTGCCGTTCAATTTTTGGTGGCTTTGCGGAATGGTTAAAAGGCAAAAAAGAAGATGGCTCAGATTCTTATGCTAGGCCAATAGCAGATGAAAACTATTGGCCAGAGTTTAGAATCATTGCCTCGATTTTAACTGAGAAAAAAAAGAAAGTTGGAAGCAGGGCTGGAATGGCTCAGACAGTTGAAACCTGTCCATATTACAAAGGCTGGTTAAAAACAGTAAATCAAGATTTAGAAATAATTAGAAAAGGTATATTGAAAAAGGATTTTACTTCTGTTGGTTCTTTTTCTGAATACAACTGCTTAAAGATGCATGCTTTAATGCTCACTACAAAACCGGCGATAATTTATTGGCTGCCCCAAACACTAAAACTTATCCAGAGTGTTATTTTTTGGCGGGAAGGAGGTTTAGAGTGCTATTTTACAATTGATGCAGGTCCCCAAGTGAAAATAATTTGTCTCAAAAAAGATGTTTCGGAAATCAAAAAAAGATTAAAAAATATTGAAGGGATAAAAAGGATTATTGTTTCAAAACCAGGAAAAGGCGTAAGATTAATTGATAAACATTTATTTTAATTATATTTATTAATATGATTAAAGTTTCAGCACCAGGAAAATTGATGTTATTTGGAGAACACGCAGTTGTCTACGAAAGACCATGTCTTGTTACTGCCGTAGATCAAAGAATAAGTGTTGGATTGAAAAAAAGAGATGATGAAAAAATTTGTTTAAATGCACCAGATATCAATATTAAAAATTTTCTTATTTCTCCAAAAGATTTAAAGGGACCCCAGCCAAAAGAAATTAGTTTTGTTTTAACTGCAGTTAAAAATTTTTTTGAAAAATATAAGATAAAAAGTGGCTTAGAGATTAAGACAAAAAGCCAGTTTTCTAAACAATTCGGTTTAGGTAGTTCTTCAGCAGTCACTGTTTCAACAATTAAAGGATTAGCAGAATTGTTTGGCATCCAAATAAATAAAAAAGAATTATTTGGTCTGGCTTATAAAACAGTTTTAGATATTCAAGGCGTAGGGTCGGGATTTGATGTAGCGAGTGCAGTTTATGGCGGAATTTTGTATTTTTTAACTGGGGGGAAAATAATTGAAGAAATTAAGGTTGATAAATTGCCAATAATTGTTGGCTATACAGGGATTAAGGCTGACACCCCCACTTTAATAAAAATGGTTTCAAATAAATTATCGCAGGAGTCCAGAAAGATCAATAAAATTTTTGATGAAATTGAAAAAATAGTAAATTTGGCAAAAATTGAAATTGAAAATCAAAGGTGGGAAAAAGTTGGCAAGCTTATGAATCAAAATCAAGAACTTTTGAGAGAATTAGGTGTGAGTTCAAAAGAGTTAGAGAATTTGATAAGAGCTTCCTTAAAAGCTGGGGCTTTTGGCGCTAAATTGTCGGGAGCCGGCGGCGGAGATTGTATGATTGCCATTGCTGATAAAGATAATTTTAATAAGATAAATAAAGCGATTGAAAAGGCTGGAGGGAAAATTATTGAGGCGAAAATTCCAGGTCAAGGAGTTAAAATTGAATAATAATAATTATGGAAGAAAAAAAATTAAATCAAATTGAAATAGGAATAAGCCAAATAGGAATAGAAGTTCCGAGGACTTATATTTCTGTAGAAAAAATAGCCAATCACCGAGGAATGGATCCAGAAAAAGCAACAAAAGGGTTAAAAGTGAAGCGAGCAAGAATTCCCTATGAAGAAAGCCTTCCCGAATTAGCTGTCCGAGCTATTAAGAAAATTGAATACCGAGATGTCAAAACATTTTTCTTTGCCACCGAATCAAATCCTGATGCCAGCAAACCCGAGATTGCTCTAAAAACCTTAGAAATACTCGGGCTTCATAATGTCCTTTGCATCCCAACCACCTTTGCCTGCCTGGGAGGGATCCAGAGTGTAGTGGCTGCTTGTAAGATTAGCGCCGGGACAAAAGAACCGGTAATTGTTGTGGCAGTAGATAGAGCAATTTATCAGGAAAATGAACCTGAAGCCGAAGTAACTCAAGGTTCAGCCGCCGTGGCAGCGAGAATTGAGCCAGAAGCTGAACTTTTAAGTTTGGATTACAAAAATATTGGAGTTTATATGGCTGACATCGATGACTTCAAAATTCCTTGGCATTTTTATCCCATGCCTCAGCTCGATGACAGGCTCATTAAGATTACTTATCTTTATTGCGTTAAACAATCTCTTTTGGATTGGGAAAATAATAATCGAGAGATAGTCGAGAGTTTGAATGAAAAAGGGCAGACTGTTATTGATTATCTGGATTTTTTAGATTTTCATTGCCCCTTTTTAAAATTCGCTGAATGGGCAACAACAGTATTATGGCAGCACTATAAAACCAAAGACAAAAGCCGACCCAGTTTGAAAGAAGTAATGGCAAAACCCGAGCTTTATAAACAATATAAAGAAAAGATTGACCAAGTCCGGGCAATTCCAGAATTTCAGAAATTCTATCAACAAAAAGTTTTCTCAGTCTTGGGAAAATATCATCCTGAAATCGGCAATTCTTATAATGTCAATGTTTTTGTCGGTTTAATAGCTGCCTTAGAACAAGCATTTAAAGAACAAGTCATTGGTATTTGCGGATTTGGCAGCGGAGCGGGTTCTTTGGCTATTAAAGGTCAGGTGATGAGTAACGGCTTTCAAAGCGATTTAAGAGAACAATTAGAACAGGGCAAAGAACTAACAATGGAAGAATATAAACAATGGCGGGAAAAAGAGATGAACCCCCCACCACTTTATACTAAATTCAAAAACAAGTTTTCAAGCCATGAAATTTCAAAAAATTTTAAAAAAAATTGAACATCTACATAAAGTGGTGGGGGGGAGAAGTTCAAGAATATCAGGATTTTATAAATTGAGTTTTAAAAAAAGATTAAAGGTTTTAGAGGATTTTGCTGGTTTAAATAAAGAGGAAATAAAAATTCTTTCTAATAGAGGCGCTTTAGGGGAAATTGGGGAAAGAGTGCTCGAAAATGTTGTAGGAGCGATGCCTTTACCTTTGGGCATTGCCACTAATTTTCTGATTAACGGTAAAGATTATTTAATTCCAATGGCAATTGAAGAGCCGTCGGTTGTGGCGGCGGCAAGTAATGCCGCCAAAATGGCAAGAGAAAAAGGCGGTTTTAAAACCAGTTCGACAGAACCGGTAATGATTGGCCAGGTTCAAATCGTAAACGTATCTAATCCTTCGAAAGCTGAACTGAATATCCTCAAAAATAAAAAGAAAATTTTAGAAATTGCTAATAAAAAAGACCCGTTACTTTTGAAGCTCGGCGGCGGGGCAAAAGATATTGAAGTGAGGATTATTGATACCAAAACAGGCCCGATGGTGATTTTGCATCTATTAGTTAATGTTAAAGATGCGATGGGTGCCAACATTGTCAATACTATGGCTGAGGCAGTAGCGCCATTTATAGAACGAATTAGCAAAGGAAAGGTTTGTCTCAGAATTATTTCCAATTTAGCCACTCAAAGGTTAGCTGGGGCTAAAGCGGTTTTTAGTAAAAAAGTAATCGGCGGTAAAAAAGTTGTTGATGGAATTATACAGGGTTATTTATTTGCTAAATCCGACCCATATAGATGCGCCACTCATAATAAAGGCATAATGAACGGCATTGATGCGGTTTTAATCGCTACCGGCAATGATTTTCGAGCAGTTGAAGCCGGGGCTCATGCTTTTGCCGCAATGACCGGGAAATATCTTCCTCTAACTGATTGGCAGAGAAACAAAGACGGTGACTTGGCAGGACACATTAAACTGCCCCTGGCAGTGGGAATTGTTGGCGGAGCAACCAATGTCCATCCCACTGCCAAAATAAATCTCAAAATTTTAGGAATAAAAACAGCCAGAGAATTGGCAGAAGTTGTTGCCGCCGTTGGCTTGGCCCAAAATTTCGCCGCACTTAGGGCTTTAGCGGCAGAAGGCATTCAAAGGGGTCATATGTCTTTACATGCCAAAAATGTGGCAATAGCTGCTGGAGCCAAAGGAAAAATGATAGATAAAATTGCCAAAATTTTAGTTAAAGAAAAGAAAGTGAGAATTGATAGAGCCAGAGAAGTGTTGAAAAAGATTCAACAAAAAAAATGACAAGGCGATTTGATGAAATAGAATGAAAATAGGGGAAAGGTCGGAAACCGCTTAAACTCTAATAAAATTAAAATATAAAATGAAAAAAATTTTTGTAGCCGGTTTATTATTAATTTTTTCTTCAATTCTTATTGCGCTTGGATTAATTTCTGTAAAAGCAGATACAACTCCTTTATCCGGAAAACTCATTGCTCTTGATGCCGGTCACGGTGAAAATGAATTAGGAGCACAATATCCAGCAAATTGTGATGTGAATAAGAATGAATGCGAGGTGTATGAGAAAGATGTCAATTTAGCAGTGGTTTATGCGCTGAAACAAAAATTAGAAGGAGCTGGTGCGAATGTGGTTTTGACACGAGTTTGTGATGAAACTATTTCTAGTCGAAAGAGCAGAGTGGATCTAGCTATCGAGAAATGTAAAAGCGAATATGGTAAAAAGTGTGATGTCTTAGTCTCGGTTCATCATAATGGCTCAACTGATCCAAATTACGATGGATTACTAGTGATTTACAACGAAAAACAAGATTTACCTTTAGCTATTACTTTGCACGACGCTTTATGGGAAAGTTTCTCCTCAACTACTCCAAACTATGCAGATGAGGGATTAGATCACGGTGGTTACGGAATGACGGTTTACGGTCATTTGGTTTCAGCCTTAACCGAAGCCTACTATATCACTAATAATTGGGAGGCAGAACAGTATTTGAAGGGAGCAACAACTACAATTTCTAATTATGATTTAAGTTCAACCTGTAATTATTCAGTCAAAATTGGAGATAGAATAAATCAAGAAGCCGAAGCTCTTTATCAAGGATTGCTCAATTATTTCAATGCTCCTCCAACAAAGCCGGGACGAAAGTAAATTTTTTAATTTGACAAGACGCTTTATTAGGTTAAAGTAAAATTATTAAAGGTCGAAAATTTAAAATTTAAGTGAAAAAATGAAAAAAATAGGTTTAGGAATTTTAATTGGAGTGACTGTTTTAGCGGTTGCAGGCGTGATATTTGCTGGGTCAAATAGTCAAGTAAACCAGAGAGTTTATGTTTTGACAGATAATGCGGTAGTAAAAACAATATTGGGAGTGAATCAGGAATTTCCTGGAGTATTTTCTACTGAAGTTTCCCCCCAGCTAAAAGCGCTGAAAGCTTTAGGATTAATCAGAATTGAGCCGGTTCAGATTTATGAGATTACAGGAAAGCCAGTTTGTGGGAACGGAATAATTGAAGGAGGCGAAAAATGTGGCGAACCAGATTTGTCAGAATGCCCAACAGGATATATCTGCAAAAGTTGTAAATGTGTTGGAGAAACCGCACCGCCAGCCAGAAGTTGCTACCCAGAAAATCAGAAACCCTGGGGGATTCTGAAGGCTAATGGTGGCTCAGGAGGTGCTGGAGTAAAAGTTGCAGTTTTAGATACCGGAGTTTACAAAGACCATTTAGATTTAAAAGCTAATGTAGTAGATTGTAAAGATGCAACTAAGGTAGGAATTAAAAATGGGTGTGCTGATAATAATGGTCACGGAACCCACGTTGCAGGAACCGTTTTAGCTAATGGTGGGGCAGATGGTAAAGGAATTTACGGAGTGGCACCCGAAGCGAAACTAATGGCAATAAAAGTTTGCGGAAGTCAGTTTTGTTTTGGTGATGATATTGCAGCCGGGATTTACTATGCCGCAGACAATGGAGCTAATATCATCTCAATGAGTTTTGGTGGTGATTCGCCGGATTCACAGATTTTAGCAGCCATAGATTATGCCGTTGAGAAAGGAGTATTGCCAGTGGCAGCTGCCGGTAATGATGGTCCAGCAGATGGTAGCATAGATTATCCAGGAGCTTACGTAAAGGTAATAGCTGCTGGAGCAATTGATGTTTATGAAAATGTACCAGATTGGAGCTCCAGAGGAATCAATCCAGGAGAACAGGCGTATGTGATAGAAGAAAAAGAGGTTGAATTTGGTACCCCCGGAGTTAATGTTGAATCTACCTACAACGATGGCTGTTACACTTACATGTCTGGAACCAGCATGGCCACACCACATGTTTCAGGATTAGCCGCGAAATTGTGGCAAGGAAATGCTTCTAGCACCAGAAGTTACTTGCAGAATAAGGCAAAGGATATCTGGATAACTGGAGATGACAAAGCAACTGGATTTGGACTTCCCATCGCTCCTTAATTGCCTGTTAAATTAGAAAAAAATGTTTGTTTAAACAAAATCCGCTTGATTTTGGCGGATTTTGTTTTTATGATGATCTGAATAAAAATGGGGAAATTTAAAATAGTTACAATAATTATTACGGTTTTGGCTATTTGCAGTGGGTTTATTGTTCCCACCGTTGTAGCCCAAGGAAAGACAGTTCAGGAACTTCGAGCTCAGATTGCTGAGATAGAAGCTAAATTAGAAACTTTAAGAGCTCAGTTAGCTGAACTTCAAGGTCAAGCTCTAGTTGTCGATGTTCCGGCCGTTTGCAAGGGACTTTCTTTTGAGAGGGATTTAAAAATTGGGGTGACTGGCAGTGATGTGAAGTGTTTACAATCATTGCTCAACACTGACCCTGAGACCAAATTGGTCGAAAAGGGACTTGGCCCTTCTGGAAATGAAACCAGATATTTTGGTTCTTTAACAAAAAAGGCAGTAATTAGATTCCAGGAAAAATATGCCTCAGATATTCTGGCACCATTTGGAATAACTAAGGGAACTGGCTTTATTGGTAAAACCACCAGAGCTAAATTAAATAATTTATTAACTGAAATAAATTGGCAATGGACGAATCATCAAAAGAAATTGTATGAATTGCCTTCAACGGAGATAAACTCAATTTTAAAAGACCTTCAACTGAGATTTCCTCAAAAATCAGAAAGATTAAAAGCTCTAGCCGTTTTAAGAATAGGCACGCCCTATCAACTGGGTTGTTTAGGTGAGGAAGCCGGGAGGGATAGAGACCCAATTTTTAGATTAGATGTAACAGATTGCACCGCCTTTGTGTTAACCAATGTGGCCCTGCTTCATTCTCAAACAATAGATGAGGCAAGAGAAATGATGAAATTTTTAAATTATCGGCCTAATTCTGAAATAACTTTTGAGAATCGTCTTCATTTTACCACCGATAGGAATACGGTTTCTCCCTACTTTAGAGATATTACCGGAGCAAACCTTTGCGTCTGTAAATTAAAAACTAAAGAAGTAACCCTAAATAAAATAAAATCGGACGGTAAGCGTTTAATAGATATTGATTGGGAGAAAGAGATAGTGCTTAAATATATTCCGAATGAATATATTACCAAAGAACTCTTCCAAAATTTACCCAAAGCCATCGGCCTCGCTTTTATTAAAGAAGGAGACGAAGAAACCGGGTTAGATGTGAGGCACGAGGGATTTTTATTTGATGGTCAGTTTCTTTTTCACGCAACTCCAACGGAGGGAAAAGTAGTGGAGGTAGATTTTTTTGAATATTATTTTGGTAAAGAAGGCAATCCTCGATTTGATGGGGTAATATTTTTCGAAATAAAATGATATAATTAATAAATTATGCCTCATATGAAGAAATTCTGGCTTTTTTTGATTTCTCTTTTGCTCGGTATCGGGCTTTTTATTTGGATTATTAAATTCGTAGGTTGGCGGACAATAAAAAATGCTCTTTTGGTCTTTACCGGCTGGCAAGGAATGGTAATTTTGGGTTTAACTTTTTTATTATCCTTAATTTGCATTTGGAAATGGAAAGAAATTCTCAAGGGATTAGGAATCGAAATTTCTTTTCGGAATCTTTTCCGGCCGTATTTTGCCGGTTTTTCAGTCATGTATTTTTCCCCAATTGCTTTAATGGGAGGAGAAGTTCTCCGAAGTTATCTTTTGAAAGAAAAAAAATATCTTTCCTGGACAAAGGGAATGGCTTCGGTAATAATAGATCGGATTTTGGACTGGACTACTAATTTAATAATTGTTTTTTTGGGAATGATTTTTTTCCTTTCGAAAGTCAGTAGTCTGCCCCAGAAACTGGGAATAATTTTTGGAGGAGTATTTTTCTTTTGGGTGGCTGGGATTTTTTTCTTTTATTTTAAGGTTTTTAAAAAGGAAAGCGTGGCAAAATTTTTTATAAGATTAATTAACTTTAAATACAAAGATATGGAACCCCTTGAGATAGAAAAAGAAATTTTTACTTTTTTTAAACCCAAAAAAGCCCACTTCTGGAAAGGATTTGGCTTAGCTTTTCTCGAAGAAGTAATTATGTTTTTGAGAACCTTTCTTTTAGTATCTTTTTTAGGTAAGAACATTAGTCCGCTTTCGACCTTAACCATTAACGGGTTTTTGTATTTAGCAACAATGATTCCGATTCCAGCCTCAATTGGATCCCATGATGTAGTTCAAGCTTTTTCTTTTGATGCTCTAGGTTTTGGGGCTGGTACAGGAGTAGTCTTCACTTTAATTATCAGGGGAGCAGAAACAATTTTGGCTTTGTTTGGATTGCTAATTCTTTTCCGGCTCGGTTTAAATTTATTAAAAATTACTTTATTTAAAAATAAAAATCATGAAATTTAATATTTCTACTAAGGGATTTAATGACATTATTGATATAACTGATAGAATTTTAGAAATTTTAAAAAATTCTAAAGTCAAAGATGGGATTTGTTTAATATCTTGCCCAGGTGCAACTGTGGGATTGACTACAATCGAGAATGACCCAAATTTATTAGAAGATTTTAAAGAATTTTTGGAAAAATTGGTTCCATTAAATAGGCCATATCATCACGACGAAACCTGGGGAGATAAAAATACTCCTTCTCATATCAGATCGGCTTTAATTAAACCATTTTTAACTGTTCCAATTGAGAATGGAGAACTAGTTTTGGGTCAATGGCAAAACCTCATTTTAATTGATTTCGATAATCGGCCGAGAGAAAGGGAAATTTTTGTGAAGGTAATAAATAACAAAGGTCGAAATTCTAATTGAATAAAATTTAAATTTATTTATGAAAGATAAAATTTGGAAAGCCCTTGGAATATTTGGCATGATTTCTTTGGTAGTGTTATTGATTTTGATTGGGTTATTTTTTATTTCTCTGACAGGAAAAAGAATGACTTATGCTCCAAAGGTTGAAATGGAAAGTCCATTGGAAGCATTGGAATTTTTAGGAGAAAAAGGCGGTGGAACTAAAGAAAAATCCGAAGCTCCTTCTCGCCTAGTAATAAAAACAGGAACAATGAATATGGTGGTAAAGAACATTAAAGATTCAATAGAAAAGATTATAAAATATACCCAGGAAAAAGGCGGTTGGGTAGTAAGTAGTAGTTTAACTGAATTGGAGACAATTCCTTCTGGTTTTGTCACCGTTCGGGTCCCATCTGAAAATTTCGATGAGGCAATGGTCTATTTTCGAGGTTTGGCTGAAAAAGTCACTTATGAAGGTACTCAAGGCCAAGATGTGACTGAGGAATACGTTGATTTACAATCCAGGTTAAGAAATTTAGAAGCATCAGAGGCTCAGCTTTTGAAAATAATGGAACGATCAGGAAAAATTTCTGAAGTTTTGGAAGTTCAGAGAGAATTAACAAGAACTCGAGAAGAAATTGAAAGGATAAAAGGTAGGATGCAATATTTAGAGCAAAGTACAAAGATGGCAACTATTACTGTAAACCTTGCCCTTTCTGAAGAGTTGTTACCAATTCCACCTGCCGAAAAATGGAGACCAAAATATGTTTTACTTCAAACCTGGAAAAGCGTTTTAGGCTTTTGGCGAGGATTTTCCTATTTTGTAATTAAAGTTATTGTTTGGGCAGTGGTCTGGATACCTTTCGGAGTTGCTATTTGGTTTGGAAGAAAGACTTGGAAGAGAAAGAAGGAAATTAAGAGTTAATAAGTATTCAATTCGCGATGGAAAATAAATGCTCGGGAAACTACCCGAGCATTTTTGCTAAAAATAAGAATTTATTTTAAAATGAATTAATTGTGCTAAAAACTATTAATAAGGTTATAAAAATTCTAATAGCCAGTGATTTTGTTTTAAATTCGGGATGGGGATTATTAGCTCCGGTCTTCGCTATATTTTTGGTTCAAAAAATTGCTTTTGGAAATCCAGCTCAAGGAGCCGAAATCGCTGGTTTTGCCTCTCTCACTTATTGGATTGTCAAATCTTTTTTGCAAATTCCAATCGGTAGATATTTGGATAAAAACCACGGCGAAAAAGACGATTTTTGGTTTATGGTCTTTGGAACCTTTCTAACCGGGTTTACCCCATTTGGATTTTTATTTTCCTCCCTGCCTTGGCATATTTACATATTTCAAGTTCTTCATGCCATTGGTATGGCAATGGTTGTTCCCTCTTGGGCTGCTATTTTTACTAGGCATATTGATAAAGGAAAGGAAGCTTTTGAGTGGGGGACAGAAAGTACTTCTTTGGGATTTGGGGCAGGAATTGCCGGAGCTATTGGTGGCATACTGGTGGCCCTCTTTGGATTTAATGTAATTTTTATTTTGGTTGGAACTTTTAATATGATTTCAGCCTTCCTTCTTTTACTTATCCATAAAGAGATTGCCCCGCGGGATAAAATTTTTCCACCAATTTTTCCCCTTAGATTCCCATTTTAATTCGTAGGGTTATGAAAAACCAAGAAATAGCTAAAATATTCTATGAAATAGCTGATTATTTAGAAATGGAGGGCGTGGCTTTTAAACCCTACGCCTATCAAAAAGCAGCTATTACTTTGGAAACTTTGGAAGAAGATGTTGAAGAAATTTACAAAAGAGGAGATTTAGAAGCTCTTAAAGAAATTCCAGGGGTGGGAGAGAGTATTGCTTTGAAAATCGAGGAATATTTGAAAACCGGAAAAATAAAATACTATGAGGAATTCAAAAAAAAGACTCCGGTAAATTTAGAGGAATTGATGGCGGTGGAGGGAATGGGACCGAAAAAGACAAAGGTATTATACCAAAAATTGGGAATTAGAAATCTAAAAGACCTAGAAAAAGCCGCTAGGGTCCATAAAATTGCCCCTTTATTTGGTTTCGGAGAAAAAACTGAAAAAAATATCTTAGAAGGCATTGAGTTTGTAAAGAGATCTAAGGGGAGATTTTTGTTAGGAGATATTTTGCCAAAGGTAAAAGAGGTTTATCAGAAATTGAAAAGTTTAAAAGAAGTCGAAAGGATAGATGCCGTTGGTTCTATTAGGAGAATGAAAGAGACAATTGGCGATGTTGATTTTTTGGTGATTTCCAAAAAGCCAGAAAAAATAATGGATTTTTTCACTTCCTTATCGGGAATCGTAAAAGTTTGGGGGAAAGGAACCACTAAGGCATCGGTAAGAATGAAAGAAGGTTTTGATATGGATATTAGAGTTTTGTCAAAAAAATCTTATGGGTCAGCTTTGCAATATTTCACCGGTTCAAAGGAGCACAATATTCTTTTAAGGAGAATTGCTATTGATAAAGGTTTAAAACTTTCTGAATATGGATTATTCAGACGTTCTAGAATGATTGCTGGCGAAAATGAAAAAGAAATTTATGAAAAATTGGGAATGGATTGGATTCCACCCGAAATGAGAGAAAATCAAGGAGAAATTGAAGCGGCTTTGGAGAAAAAATTACCAAAAATAATCGATTACAATGATATCAAGGGAGATTTACATTGTCACTCAAAATGGGATGGGGGGAAAAACCCAATTTTAGAAATAGCTGAAAAAGCTATGGAAATGGGTTATGAGTATTTGGGAATTTCCGATCATACAAAGTTTTTACGGATTGAACACGGATTAGACGAAAAACAATTAGCTCAACAAAGGAAAGAAATAGACAGATTAAATGAAAAATTAAAAATTAAAAATGAAAAACTCCGAATATTACAAGGTTGTGAGGCAAATATTTTAAACGATGGCTCAATTGATATCAAAGATGAAGCTTTGAGAAAATTAGATTATGTGATTGCCGGGGTTCACTCTTCTTTCAAAATAGAAAAAACCAAAATGACAGAGAGAATAATTCGAGCAATGGAAAATCCCAATGTTGATATAATTTCTCATCCGACTGGAAGATTGATTCAGAAAAGAGACGAATACCAAATTGATTTTGACAAAATTTTGAGAGTAGCGAAGGAAACCGGAACAACTTTGGAAATTAATTCTTTTCCAGAAAGATTAGATTTAAAAGACACAAATATTAGAAAGGCAAAGGAAGTTGGTGTAAAAATGGTAATTAACACTGATTCTCACCGTAGAGACCAAATGAGATTTATCGAATTTGGCATCGCCCAAGCTCGTCGCGGCTGGGCCGAAAAAGAAGATATTATCAACACCCAGCCCTTAGAAAAATTGCTAAATTTTTTAAAATAGAATGTGGAAAAATAATGTTGACAAAGTTTATTGATTAAATATAAAATAAAATAAAATAATGATAAAGAAGCCAAAAAACGGATTCACTCTCATCGAACTTCTAGTTGTTATTGCGATTATTGCTCTTTTGATAGGTATTGTTTTGGTATGGTTAGGTGGCGCCCGGGCCCAAACCCGAGATGCAAAAAGAAAAGCAGAAGTGGATTCCATCCGTGCAGCAGTAGAAATGCATTACCCAGAACAATATAAATACCCTATTAAAGAGGAGTGGTGTAAATTAGAAGAAGATGGGGAAGGTAATCCCTGCTTTACAGGAGATCCTAATCCCGGTAGTTTCCAGCAAGCCATAGCAGTATATCTTCCCCAGGTTCCCAAAGACCCCCTTTATGGAAAAACAAAGGATACCGGTGACCCCTTTTCCTATCAATATAAAACCAATTCCGAAGGCACAGAATACAAGATTCACGTGGAACTAGAAACGGGCGGGTCTTATGAATGGTCTTCAGCAGGGGGTGGAGAAATAGTTTATGGCGGAGGCGGAGAAGGCGGAGGCGGAGGCGGAGATATCTTCACCTTAGAAGTGACTACTCCCTTCCCAGGTTCACAAGTTGCCGGGAATACTTATATCGCTGAACTTAAACTTACCAACAATACTGCTAATCCACTTTTAGCAGAAGGAGTATGGTTTTATGTAGAATTCGAGGGTCAACCTTTTGATGGTATAGGGATTAAAGCCTCTTTCAGACCTAATCCAGGTGAAGAGTGGGAAGTTTGTGATTATGATCCAGGAGGTAGTTGGACTGATTGGAGTGAAGGAAAGGCTAATTTTTCTAATTTCGAATTTCCTCCAGGTACAACTGCGCCCGAAGTTAAAATTGACCTCCATCCAGCTTTAATGCCTGGTAGTTATTATTTTCTTTTCCACCTTAAAAGCGATACTCAAGAAGCATATGTGGATTTAGTTACCGGAACCGTTAAAAAGGAGTGGGCCAGTCCGCCGCCAGGTTATGCTCTAAAATTCGATGGAACAGATGATTATATTGAAGTTCCTGATTCAAATAGTTTGGATATCACTGAGGAAATTACCATCGAGGCTTGGATAAAGGCAAATAGTGTTACCCCTCGACCAGATTGGAGCCCAGTGGTTGTTAAAAAGTGTGGTTACGCTGAGTGTTACGGAATACTTGTAACTGAAGATCAAACTTTTCTTTACTTTTTTGTTCAGACAGGGGGTGTTTCTTTTGCAGGCGAGGAGATACAAACAGGAGAATGGCTACATGTGGCAGGAAGTTGGGATAGAACCTCCCCCAATAATATTGATCTTTATTTTAATGGAGTAAAATTAGGCGAAGGACCAGTTGGAACAGGTGCACCACCTGTTTCTAGTCTACCTGCACTTATCGGAGGAGCCACAGTAAACTATGGAGATGGAACTAGTTATTGCCCTTACTATTTTGATGGTATTATAGATGAGGTAAGAATTTATGCTAAACGTCTGCCAGAAAGTTTGATTGCAGCCCATTATCAAGGAGATTTTTCAGGAGATAGCACTGGTTGTAATGGAGGAGACTGTGACTTAAGGACTCTTTGGCACTTTAATGAAGGTTTTGGGAGCACCACAGCTGATACTTCAGGAAATGGAAATAATGGCGTTTTAATTAATAATCCTCAATGGGTGAGCGTTCCTTAATTCTTAAAATAAAATTTTTATGAACAATTATAAATTTCTAAATATCTCTAAAAAATCTGAAGCAAATTCAAAATTTATTGTAATTTTGATAATTTTCTCTTTTTTAATTGTTGGCGGACTTTTTGCTTACGATCGTTGGTGGGGAACAAAAGGGGTGTCTACTAAATTTTTAGAATTAGAAAAAAAAGAAAGAATAAAAGTAGAAACGGGGACAGCGCCAAAGGATGACTGGGGAGCAATGAAAAAAATAAAAATTCCTTCGGAAGAGTAAAAAGGATTGAAGAGAAAATTAATGAATAATAACTTAAGTTGTTATTTTTACGGCTCAATATGTGAGCCGATTTTTTGATATAATAAAAATATGCCAGTTGAAAAATCAGCTGGAGCAGTAATTTTTAGACGCGACGGTAATAAAATTTATTACCTTCTTTTGCATTATTCTTCGAACGCTAAAGCGCCAAGGGAATATTGGGATTTTCCCAAAGGGCATATTGAAAAAGGGGAGAAAATTGAAGAGACGGTGAAGCGGGAAATTGAAGAGGAAACGGGATTGAAAGATATGAAATTTGTTGAAGGTTTTAAAGAATGGATAAAATATTTTTTTAAACACAAAGGAAAGAACGTTTTTAAAATCGTCACTTTTTTATTGGCTGAAGCCGAAACTGAAGAAGTTAAAATTTCCCCAGAACATATTGGTTATAAATGGCTTCCTTATAAAGAAGCTCTAAAGCAATTAAAATTTAAAAATGCCCGAGAGATTCTTAAAAAGGCAAATGACTTCCTTTCAAAAGAAGATATATGAAATAGTTAAAAAAATTCCCAAAGGGAAAATTTTAACTTATAAAAAGGTGTCAGAGTTGGCCGGTTTCCCTCGAGCTTGGCGGGCAGTGGGAAATATCCTGAATAAAAATAAAGATTCAAAAATTCCTTGTCATCGGGTAATAAGGTTAGATAGAAAAATCGGTGGTTACAATCGCGGAATTAAAAAGAAAAGCGCCCTTCTTAAAAGAGAGGGCATAAAAATAAAAAATAAAAGAGTTATTTTTTAATTTCCTCTATAATTTTGGTGAAAATTTCAGGATGATTTTGAGCGAGTTTTGCTAAAATTTTTCGATCAAGTTCAATCTTTTTTTGTTTTAAGCCACAGATAAATTTACTATAAGACAAACCATGTTGTCTACAGGCAGCATTAATTTGAATTTGCCACAATCTTCGAAATTCTCTCTTTTTTCTTTTTCTATCTCGATAAGTATAGGTCCAAGCGTGAAGCAGGGCTTCCTTTGCCAATCTATATTTTGATTTTCTTCCCCAGTGAAAACCTTTAGTATATTTTAATAACCTCTCTCTTTTTCTGTGGGTAATTTTACCTCTTTTTATTCTCACCATAATTACACTAATTTTTTAATTATCTTAGCTTCGGCTTTTGAAAGAGGAATCCATTTCCGACTTTTTCTAATTTTTTTTCCCGATTTTTTTGCCCGATAATGATCAAGACCAGTTGGTCTTCTTAAAATTTTACCACTTTTTGTAATTTTAAATCTTTTTAATATTGATTTTCGTATCTTCATGCACCGAGTTTCTATTTATCGAGTTTTAATTTATTAAAACGAAGATGGAAAAGAAACTTTAGTTTCTTTGACTATAGAAACGAAGGTAAAGAAGAGAAGTTTCTTCTCTTCGCCTATTTTTTTGAAATAATCATTGTAAATCCTCTTGATTCTCTTTTTAATTCTTTTTCGGTTCTTATCGGTACTCTCTTTCCTAAAATTTCGAGAAAATGCTTAATTTTCTCTTTGGCGAATTCTGAAAATCCCTTTTCCCTTCCCCTCAAAATCATTTCTATTTTAACTCGATTTCCTTTTCTCAAAAAATTTTCGGCAAGATTGGCTTTAATTTCCAAATCGTGTAAAGAAATATTAAAACCAAACCTTATTCCCTTTATTTCACTGCTTTTTTTGGCTCCCTTTTCTTTTTTTTGAAGAGAATAAAGATACTTCCCGTATTCCATTATCTTACAAACTGGGGGTTCTACTTTTTCTGTAACCTGAATTAAATCTAAATTACGCTCCCTAGCCATTTGGATAGCTGTTTCCAATGAAACAATTCCCACCTGTTTTCCGGTTTCATCAATTAACCTAACTCGAGGAGCCCTTATTTGATTGTTGACTAGTGATTTTTTTATCAAAATTTAATAGTGCAGTACAAGCCTTGACTTTGCTTTGCTTGGAGACGGTATAGAGAAGAAGGCTTTTATGAATTTTTTTCTCTGCTCAAGAAGTCTTGGAGAATACTTTCCATTACGAGGGGTCAGCTTGATATAATTTTTCAAAACTAATTCTGCTCGCTTCCGTTTGTATGTTTTTAGATAAGATGAGATTTGGATTAAAAGGTTAAATGCTTGTCGATTACAAATTCTATAGGTGTAACCCATTGCATGTCTTTTGTTGCGTGGTCGCTTCCGTGCTATTTGTCCAGCCCCGACCGAACTCTTAACTTGCCTAAGTAATTTAAAATCTGTATTACTGATTGCAACTTCTAGTCGTCGATATTCATTTTTCGTTCTATGACTTAAAGCTATTGTGCCCTCACCATCGATTAAGCCAGCTATATAAGCTGCTTCTACGGAGTTTAATCTTCTTAACTTCCCATAGCTTGTTTTTACCATTTTTAACATTGTGGAGGTGGCGAGTGTGAACTCGCGTCTAGAAATTGTCCCAAAGATAGTTCTACAGATTTATCCCATTTGGAGAATAGCAGAAAGTTTAAATGGGCGAAAATTTTCTGCTTTGCGGTCTATTTGAATTTGATAACTCTTTTAGACCTAAAATGAGCTATCTATCTCGATATTATGACACCTGAACTTTAGCTATCGAGAATCACTAGAGCAGATGGCATTAAGCGTAAGCTAATGCGGGTTTTTGAAATAAGTTGGCACTTATTCTTCTCTCGAAGTTTAACGAGATTCGAGAATACTCGACCTGCCTATCTTGGTTAAATTTCTATCGATTCTTATTCACCCCCAGCGGTAACACATAGCCAGGTCGCGGCCTGTCTCCTCTATGGTATTTTTTCTTTTAAAGCCTTTCTTATTTCTCTCTCAATCTCTCTCTTTTTTATTAATTCTCTTTTATCAAATTTTTTCTTTCCTCTGGCTATAGCAAATTCTAACTTTATCTTACCATTTTTAGTATATAATTTTAAAGGTATAAAAGTCAAGCCCTTTTGTCTTAATTTTCCAATTAAATATTTGATTTCAGATTTTTTTAAAAGAAGTTTTCGAGATCTTTCCGGATTATAATCTGGGGGAGCATTTTTTGGCTGGTAAGGATGGATTTTAGCTCCGATCCAAAATACCTCGGGGTTCCCACCTTCAGTAAGTCCCCTCAGCACCACATATGACCCTGCCAAATTCACCCCCCTAATTTTTAAAGATTTCACTTCTTGTCCAATCAAAGAAATCCCCGCCTCAAATTTCTCCAGAATTTCATAGTTAAAATAAGCCTTTTTATTTTGAGCTAAAATTTTCACCCCGTTAGAAATCATGATTTAATTTTAACAAAAAATATGATAATCTAAAACTAATGATAAGAGAAGAAATTGTAAATTTAATTCAAAAATCAATAAAGGAACTTCAAAAAGAGAAAGTTTTTCCCAAATTTGATATTCCGGAAATTCAAATAGAGCGTCCGGAAGAAAAAATTCACGGTGATTATGCCACAAATGTGGCGATGGTAATTGCAAAATTGATAAAGAAAGAGCCGATGGAAATTTCAAAATTGATAATTGAAAATTGTAAATTGCAAATTGAGAAACCTTTTGAAAAAATTGAGGTAGCCAAGCCGGGATTTATTAATTTTTTTCTCTCAAAGGATTATTTGCAAAAACAAGTTGAGGAAATTTTAAAGGAAGGAGAAAAATTTGGGAATTTAAAAATTGGAAAGAATAAAAAAACTCAAGTTGAATTTATTTCGGCAAATCCAACAGGATCCCTGCATATTGGCAATGGCCGGGGAGCATTTTTTGGAGATACCTTGGCCAATGTTTTAGAAAAAGCAGGATACAAAGTAACTAGGGAATACTATATTAATGATGCCAAATCCAACAATCAAATTAAAATTTTGGGACAAACCGCTTTAGGGAAAGGAACTACCTATTTGACGGAAAAACTCAAAACTCAAATCTCAAATCTCAAAACCACAACTCAAATGTCAAAACTTAATGAAGGCGAAGTTGGTTATTTGTTGGCTCAAGAAGTTCAAAAAGATATCAAAGATTTTGTTGAAAATAAATTAAAAATTAAATTTGATAATTGGGTTTCTGAAGAAGATTTATACAGAAAAGATAAAGTTGATAAAATTTTTAATTGGCTAAAAAATAAAAGTTTGGCTTATCAAAAAGCGGGAGCCTGGTGGATTAAAACTTCTCAATTCGGGACGCCACCCACCCACCGCCCTCCCGCTTCGCGGGCCCCTGAAAAAGATTGGGTGATAATTAGAGAAACGGGTGAGCCAACTTATTTAATGTCAGACATTGCTTATCATAAAGATAAATTTGATCGAGGTTTTCAAAAAATAATCAATATTTGGGGAGCCGACCATCAAGGTCATGTTTCAAAAATGAAAGCAGTAGCTAAAATTTTAGGCTATAAAGGCAATTTGGATATTTTAATTTCCCAGATTGTCAGGCTAAAAGGAGGAATTAAAATTTCAAAGAGAAAAGGAACGGCTATAGATTTAGAATGGCTAATTGATGAAGTTGGTTTGGATGCGGCCAGATTCTTTTACCTGATGAAATCTCTAGACACCCAAATGGAATTTGATGTTGAATTAGCAAAAGAGAAATCGGAGAAAAGTCCGGTTTATTATGTACAATATGCCAACGCGAGAATACATAGTATTCTCGCGAAATCAAAAATCAAAAATCAAAAATCAAAAATACAAATTAAAACTCAAAAATTAAAATTACTAAAGCATCCAAGCGAATTCAATTTAATTAAGCAACTGATTAGGTTTCCAGAAATTGTTGAGGATACGGCCAGAGATTATCAAATTCAGAGAATTCCTCAGTATGCATTAGATTTGGCTACCATTTTCCATCAATTTTATCGAGATTGTAAAGTATTAACCGAAGATAAAAATTTAAGAGAGGTTCGCTTGGGTTTAATTCTAACCACAAAAATAGTTTTAAAAAGTACTTTAGATTTAATGGGAATTTCCGCCCCTGAAAAAATGTAAGTAATTGACATTTTTTTAAAATTTTATAAAATAAAATAATTTCCCTATTTTTTTGATCCTTGAAAAAAGAATATGTGAGGAGGTGATAGTTTGGGAAGAAAATTGCCATACAAAAAAGTTAAGAGCTTGCCCCTTGGACCAGGAAAAGGAATTTTGATAACAAAGAAAAAGCAAGAAGCGGTTCGAGCGTCAGGAGAAGTAATTATTATCAAAGGACAAAAGAACTTGCTTGCTACGAAAAAAGATCCTGAAAATCAAAATTGCACTAAGCTTTGTTATAGTCCGGAGACACGAGTTCTGAAATGGAAATCCAGAGCAACGAATCCAAAAGTTCAAAAAGAACAAATCAGATAGGCAAGAGACGAACAAATTTACTTTTTCATTAACAACGGCGCCTAATAGCCCACTTTTTTCTAATTGAGTGGGTTTTTTATTTTTTTAAATTTGGTATAATTAAAGAAATTTTGGATATTAAAATTTATGAAATATGACGTCATAATTATCGGAGCTGGGCCAGGGGGTCTTTTCGCCGCCCATAAGCTTTCCGGTAAATTAAAAGTTGCCGTTTTTGAGATTGGGAAAGATATTGAAAAAAGAGTTTGCCCAAGCAATTCTCACGAAAGCCATTGCTATAAATGTTCGCCCTGTAATATAACTTCAGGCGTTGGCGGTGCCGGCGGTCTATCTGACGGAAAGCTGAATTATATCCATCCTGAATATTTGTCGAGCTATAGTGTCGGTGGTGAATTTAATTTCTTGGACAAAAATTATTTGGGCGAAAAAATGAATGAAGTGGACAAAATTTTTCTGGAAAATGGTGCCGCGAATAAATCATACGGCGAAGATAAAGAAAAAATCGAACAGCTCGTAAGAAGAGCCAATAAAGTTGGAATAGAGTTTGTGCCTTTAAAGCAAAGGCATTTGGGGAGCGACGAATTACCGAAAATAGTAAAAAATCTGGAGAATTATTTAAAACAAAAAGGAGTCGAAATTTTTACTGAAGAAACAGTTTTAGATATCAATCCGAAGAAAAGGCAAATAAGAACAAAAAGAGGACAAGATTATCAATACGATTTTTTAATCATAGCTATCGGAAGAGAAGGAGCGAATTTTCTTGAAAAATGGGTCAAAGAATACGACTTAACTTTGAATAATAATGAAAAAGCTATTGATGTAGGCGTTAGGATTGAGGTACCAGCTTCAATAATGGATGAAATCACTTCTGTAGTTTACGATCCAAAACTCAGAATAATTACTAAAAAGCACGATGATTATTTGAGAACATTCTGCACCTGTCCTCGTGGTTGGGTCATCAGGGAAAATTATGACGATTTTTGTCTTGTTAATGGTCACAGTAAAGCTAAAGAAAAGACAAATAATACCAACTTTGCCCTCATTGGTCACTACAAATTTACTGAGCCCTTTAAATATCCCAATGAATGGGGAAGAGATTTGGCGAGATTGACAACGAAACTTGGCGGAGAAAACGTTATTTTACAGAGACTCAAAGATTTAAGGCTCGGGAGGAGAAGCAATTTCAGTAGAATCGAAAATAATAAATTAGTTCAACCAACCTTAAAAACAGCTATGCCTGGAGATATAAGCCTAGCCTATCCATGGAGGGTGATTGAGGATATTCTGGACGCCTTGGACCAACTTGATAAATTCTTGCCGGGCGTGGCCGAGGATTCAACTTTGATTTATGCTCCAGAAATAAAGTTCTATTCATTAAAACTTAAAGTAGATCAAGGAATGAGAACTAATATTTCTTATGTCTATACCATTGGCGATGGAGCAGGGATAAGCCGGGGAATAGTAGGCGCGGCAGTCACTGGTTTAATTGCTGGAGAGGATATAAATAAAGCTTCAAAAATTTAATAACACAGCAAAGATATACGACTGAGCAAAAAAAGACCCGCCGTTACATCCAACTTGTTAGGCGGGTTTGTTTTTCGTCTTTTTATTTGAAAAAACTGAGTTTTAATGATATTTTTAATGTATATGGAAATAAATTTCCCTAAACTGGAAGAAAAAATTCTTAGATTTTGGAAGAAAAATGAAATCTTTGAAAAATCAATTAGAAAAAGAGCCGGAGCTCGAAATTTTGTTTTTTATGAAGGACCACCAACAGCCAATGCTAAAGCTGGAATTCATCATGTTTTATCTAGAGTTTTTAAAGACATCATTTGCCGTTATAAAACAATGAGAGGATTTAAAGTAATTAGAAAGGCTGGTTGGGATACTCATGGTTTGCCAGTTGAGTTAGAAATTGAAAAGAAGTTGGGATTAAAAAGTAAAAAAGATATCGAAAAATATGGCATTGTCCAGTTTAATAAAAAATGCAAAGAATCAGTTTGGAATTATAAAAAAGATTGGGAGAGATTAACTGAAAGAATCGGTTTTTGGTTAGACCTAGAAAATCCTTATATCACTTATGAAACAAATTACATTGAAACCGTTTGGTGGATTTTAAAAGAAATTTATAAGAAAGGATTATTATACCAAGATTACAAAGTGGTCCCTTATTGTCCGCGATGCGGGACGAGTTTGTCAAGTCATGAAGTGGCTTTAGGTTATGAAAAAATAAAGGAAAGTGCCATCTATGTTAAATTTAGAATTTTAAATCCAGAGTTCAAAGCAACCTCCCTTTTAGTTTGGACAACTACCCCCTGGACGTTGCCAGGAAATGTGGCTATTGCAGTGAATCCTAAATTTATTTATTCAAAGGTGAAAATTGGTGATGAATATTTAATTTTGGCAAAGGAAAGATTGAGTGTTTTGGGTACCCCGCTTAGCGGGGTGGGTAGGGATTATGAATTAATAAAAGAATTTCAAGGAAAAGATTTAATTAATTTAAGATACGAACCTCTTTATCCTCCAAATGAAGAGATCTTGAAAATTGCCTACAAAATTTTGTCAGCTGATTTTGTTTCCCTTGAAGAAGGAACAGGATTGGTTCACATTGCCCCAGCTTTTGGGGAGGAAGATATGGAACTAATAAAAATGTCAAATGTCAAATGTCGAATGTTAAATGAACCAGAGTTTCCAATTTTATTAACGGTAGATGAGGAAGGAAAATTTAAGTTAGAGGTAAAAAAGTGGGCGAGAATGTTTGTAAAAGAGGCAGATCCTCTAATTATTGAAGATTTAAAAAATCGAGAATTACTTTTTAACGGAGAACTATATGAACACGATTATCCATTTTGTTGGAGATGCCACACCCCCCTGCTTTATTATGCTAAAAAGAGCTGGTTTATAAGAATGACCAAAGTGAAAAGAGATTTAATTAAAAATAATCAAAAAATCAATTGGATTCCCAGCCATCTAAAAAAGGGTAGATTCGGAGAATGGCTAAAAGAAATTAAAGATTGGGCACTCTCCAGGGAAAGATATTGGGGGACGCCTTTGCCGATTTGGCAATGTAAAAATTGTGGGGATTTCGAAGTAATTGGTAGCAAAAAAGATATCATCTCACAAAAATTTTCTACCAATCAATATTATATTTTGCGTCATGGTGAAACAATTTATCAGACAGAAAAAAAGGGAATAATTTATCCTTGGCCAGAAAAGAAACCAATTTTGCTGACCGAAAATGGCAAAAATCAAATAAAAAATTTAGCTAAAAAACTAAAAAATAAAAAAATTGATTTGATTTTTTCCTCTGATATTCCAAGGGCAAAAGAGACTGCAGAAATTTTAGCTAAGGAATTGGGAGCGAAAGCAATTTTTGATAAAAGATTGCGGGATGTAAATTTGGGGATTTATTGCGGTCAAAAAAAGGAAGAATTTTTTCGAGATTTCCCAAAAATCATTGAGAGATTTTATGATAAAAGGCCAAAAAAGGGGGAAACATGGGGCAGGGTTAGAAAGAGGATGCTGGAATGCTTAAAAGATATCGAGAGAAAAAATCAAAACAAAAAAATTTTAATTGTCAGCCATGGCGACCCCCTTTGGCTTTTAGAAGGGACATTAAAAGGTTTAGATGATTTCCAACTTTTGAAAATAAAAATTCAAGACGAAGTTATTAAATTAGGAGAATTAAGAAAAATTGAATATAAAAAATTACCTTTAGCTGAAAAAGGCGAGATAGATTTTCATCGACCATACATTGATGAAGTAAAATTTTATTGCCTCCGTTGTGATGGATTAATGGAAAGAATTCCAGAAGTTATTGATTGTTGGTTCGATTCTGGTTCTATGCCATTCGCTCAGGCTCACTATCCGTTCGCCTTCGCTCAAAAATCAAAAATCAAAAATCAAAAATTTTTATTCCCTGCCGACTTCATTTCGGAAGGGATTGATCAAACTCGGGGTTGGTTTTATACTTTATTCGCTATCTCCACTTTACTTGGCAAAGGGCCTTGTTACAAAAATGTCATCTCTTTGGGCCATGTTTTAGATGAAAAGGGAGAAAAAATGTCAAAATCAAAAGGGAATGTAGTTGACCCTTGGTTGATTCTAGAAAAATATGGTATAGATGCTACCAGATGGTATTTTTATACTGTCAATCAACCCGGTGATTCAAAACTATTTTCAGAAAAAGATGTGGAAGAGAGTTTAAGAAAATTTATTATCACTTTCTGGAATTGCTTTATCTTTTGTAACACATACAAACAGAAAAATTCCAAATTCCAAAACCCAAATTCCAAAACCTTATTAGATAAGTGGATTATTTCTAAACTGAATGAATTAATTTTAAATGTCACGAATTATCTTGATAAATACGATGTAACTACCGCAGCCAGAGCTATTGAAGATTTTGTTATTAATGACCTTTCCTTGTGGTATATAAGAAGATCGCGAGAAAGATTTCACCCTCACACCAAAATTTGGTGTGGGGGCAAGGAAGCCCGAAAAGACTTTGATGAAGCATCTCAAACTTTAGGTTTTGTACTTTTAACCCTAAGCAAGTTAACTGCCCCATTCATTCCATTTTTAAGTGAAGAAATATACAGAAAATGTCAAATGTCAAAAACCGAGTTTCCATTTATGGAAACGAGGTGGAAGAAGAGAACGAAGTTCTCTTCGCCCGTCAAATGTCAAATGTCTTCGGTTCATTTAGAGGATTGGCCAAGGGCAAATAAAAAATTGATTGATAAAAAATTAAATAAAAAAATGGAAAAAGTCAGGGAAATAGTCACCCGGGTTTTAGCGGAGAGAACCAAAGCAAAAATTAAAGTTCGCCAACCATTAAATGAATTAAGACTGCCACCCTCCCTCCGCCCTCCCGCAAAAGCGGGCCCCATTGCAAATTATGAATTAAAAAAAGAGGAAGAACTTTTAGATCTGATTAAAAAAGAAGTTAATGTGAAAAAAATAACTTTTGGGAAGAGTTTAAAATTAGATACAAAAATCACTCCCGAACTAAAAGAAGAAGGAATCTTAAGAGAAATTATAAGAAATTTACAAGAGATGAGAAAAATTGCTGGTTTTACACCAAAAGATATTATTTCAATTCAATTTGAGGGAGAGAAAAAATTGAATGAACTCTTGTTAAAAAATCAAGAAAAAATTTTAAAGGTCACCTTGGCCAGGGATTTAAAATTTAGTAAAAAAGGAAAATTTGAGGTGGAAAGAGCAATAAAAATTGAAGGGAAAAATCTCTGGTTCGCAATTAAAAAGATTAAATAAAGCGATGACTATTCTCGAAAAAAAACAACAACTCAGCCAAAGTGGAAAGCCAGAAAAAATGCCTCCGCCAAAGGAAGAGAAAAAAGATATTTCGGGATTTAAGGGAAAGCCATACATTCCACAAGAAAAAGGAAGGGAATGGATAAAAAGCGATGAAGCATTTGGAACTACCGGTTTGCCGATGGAAAAAAGGATAAAGTATTGGGAGGAAATATCTAAAGATACCGGTTATTATCTTGAACCACGGGAAGCAGAAAAGAAATTAAAGGAATTATCAATGAAAAGATTTGAAGCAAAAACCGATGCCGAGAAAAAAGAGATAGGAGAAAAGGTTAAATTACTAAAGGGATTTTTAGGAAGAAAGTAGATGTTTTTAAAATATCGGACACAAGGGCTTATTTTTAAAAAGGAAGAACGAGGAGAGGCAGATCAATTGTTTACAGTTTTTACAAGAGATTTTGGGAAGTTAGAGGTTTTGGGAAAGGCAATAAGAAAGATTTCTTCAAAATTAAGGTCGGGGATAGAAATTTTTTATCTATCAGAAATCGAATTTATCCAAGGGAAAATTTACAAAACCCTAACCGATGCTTTTTTAATTGAAAAATTTCAAAACTTGAGAAAGGACTTGGAAAGATTGGACATTGCCTACAAGATTTCCGAGGACTTAGATAATTTTGTAAAGGGCGAAGAACCTGACGAAAAAATCTGGCAACTGATTTTGGAAACTTTTGAAAAACTAAACAATCCCAATTTGCAATCTTCAATTACGAGTGAAGCGAGTGGAGATGAACCGAAAGGTTCATCGACTTGCAATTTACAATATTACTATTTTTTCTGGAATTTTATTTCAATTTTAGGCTATAAACCCGAACTTTATTTTTGCCCTATCTGTCGGAAGAAATTAAAGCCAGAAAAATTATATTTTAGTTCAAAAGAAGGAGGAATAATTTGTCAGGATTGTTCAAAAAGTTTTGGGGTACCCTCTGGGTCGGGCATAGAAACAAAGCCGGAAGTAGTAAAGATATTGCGAAAAATTCTTGAGAAAGATTGGAAAATATTATCAAGGTTAAAAAACATCGAAGAATATTTGAAATCAATAGAGACAATTTCCAAAAATTATTCTTCTTTCATTTTAGAGAAAAGAAATGATAATATGAATTAAAGCTCGGTAGGCGAAGAGGACTTCGTCCTCTTCTTCACCTTCGCTTTCGCTGCGCGAAAGCTCGGTATATGAAGAAAAGAAAAATTTTTAATTTCTTTATTGGTATTCTCGTTATTTTAATAATTACAATTACTTTTTTAAATTGGCGAAAAAATATTTATTCCAAAGAGGTTTTAAAATTAGAAATTTTGGGGCCGACTGAAGTTACTCTAGGCCAGGAAGTTGAATACATTGTTAAATATAAAAATAATGGTAATTTTCGATTGGAAGATCCGGAACTCGTCTTTCAACCGCCTGAAAATTCAATAAAAGATGAAAAAATCTTTGAAAGACAAATTTTGGGAAAAGACCAATTGGGAGAGGCAATTTATCCCGGTGAGGAAAAAAGTATCCCTTTTAAAATGCAATTATTAGGAAAAGAAGGAGAGGCAAAGATAGCCAATGCCTCTCTGAGCTATCAACCAAAGAATTTAAAAGCAAGATATGAATCGTCTACCAGTTTTACTACCACCATCAAATCAGTTCCCATAACCTTTGAATTTGATCTACCCTCAAAAGTTGAGGTAAACAAAGATTTTGTTTTTAGAATCAATTATTTCTCTAATCTGGATTCTCTTTTGACTGATTTGAGATGCCAAATCGAATATCCATCGGGGTTTGAATTCATTGAATCTAGCCCCAAATCCCTGGAGAAGACAGAATGGGTCATTCCAGTTTTGAATAAATCTCAGGGAGGGAGAATTGAAATCAAAGGAACTATAGCTGGAGAAATTGGGGAGGCAAAAATTTTTAAAGCAAAACTAGGAATTTGGAAAGAGGGAGAGTTTATTCTATTGAAAGAACTCACGAGGGGAGTGGAAATGACAAAACTTTCTCTTTATCTCAGACAGGAAATTAATGGAAACCCTCAATATGTAGCTTTGCCCGGGGATTGGTTGCATTATGAGATTTATTTCAAAAACATTGGAGACGAAGAGTTGAATAATTTATCCCTGATTAATAAACTCGAAGGAGAAGTCTTTGATTTTCAGACAATAAAATCTGATTTGGGTATAACGAGACCAGGAGAAGATTCGGTGGTTTTTGATTGGGCGAGGGTTCCAAAACTTCAATATCTGGCGCCAATGGATGAAGGGAAAGTTGATTTTTGGATAAAATTAAAAGACGATTTGGGAAATGTGAGAAACCCGGTTTTGCAGAACAAGGTTTTTATTGGCCAATTGAAAGAAGAATTTTTAACCAAAATTAGTTCAAAATTAGAAATAGTTCAAAAAGGATATTTTGAAGATGAAATTTTTGGGAATTCTGGGATATTACCACCAAAAGTTGGCGAAACTACAACCTATACCATAATTTGGCAGGTAAAAAATTATTATTCAGATGTTAAAAATGCAAAAGTAAAAGCAACTTTGCCTTCTCAAGTTTCTTTAACTGGAAAAATTTTTCCCGAGGAAATGACTTCAAAATTTTCATTTGACTCTCAATCAAAAGAAATCGTCTGGTCATTGGGGGATATGGAAAGGGGAATGGGAATTTCAAAACCTTCATTAACTTTGGCTTTCCAAATTAGCTTTTTACCTGAAGAATCTCAAAAAGGCAAAACTCCGGAAATCATTGGGGAAGCAAAAATTTCTGGCGAAGACAGCTGGACGGAATCAGAAATTGAGGCAATTTTTTCTGCCATAACCACTGCCTTACCGGATGACCCCACAATGACTCCAGAAAAGGGAATCGTCCAATAATATGTCAAATTTAATGGAAAAAATTGTATCTCTGGCAAAAAGACGGGGATTTGTTTTTCAATCTTCGGAAATTTATGGAGGAGTAGAGGGTTTATGGGATTTGGGACCCTTGGGAGCCCTAATGAAACAAAACCTAAGAGATTTTTGGATAAAAAGATTTATTTTAGAGGAAGAAAATATTGTCTTGATTGAGGGAACTTGTCTGATGCATCCAAAAGTTTGGGAGGCTTCAGGACACCTAGAACATTTCACCGATCCTCTGGTTGAATGTAAAAATTGTCATTTTCGTTTTAGAGCAGATCATATGGCAGATGGCAGATTCGTTGGTCAAGGCAAGGCAAAAGAAAAAAATCAATGTCCAAATTGTGGGGCAAAAGAATTTACACCCCCAAGAATGTTTAATTTGATGTTTAAGACTTTTTTGGGTTCGGTAGAGGATAAGAGCCATCAGACTTATTTGAGACCGGAAACCGCCCAATCGATGTTTACAAATTTTCAAAATGTTTTGAATTCAACGAGGTTGAAAATTCCCTTTGGCATAGCCCAAATTGGAAGGTCATTCAGGAATGAAATAACAACAGGTGATTTTACTTTTCGCTCTCGGGAATTCGATATTGCCGAAATTGAATACTTTGTCGAGCCAGGTCAAGATGAAAAATATTTTGAGATTTGGCTTGATAAATGGGAAAAGTTCTTTTTGGATTTAGGATTAAAAAAAGAAAATTTAAGAAGATACGAGCATCCGAAAGAATCATTGGCCCACTACTCGAAAAGAACAGTTGATATCGAATATAAATTTCCTTTTGGTTGGGCGGAATTGGCTGGGGTGGCAAATCGAACTGATTTTGATTTAAGACAGCATAGCAAATTTTCAGGTCAAGATTTAAGTTATTATGACGAAGCAAAGAAAAGGAAATATTACCCCTTTGTGATAGAACCAACAATGGGGCTAGAAAGAGCAATTTTAGCAATTTTGTGCGACGCCTATCAAGAAATTAAAGGTGGTAGGACAAAAACGACAAAAGCAACCAAAGAAGTCGAAATTTTATTAAAATTGGATAAAAAAATTGCGCCAATTAAAATAGCAGTTTTACCTTTGGTTAGAAATAAATCCGAATTGGTCAAAAAAACAAAAGAGGTTTATCAAATGTTAAAGCCTCATTTTGTTTGTCAATACGATGAATTAGGTTCAATTGGCCGAAGATATCGCAGGATGGATGAAGTGGGAACGATTTTCTGTTTAACTTGCGATTTCCAAACTTTAGAAGATGATACTTTAACCATTCGCGACCGCGACACAATGAAGCAGGAAAGAGTAAAAATCGAAGATTTGGTGAAAGTTTTAAAAGAAAAATTAGAAGCCCAAAAATTATTCGTAAAAATTCGTAATTCGTAGAGATATGTTCAAAAAAACCACGCTCAAAAACGGTCTCAGAATTATTACTGTTCCTCAAAAAAATACTCAGTCCTTGACAGTTTTGGTTTTGGTTGGGACTGGTTCAAAATATGAGAAAAAAGAAATCAATGGAATTTCTCACTTTTTAGAACATATGTATTTTAAAGGGACAAGAAAGAGGCTTTCAACTGAAGCCATTGCTGAAACTCTAGACAAGGTGGGAGGAATTTATAATGCCTTTACCGCAGAAGAATATACAGGCTATTTTGCTAAAGTAGCGGCTCAACATTTTGAATTGGCCTTGGATTGGGTTTCGGATATTTTTTTAAATTCAATTTTACCAGAAAAAGAAGTTGAAAAAGAAAAGGGAGTGATAATTGAAGAAATTAATATGATTTATGATCATCCCATGAGCTATGTTCAAACTTTATGGCCAAAGCTATTATATGGAGATCAGCCAGCTGGCTGGAATGTTGCGGGAACAAAAGAAAGCGTAGCAAATATGACTAGAGAAAAATTAATTGATTATATGAAAAAGCAGTACGTAGCCTCAAATACAATAGTTTCAATAGCTGGAAATTTTAATGAGTTGAGAGCTATCAAAAAAGTAAAAAAATTTTTTTCCAAAATAAAAACAAAAAAACCAATAGAGAAACCTAAAGTTATTGAAAGACAGCAAAAACCAAATTTACTTTTACATTTTAGAGAAACCGATCAAACCCATCTATCTCTGGGCGTGAGGTCTTTTAATCTTTTTCATCCAAAAAGATATGCCCAAGATTTACTGACCATAATTCTTGGGGGAATGATGAGTTCGAGGTTATTTATTGAAGTTCGATGTAAATTGGGGATTGCCTATTATATAAACACAAATAGTGAGGCAAATCCCGATACCGGTTTTCTTTTTACCCAGACGGGATTAGATAACAAAAATGTGGAAAAGGGAATTTTAACCATTTTGAAAGAATATAAAAAAATCTCTCAAAAAAGGGTTCCCATTTCTGAATTAAAAAAAGCCAAAGATTATCTAAAGGGAAAGACCACACTGCTCTTAGAATCTTCCGATGCCCAGGCATCTTTTTTTGCTGGCCAAGAACTTTTGGAAAAGAAAATTTTAACTCCCGAAGAAATTTTTGCTAAAATTGATAAGATTACTCAAGACGATATTTTAAAGGTAGCTAAAGATATTTTTAGACCAGAAAAATTAAATTTAGCTTTGATCGGACCTTTTAAAGATAAAAATAGATTTGAAAAAATATTAAATATATAGTCAAAGAAGGTAAACCTTCTTTTACCCGAGCCGCAGCGAAGGGTGGAAAAGAACAGAATGTTCTTTGACCCATACTTCGTTTTTATAGTCAAAGAAACTAAAGTTTCTTTTCCATCTTCGTTTTAATAAATTAAAACTCGATAAATAAAAACTCGTATGAATGGTGAAAAAGTATTAGATATTTCTTGGGGAACGATTTTTAAAATTGCTATCGCCCTTTTTAGTTTTTACTTTCTTTACTTAATAAGAGATATTTTAATTTTGACTATTTTTGCTCTAATTTTTTCAGTTTTATTTAATCCAGCAATTGATTTTTTACAAAGAAAAAAAATTCCTCGAGTTCTGGCG
>Ga0315280_10002051_pt1 | contig 33301 bp, 31 predicted proteins | sample YL17G06_40_MG_FD_203697 | JGI IMG/M metagenome (GOLD analysis project Ga0315280, IMG submission 203697) | Sediment microbial communities from Yellowstone Lake, YNP, Wyoming, USA - YL17G06_40 | ecosystem: Environmental > Aquatic > Freshwater > Lake > Sediment | place: USA: Wyoming | collected...
CGCTCTCAACCCGTCCTTGACATCTTTTGAGTCGTGATTCATAATTCCCCACTGTAGTTGGAGGGGAAAACCGGCACAATGACGCACGTTCTGCCATCGCAGGAAAAAACGAAATATCTTGAGCGGGGCAGAGGAGTGGCCGTTAAGGTTTCGATAGGTATCATAGGCTTTGTTTCTTCGACCCGGACTTCTTCTTTTTCGGGAGGGCCGGCAGCGGGGATAGGTAGAGTAGGCTTCCAGACCGGCTCTTTGAGCTGAGGCGCTAAAGCCCTTTCGGGCGGAGGACCGAGTTTATCCGGTTCAACTTTTTCCTTTTTTGGTAAAGACGCTCGCTCTTCGACAACTGGCTCTACTGCGGACTCGTGGATGAACCCAGAGATACGGGAGCCGTACCTCGGCGACTGGAAGCTGACATAATACCAGACCTCCCGGACTTTTTTCTGCTGGAAAAGAGTCAAGACGGTGCCCTTTTTGACGACATCAATCCTGGAGTTGCTGCGGGTTGGCTCGGAATAGATGCCGGCCCGGTCGGTGATCACTCGGACCTGCTTTATAGCAGCAGAGAGCAAGGAGATAAGGGATACTCCCGCTAGCGAAATAAAGAATACTTGGATGATCTGCCTCTTCTTCATCAGGGCTCCCTTCTCAATGCAATCCAGATAAGCCTGGATGGTCAAGAGAAACATGCTGCTCGCGTTAAGGCAAAACATAAGATTTCCTATGCGGATTGCTTCGCCGCCGCATTGGCAAAAATCCGTAAGGGCGAGGTAATCACCGGAGATCGTGAATTCAAGTAAGGAGAACAGGCTGCCGGAGGTTCCGGAAGTGTCGGTTCATTATGGGCCGCTTTAGGACGGCTTGGCCATCCCCATTCTGACGAAGTGGTCTAAAGCCCTCCCGGCCGTTCCCTCTCATAGACCGGGGATTCGGCGAGAAGGCCGGCGAGAATTGCGCTGCCGGCGGTAAGAGCCGCCAGAATGAGGAGCGAAGCCGTCATAGCTCCAGATGCCGGCGCTTTGAGGGCGTCCATCCCGAAGATGAAGATGATGCCCGAGATCTGACCCATGACCAGAAGCAGCGTATTGGACGTGGCCTCTGGAGCCGGATGAGTGATCTCGGCGGCATACTGAAACCCGATCGGCCCGGCGCTCAGCAGAAAGAACCCGAAGGTGAAACCCGAAGCGAGGAGCAGCCAATAGCTCGTCGAGTACGTTATGCCGATAAGGCCTGGAATGAGCCCGATAAGCGCCAGGAGGATAAAGGGCTTCCGGCGCCGGGATTGATCGGAGAGAAGAGAGATGAGGACCGCGCCGACGATGCCTCCGGCGAGCATCAGGCCGCCGAGGACTCCGGCCTGGGAGATACTGAAGCCGCGCGGACGGATGATATTTTCAATCCAGGTCGAAACGCTATTGAACATCCCCAGTCCGACAAAGAACATGATCAGAAGGAAGATGAAGTCGCGCTGGCGGAGCATGGACTTGAGGCCCTCGAGCATCAAGACGCGCTCCTCCTCGCCGGCCGGTGTCGGCGGATGCTCGCGGGCGACCAGAAGGAAAAGTGCGGCTGCCGCAGCCGAGGCGATGCCATAGACCAGGAGCATCTGTGATATTCCAATGTGGAGGGCAAGATAAGGAGTGAGAAACATCGCCAGCAGAGGACCCAGGTAGAGCGCTAGCGTTCCGATGGCAGAGGCAGTCGCCCGCTCCTCGACTGGGAACCAGCGAGCGGCAATCTTGGTAATTGCGCCGATGACGAATGGTTGTCCGGCAGCGATGCCGACCTGCGCAATAAGGACAATCGTGAAGTGTGAAGCAAACAACCCCCGGGTGAGGCCAAAGACCGCGGTCAACACCGCGCCGATACCGACCGCCGTTCGGAAACCCCAGGTGTCAATCGCATAGGCCGAGGGCAAGAAAACGAGGATAAACACGATCATGAAGCTCATGGAGAGGAGCCCGATCATCATGTCCGAAGTGTGGTAGAACCGCGCCGCCGCGCCGGTAATCGGGGCAAACGTTATCCAGAGAATCTGAGTCATGACCGCGATAATCACAAAAGCGAAGAGGACAACCCACCGGTAGCCGTAAGCCGTGAAGCGTCGTTCCTCGTCCAATCTGCTCTCCTTGTCCCCGGACTAGAATTGCCATCCCAGGCTAAATCCGCAGGGATATAGGCCAAAATAGAAGTCGTGTTCTCTCGGCGGCTTGATATACGCACCCTGTTTTCTTAGATATCTGATTTCATAGTTATTGAGGTCGGAAATTGCCCGGCGGGGCTGAGTAGAAATGTTCAGGAGCGAGACGGCCTCGCCAGTGGCAAAGGTGAGAAGACCGTCGGACCATGGACGGTCAAAAGCCCAGACCGTCACCAGGCCGGCGGCTGCGTTGGCGCCGAGGTTGAGCAAATGAGTGAGCCAGCCGCGTCCATCCCTCTCACGTCCGGCGCACTCACGGAGGAGCTCCTCGGCCTTCTTGAGCTTGAGTCGGCGCTCCTCTGATGTCCCCTCGGGCATGGCGCGGAGTCTGTTGGGACCATAGGCCGGAACGAAAGGATCGATGACGAGGCCGGCCACCCCCAGGGCGAAGGTCGCACTTCCGACCAGCATGTCCTCGGCGAAACCTCTATCGGCAACCCTGCGCTGCGTCGCGGGATCGAGCTTCTCATCGTTCCAGTGAATTGCGGCAAGAGTCCCCATGACGACGGCTCCTGCCGAGTAGCCGGAGATCCAGCCATACCACCAGGTTTTAGCCCGCGGCTGGGCGGAATAGAGCGCGTTCTCGATGAAACTCAGTTGTTTCTTGACCTGTTCATCGGAAAGAACTTGCTTCTCCTGTGCATAGGCTGCGCCGAGGGAGATGCCGAGTATAAGCAGAACCGTCCAGGATAGCCTCCTCATTTTTCGGACTCCTCGTCTGATCACGTATTTATTATCTATTCACCGGCCCAAGATACTTATCCAACCAGGCCAGGGTTTCTTTGATGTACTCGGTCCTCGGGGGGATATGGTCGGTGTCGTATAATTTGAGCTGTTTGTGCTCCGAGGGAGTTCCGAGCAGGTCGAACATAGGCTTGATGCCTATCTCGAGGCCGACGTCGTACCTACCGTTCAACATCAGGGTCGGTATTTTCACCCGGGTCACATAGTTGAGCTTAGATGCTTCAGGGCGCGCTCGCCCTCCCATGCCGCCTCCCACTAAGACACTTGCTTTGATGCGGTCTTCCACGGCCGGGATGACCGCACCGAGAGCCCCGCCCCAGCTCATGCCGTAATAGGCGATCCTGCTGCTGTCGATGTCCGGCCGCGTTTCCAGGTAGTCGATGCATCTCCTGAAATCTTGGACGATTTGCATCAGGAATTCGGTATAGGCATGGGAATCGGCACCCCCATGGATGAGGACCAGGGCAGGATCTCCGCGTTCGAATGTCCCCTTGTAGACCGGATAAAGGGCCGCCCGGCCGTTTTTGACGATAAAAGAAAGAAACATGGGGAATTCGTAATAATTCTCGAGGTCTTCGCTCGATTTTGTTGTTAGAGAGGCGCTGCCGGGGAAATAGATCACCGTTTGATAGGGAGGCGAGGCGTCGCCAGGAAGAAAGATATAGGCTATGATTCGCTCGCCCCCATAGGCGGCGTCGAAGGTGATTTTCTCCCGGATCCAGCCTCCGGGGCTTTCCTGCCGGGATTCGACGCTTGCCCTAAGATCTGTCTTGTCGTAGGAAAACTGCTCCTTGTAAACTTGAAAGACGGGGTCCGGAACCGGAGTTTCTTTGTAAAAGTCTCTGAATACAGTGAGCTTTTCAAGCTGAAACGCCGCTGCGGGGATTTCCTCCGGCTTGGGATAAAGAGCGCACCGAAATCCGTTCTTAGCGGAGCGATTCATGGGAGGAGCCTGTCGCCGAGTCCCAAACTCGTATGTATTGTCGTCCCAGGCGCCGCCCCGGACGGGCCTCCCCATCGGAGTCTCATTCCAGCACCATTCCCGGACATTCCCCGCCATGTCAAACACCCCATAAGGCGTGATGCCCGGAAGGCTTCCCACCGGAACGGGGCCATTGCCGGAGAAGTTACTGAAAGGTGCAAAGATGGCAAAACCTCCCAATTGGAAAACGCGAACCATCGGAGTGTACTGGCCTCTGGCAGCTTCCCAGTGAACCGTCGTCGGCAGGCTCTTACCGGCCCATTCCGAGTAGGCTGCCGCTTCGTACCAGCTGACCCCCGAAACGGGATAATCGCCCCGGCCTTCGGTATAATCCCCTGCCAGCCATGTAGAAGGGCCAGGTTGACCTGTCTGGTCGATGAACTCTTTGATTCCTTCTCCCCAGGTCAGCTCTTTTCCGTCCTTGATGAATTTATGCTTCCAGTATTTTTTATCGCGGTATCCTCCGGCGTTGATGAATTCCTTGAATTGCCTGTTGGTGACCTCATACCTGTCGATGCAGAAATCACCCAGTTTCCCGATGGCCGTTTCTGCACCTTGAACCCGCACCATGCCCGGTGGAATGCTTCCGGTCTTATCCAGGACTCTTACGAGATCATAGGGAATGACGGTACCGGGCTTGCCGCCGGCACGACTTCCTATCTCCCAGCTGGAAGACGCCGCCAGGACGGTCTCGTACCCGTCCTTTTCGATCTTCCATCTGAAGATTCCGACTGGCAGTCTGAGCTTCTCGATTGGCGAAACGCCGAGATAGGACCATTCACTTTGCGGGGCATCGTAATCCTTAATGTAAATCCTGGCACCGGCCGGCTCTGTCTTGACGTTGATGTTCAGAGAGCATTTCGAAAAGAGCTCGGCCAATTTGGCGTCGCGCGGGATGATGGCCTCGGCTTTTTCCGCAAGCCGGTAGGGCGCGACAAGATTCCGCCACACGTCGTTCTCCTCGATCATCCGCTCGATCTCGGGAAGCGCCACCTCCCTGGCCCACCGGACTTTGGCCTGGTGCTTGAAGAACCAGACGGAGAGGAGAGCAACTGCAATAATTACAAGGGCAGCGGGAACGGCAATCTTCGGCTGGCGAAGGCGTTTTACAAATGAGCGGAGATTAAAGACGCCTGCTTCAGCGGCTCTCTGGATTTCCTGATATTTTCTCAAGTCCTCGGACACTTCAGCGGCTGTCTGATAGCGGGATCCGGGATTTTTCTTTAAGGCACGATCGATGACTTTCTGCAGTTCTGGGGGAAGATCGCGCTTTATTTCTTTGAGTGGCTTCGCCTCTTCATGGACGATGGAATACATGATCGAGGTTTCTCGCTCTCCGCAAAACGGCAATTGCCCGCTAAGCATTTCATACAGAACGATTCCCAGGGACCAGATGTCCGAGCGGTGGTCGACGGCCTCGCCTTTCGCTTGTTCCGGCGACATATAGGCCACTGTCCCCATGGTCCTGGCCTCTTTGGTGATTAGCGACTCGCCAATGACCTTGGCTAACCCAAAATCCATGATCTTCGCCTGGCCCTTCTCCGTCACCATGATGTTTGCGCTCTTTATATCCCGGTGAATGATCCCCTTCTTGTGGGCTTCTTCCAGGCCTTCGGCGACTTGCGCGGCAATCTCGATGGCTTCTTCTGTATCGAGGGGATTTTTGGCGATCCTCTCTCTTAAACTCTTGCCCTCGATATAGGCCATTGCGATATAAGCTTGGCATTCATGCTCCTCCGCTTCATAGATGGTGCAGATGTTGGGGTGATCCAGGGCGGCCGCAGCCTGAGCCTCCCGGATGAATCTCTCCTCGGCTTCAGGATAACGGCTCACTTCAGGCGGGAGGAACTTCAGGGCTACCGTGCGCTTGAGTTTTGTGTCTTCAGCCTTTAAGACAACGCCCATCCCCCCGCGGCCAATCTCGCCGATGATCTTATACTTCCCGGCAAAGATGCTGCCCTTGTCCAGGACTTTTAACGAAGTCTCGAGCGTGATAGTCTTGGAGAAAAGGACTCCCTCTCCAAGCTGAAGCTGGGTTCCGCATTCCTTGCAGAACTTGGAACCGGAAGTATTATCAAGCTGACATTTGGGGCATTTCATGGCTAACTCTCCCTTTTCAGCTCATTTCAAATCCGGCAGGTTGAACTTCCGCAGCAGCTCCTTAAAACGCGGGTCCGTCCTTAGGGGGTAGAATTGGGGGTCCACCCTGAACCAAGGGATCCAGGCATGGGTCGGCTCGTAAGCCAGCCATTGGAACGCCTTATCCTTTTCCCCCAGGGCCGTGTACAATACGGCAAGACACCAAGCATTCCAGGGAGTGCCTTCCTCTTTTTCTAATTCAGCCAGGATCTTCCGCGCCTCGTCCTTGCGCCCGGCCATCGCGTAGGTGCGCCCAAGGGCATATCTCCAATCAGGAGTCGCCTCCACCGCCTTCCGGTGCGCCGCGATGGCTTCTTCATACATCCCCTTCTTTGCGTATCCATATCCCATGATCAGCAATCCTAACCCCCAATCGTCTTTCAGCTTGAGGCATTTCCGCGCTTCCTCAATCGCCTTATCATATTGGCCTCCATACCAGTACAATCCTCCCAGCCAAGCCGTGTGCAAGGGCGTCAGCGGATCCAGCTCCTGGGCCCGTTTATGTTCTGCGATGGCTTCATTCAGGCGTCCGAAGAGGGCAAGATACCACGCATAATGATAATGATTGAGGGCCAGACTGGGGTTCAGTTCCGCGGCCCGCCGGAAGTTCTGTTCCGCCCCTTTCCAGTCCCGCTCGTAATAGAGTTTGACGTCAGCTAAATCGGCGTAGCCCTCGGCCAGATTAGCATCCAGCTTCAACGCCCTTTGTGTCGCCTCTCGGGCTCGCTGCCAGGCGTCTGGCAGAGACCCTGGGCCATGTCCGATCGAGATGTAACCGAACGCAAGTCCCGCATACGCCAGGGGATCGGCCGGGTCTTTTTCAACGGCCTGTTGGAGATACTCCAGGCCATTTTTCACTTCTTCTTCCGTGGAGTCCAGCGTCAGGTAGAACATCCCCTTCAGGTAGGCCTTATACGTCTCGGGGTTGACCCGGCGGGCGCTGACATAGCGTGTTTCTTCCTGCGGTTTCAGCCTGACGTTGATTTTCTGGCTGATGGCCCGGGCCACGTCGCTGTACATCACCAACACATCGGTTATGGTCCGGTCGTACGTCTGCTCCCAAAGGTTCCGCTCCTCGGGAAGCGCCTTGATCAACCGCACCCTGATGCTCACGTTGTCGCCGGCCTGCTGAACCGTCCCTTCCACCAGAGCATCCACGTTGAGTTCCCGGGCGATCTCCGGGAGGGGCTTCCTCCCGCCTTTGTACTGCGTCGTCGACCAGAAGGAAATCACCCGCAGCGCTCGAATCAGGCCCAGATGATGGATCAACCCATCGGTCATCTCGTCGACGAAATAATCCTGACTCGCGTCACCCGTGAGGTTCTTGAACGGCAGGACCGCAATGGAATCGATCTGCGGCTTCAAAAGGAAGAGCGCGCCCGCAACCAGCAAAACCAAAAGTAAAGCGGCTCCTCCATAAATTAGAATTCTGGTCCAGTTGATTTCGACCTTCTTTTTGAGCGGGATCGCCTTGCCGAGAGGAATGCCCTTTTCGACCTTGTCTAAATCTGCTAGGAGCTCTCTGGCTGTCTGGTACCTTTTCCCTGCATCCTTCTCCATGCATCTCAGGATCAAACGAGCCAAATCTTCTGAGAGTTCGGGGTTCAACTTCCTCGGATCAGGGGGCAAGTGCGTCTTATGTTTGATCGCCACGCTCAGAGCCGTATCTCCTTTGAAAGGAACGCTCCCTGTGACCATCTCATACAGGATCACTCCCAAGGAATAAATGTCTGATCGTTGATCGGCTTTCTCGCCCTCTGCCTGCTCGGGAGAAATGTAATCGGGTGTTCCGATCATCATCCCCGTCTGGGTGACTCCGGGAGCTTCAATCGAGCGGGCTATGCCAAAGTCCATTATTTTCGTTTGGCCTTTCTCATCGATCATGATGTTCTGGGGCTTGAGATCACGATGGATAACGCCCAACTCATGGGCCTCGGCCAATCCTTCACACACCTGCTTGGCTATAGTAATAGCTTCCTCTTTTGTTAACTTGACTTTGCCTCCGATGAAGCTCTTGAGGTCCTTACCTTTCACATACTCCATCGTGATGTACAGGATTTCTTCATCTTCGTTGAGGTCATACATCTTGCAGACATATCTGTGGGCGATCTTGCGGGCGTACTTCAGTTCATTCTTGAAACGTTCGATGATCTCCTTTTGAGCGGCGATTTCGGGCTTTAACACCTTCAAGGCCATCTCTTCATCTAATTTTTGATCCTTGACCCTATAGACTTCTCCCATCCCGCCTTTTCCCAGTTCGCTTAGGACTTCATATCTCTCGGCAAAGATAGAGCCGATTTCCAATCTTCTAATTGGTGTTTTAAGGGTCTTGGTGACAGAAGGAAAGACTTCGTCTGATGAACGAAGCTGTGTCCCACACTTCCCGCAGAAGCTTGTCGAGTCGGGGTTGTCAAAATGACATCGGGGGCATTTCATGGGCCTCTCCGCCTCCCAGGGATAATCATAGAATAATAATTCGGCGGAAGATAGTCAAACCCGGCGGCCAACGAGGAATCTTAGTTCGGGGCGAGTGAAGTTGTCAAGGCGCGAAGAACCAGAAGGTAGCTGGCCTTTCGCCCTGATTGGCCCAGACGATAGGGATATAATTCTTGCTGAAAAAAAGCGATCTTTTTCTCTCTGCAGTATGAAAACAAAGATAATAGTTCTCCTTAGCTTGCCGGCGCCCTTTTTCCCTCTTTTTTGATCTTCACTTTACCCGAATCAATTCCTAATCAACGCCCAGGTGGGCAGCCGCGAAATCAAGAAATTCTGCCAGGTCGGCGGGGAGGCGCAAAAGCTCTTGGAAGTCGCTGTGACCCGGCTGGACCTCAGCGCCCGCGCCTATGACTGCGTCCTCAAAGTCGCCCGGACGATCGCCGATCTGACCGGCGAACCCGAAATCCGCACCGCCCACGTCGCCGAGGCCATCCATTGTCGGATGATGGACCGGTATTATTAATGGTTAAAATGGTCTTATCCATTTGTGCAAGGACAAGGATGTTATAAATAACTTATAAATAACTTATTGACAAACTTTGATTCATAGGTTTAACATAAATATGAAATGTTAAACTGATATCCGGAGGTTAAACAGATGCCGATAGTCACAACCTCTGCCAAAGGTCAGGTTGTCATTCCCAAAAAAGAAAGGGAGAAGGTCGGGATCAAACCAGGGACAAAAGTCATTGCCAAGGCCGTGGAGGATCATATCGAAATCAAGCCGCTGCCTGAAAATCCGGTCGAATCCTACTGCGGAATTTTTAAAAAAGGCTCCTCCCTGACCAAGGCTTTGTTGAAGGAACGGAGGAAGGAACTCAACCGTGAAGAGAAAAATCGTTCTTGATTCCTTTGCTCTTCTGGCCTATTTGAAGAAGGAAAGCGGGTTTGAGAAAGTCAAGAGGTTTCTGGCGGCCGAAGACGTTCATGCCCTAATCAACGATATTAACCTAGGTGAGATCTATTACATCATCGCCAGAGAGAGGGGACCCGGCCAGGCCGATTATTTCATAGACGTTATTTTGCCCAGTATGCCCATCAGTCCTGTGGCCAATGCGCTTCAGGAGGTGATCGAAGCGACACGGATCAAGGCGAAATATTCGCTATCCTATGCGGATTGCTTTGCCGCAGCCACCTCTTACCGGGAAAGCGCGCCTTTGATCACAGGAGACCCTGAGTTTAGGAAGGTCCAGGATATCATCGAAATCGACTGGATTTGATCCAGAGGGATGATCACAAACGACAACGGTGAGGTATTCTATTTGGCGGCTTACGCGCATTATGGGCAAATACAGCATAAGCGATTCCGCGGCCTCAAGCTTTACGCCAATGCCCATCGGGGCAAAGTGCGAAAGGCAGAGAAAGGGCAGCCTAAGCTCCCGATCGTCGAAGAGGAATGCCCGAGAAGCCCCCGCCGCGGCTGGGCGGCCATGATCCGGAAGGTCTATGAGGTTGACCCGATGGTCTGCCCCAAGTGCGGGGGGACGATGAAGATCATCGCTTTCATCACGGAGTTCGGGGCCGTGGACCGGATTATAGATCACCTGAAGCTTCGGTTTGCGGCGGTGAAGCCCCCGCCGTCCCATGTCTTCGAGCCGGTAGCCCTGATCGCGGCCGAAGAGAGCGGGGAATATTGTTGAGTATTTTGTGATCAGGGGAGAGTGGGAGTCTATCGTCTTTTAGCCCGTGGGGCGGGGTTTCTTATCCCGATTGGATCATCGGGCAATCTTTTCGCGACTTTTCGCGGCGATTGACAGGGTCAACAGGCCGGAGATATAGTATCGACATGGTTAGGAGGGTAGATTCATTGTCCGGAGCGGGAATTCGCTGCGTCGTGGAAAAAGGAAAATACTATCTTTCCCGGTGTTCGACTCCTTTGTTTGAGCCGCCCGGTCCGCCTCACGAAAGCTTTTTTGTGCCTCTTGCCATTCACCGTCGACCGTCTGCCGTACGCCAAGTGCCTCCCGACCCCGGAGTCTCCTTCCGAAGGATTCTAAATTTTCCGATTGTATCTTCACAAAATCATAGTATAATTATTTATAGCTACTTTAAAGGGATAAAAACCCAAATTTCAGTGGGGGGAGGGAAAAATGATTTTTAAGAGAGGCAAGGCCGCCTGTTTCTTGGTCTTTATTTTTTTTCTTTTTTTTGTCGGCCAGCTGACAGCTCAGATGAACCCGATTTACAGATTCAAAAAAGTTACAATTCCCGTTGATCTGCACATCAAAGATTCCATTTTGCCAAAGGGCGTGTACGATCTGGAATTTCTCAGAGCCAATCCGTTGTCGTATTTTCTCAGGATCATGAAGAATGGAAAGATCCTTCATCTCATTCAGGGCGAGGAATTCCGTTATGACAATTCAAGCACTATACCCAAAAATCCGACACTTAAAATGAACAAAAACAATGCCGAGAAATCGCTGATCATTGTGTTCGAATCGGGATATCTAACAAGAATTTATGGAAAGCTCAGGGCAAGCTATCGCCTTGAATACAAAGAGGACTGAATCCGAAGATGGGATAAGCGTGCCCATTCTCCTCCCACCTAAAAATATCTTCCCACCTTTTGCCGATAATCGTCTCTCTCGGCGCCAAATCCAGCCCCAAGAGCACCTTCTGTCCTTTTTCGGAAAAGATGTTGGTCTCCCGGGCCACTTCCTCTCGTACCTCCTCTCTCTGCTTCGCGAGAAACGCATAGACCCGATTCTTCAGCGCCGTCATCGTGCTCACATAAAAAGCCCTGTGCCGCAAGACCCGCTGCGCTTGCCGGTTCTCGGTCGAGCGCCGATACACCTCCGGGATCATATTCATCCGTAAAAGATGGCCAGAACCTCGGAGTCCCGTTTGTCCGTCTTGATCTTCGTCCTGGCGATGGCTTTCACTTCGTTCGGATGAGCAATCTTAATCGCAACCCCCATCTCCTCCAAGACATCCACCATTGTGTAGCTCGAGCGGCCAGTCTCGATGACGGCTTCCATCGCCCCCCCACCTTCCAGGAACTTCTTGATCTCGGCCCGAAGGTTGGGAACCCGGCCCGATCGAAGCACCTGGCCTTCCTGATCCATCAACGTCATGTGAGAGTATTGACGATGATGGTCAATACCGACATAATTCATCTGTGCACCTCCTGAAAACAGATTTTCCACGGAGAGTCTATCAAACTCCCCGAGGAGGTGCATCACATCATCATGTTACCTATCCTATCCAACCAGCTAACCCACCGCATCCCCAGTGCTGAGCCTTTTACGGAGGAACTTTGCATGCGCACGTTGATGACGTTCTTGAGTGTTTTCCTCGCGTTCGCTCACCTTGCCGCGCAGTCTGGTACGAGCAGCTCCGTTGCTGCCGCCGCCGCAAAAGTCGACTTGCGAGCGCTCGCCAATTCCGTCGCCCCAAACGGCAGCACTATGCAGCGCACCTAACGGCTTGTTCGCTGGGTGAATGACAACTTCAAACGGACCCCGGAGCAGATCGTCGAACAGCGCAGTGGCAACTGCGCCGAACTTGCGTCAGTGCTGCGCGCCTTCCTGGACGCCTTGGGGGTTAAGTCCCGGTGGATCAGCGAGATCAACTTCCAGCCGACGACCAATGCGGCTCGTCAGCGCACGGCCGAAGAGAAGGCTGACCACAAACGACAGCGGTGAGGTATTCTATTTGGCGGCTTACGCGCATTATGGGCAAATACAGCATAAGCGATTCCGCGGCCTCAAGCTTTACGCCAATGCCCAGATGGGGATTAAAGAAATTAAGAAATTCTGTCCGGTCTGTCCGCACAGGATCTTTGATCTCGAAAATGAAAAAGCCCGAGTCCGAACTCGGGCGGATTTTTTCTGCAAAGTTATTCCGTGATGATTTTTAAATAGACTTTTCTCCGGCGCGGGCCGTCGAATTCGCAGAAAAAAATGCCCTGCCATGTTCCGAGCGCAAGCCGGCCGTCCTCGATGATCAGCATGACTGAAGACCCGACCAGGCTCGCTTTAACATGGGCGGGCGAGTTTCCTTCTGTGTGCGCGTAGGGAAGCGCATCGGGAACTGCTTTTTTCAGCGTCATGAGCAAGTCTTGCCTCACGCTCGGGTCGGCGTTCTCGTTGATGGTTACTCCAGCGGTCGTGTGCGGCGCATAGACAAGGCAAAGGCCTGACTTGACTTTCGCTCCTCTCACTTCATCCTCCACGAGCGATGTGATATCAACCAGGACGTCTTTTGCCGGGGTTTGTATTTCAAAAGTCTTCATTTTGGCACCCTTTTTTAAGACTAATTTACTATCATTAGCATAACCAAAAAATAACTTAAAAAAAAGCAAAAAAATTTCTTAAAACCTCTTGACAAGCGCCTAAATTAGGAGTAAATATTCAAGGCGAAAAATACAATATTTTGTAGGCAAAGCCATCCAAAACCACTAAATGTGGCATTCGTATTGGCGATAAAGGTCCGGTTTCCGCTATTTTGAGGGAGGAAAGGAGGCGCTCAATGACCAGGGGTGTTTCAAGAATCAAGAAAAGGGACGGGACTGTCGTTGATTTTGTCCAGGAGAAAATCACAACCGCCGTTTGCAGGGCCATGGAGGCGAATGGAATCACCGACCGCGCCGCGGCCAAGACAGTCTCGGATATCGCCACCTTCATGCTGGAAGATAAATTCGGCGGTTATACGATTCCCTCGGTCGAGCAGATTCAGGACATCGTGGAAATGGTCCTGATGAAACAGGGCTACCTCGAGGTGGCCAAATCCTATATTCTTTACCGGGAGAAGCATAAGGCCATCCGGGAAGCGAAGAAAACCGGCATCAACCTGGAACGGCTGATCAAAGATTATATCAATGACGTGGACTGGAAGATCCGCGAAAACAGCAACGAAGGAGTGATGAGTTTCTCCGGGCTGAACGCCCGCGTCTCCGGCGAAGTGCTTTCCAATTTTGCCCTCAACCATCTTTATTCGGAGCGGGTCAAGATGGCTCATCAGGATGGAGAGTTCCACATCCACGACCTCTCTTATCCCATCGTCGGATACTGCGCCGGCTGGTCGCTCGACAAGCTCCTGCGCAAAGGATTCGGCCATGTTCCCAACCAGGTCCACTCCTATCCGGCCAAGCATCTCGAGACCGCGACTCTCCACATGGTCAATTTCATCGGCACCATGCAGGGAGAATTCGCCGGCGCCCAGGCCTTTTCCTCAGTGGATACCCTTTTGGCTCCGTTTGTCAGGTCAGACCGCCTCGATTATGACAGGGTCAAACAGGACATCCAGAAGCTCATCTTCGGGCTCAATGTCCCGTCGCGCTGGGGCTGGCAGACTCCTTTTTCGAACCTCACCTTCGACCTCACGATTCCCGAGGATATGAAAGACAAACGTGTCGTTGTCGGCGGAGAAGAGCTCGACTCTTCCTATGGCGACTACCGGGAAGAGATGGACATGATTAACCGCGCTTTCCTCGAGCTCATGATCGAGGGGGACCAGAAAGGCCGCGTTTTTACCTTCCCGATTCCAACCTACAACATCACCAAGGACTTTGTCTGGGATTCCCCCATTGCTGACCTGCTTTTTGAAGCGACAGCCAAATACGGTATTCCATATTTCCAGAATTACCTCGGCACGGATTTAAACCCCGGCGATATCCGGGCGATGTGCTGCCGTCTCAACCTTGACCAGAGGGAGCTGATGCGGAGGCCGGGCAACATCTGGGGACCTGGCGATTCGACAGGCTCGATCGGAGTTGTAACCATAAACCTCAACAGGCTTGGTTATGAAGCAAAGTCCAAAGAGGAGTTTTTCGCCAAGTTGAAAGAACTTATGACGCTGGCCAAGGAGTCCTTAGAGACTAAACGTAAAGTGGTCAATAATATGCTGGCTAAGGGCCTGATGCCTTACACGATGGTTTACCTCGGACACTTCGACAATCACTTTTCGACGATCGGCATCTGCGGGATGCACGAGGCCTGCCTGAATCTTCTTGGAAAAGGGATCGGAACTCCCGAGGGGAAAGAATTTGCCATAGACACTTTAAAGTATATGAAAAGCGTCTTGCAGAGCTTCCAGGATGAGACGGGCAACCTCTATAACCTCGAAGCCACTCCCGCCGAGTCCACCTCTTACCGGCTGGCCAGGCTGGACAGGGAGAAATACAAAAACATCATCACCTCGGGGACGGATAGATACCCCTATCTCACCAACTCCAGCCAGCTCAATGTCGATGCCACCCGCGATGTCTTCGAAGCCCTCCAGCACCAGCAGGACATCCAGTGCCTCTATACAGGAGGAACGATCTTTCATACCTTCCTCCCCGAATCCATCGATAGGGAGACCTGCCGGAAGTTAGTGCGCAAGATCGCCGAGACCAAGATTCCTTATTTCAGCGTCACCCCGACGTTTTCCATCTGCATGAACCATGGTTATATCAGAGGCCAATTCCCTGCCTGTCCTGAGTGCGGAGCGCAGACAGAGGTCTATTCGAGGATTGTGGGCTATCTCCGGCCGGTGAGAACATGGAATGACGGCAAGCAGCAGGAGTTCAAGGATCGAACCCCGTATGTCAAGCTTATTTAGGTTCTGAGCCATGGATTATATGATTTTTACCTACCCCAACTGCGACAAATGCGATGCCTTCAAAAATTACCTCAAGGGAAAAGCGCTTGAAGGCCGGGAGCTGAGTCTCGTCGAGAAAGAAAGCAAGCTTCGCCTCAGGGAATTTCTTGGCTTGATCAAGCGCGATGAGAAAGGGGCGATCATCATCCCTGTTTTTGTGCTGTGCGAGGACGGAAAGGTGCTTGGGGTCTTCAACGAACACCCGGAGCTCGAGAGTTGGTTGAAATCAAGGGCATAGAGAAATTCGCTCCCCTTGATTTCCCGGGGTTTATTTCTTCGACAATATTTCTGGGAGGCTGCAATTTTCGTTGTCCTTACTGCCACAATGCCGACCTGGTTCTGAGGCCCCAGGCCATGGCCACGCTCCCTCTGGATTATTTCATTTCCTACCTTGATGCACGCAAGGGCTGGCTCGAGGCCGTCTGTGTCAGCGGCGGCGAGCCGCTTGTCGAGGGGGAGCTGGAAGTGCTCTTTCACGTCATCAAGGACAGGAACCTGCTGGTGAAGGTTGACACCAACGGCTCTCTCCCGAAAAGGCTGGAGGAGCTCTTGGGAAGAGAGCTTGTGGATTATGTGGCTATGGATGTCAAGGCGCCGCTCAGAAGATACAGACAGGTGACCCGCTCGGATGTGGCTGAGGCCGATATTGCACGCAGCATCGAGATCATAAGAAATTCAGGCCTGCCGCACACATTCAGGACAACCGTTGTCCCGGGGCTCGTCGGGGAGGAGGACCTCTTGGAGATCGCTGAGATGCTTCGTGAGAGCAGGCTCTTTCAGATCCAGCAGTTTTCCCCTCGCCATACGATCGACCGGAATTACCTCCAGATCAAGCCCTACTCGCGCGAAGAAATAGAGAAAATGGCTGAGCTTTTGAAGCCTTACTTTTCCGAAGTCCGGGTTGAAGGTGTTTGAACCATGAAACTAAAATTGAAAGTGAAAAGGATAAGCCCCGAGGCCAAGCTTCCTGTTTATAGCCACAGGGGGGATGCCGGAATGGACCTTTTTTCAGCCGTTGATGATATGCTTCAGCCGGGAGAGGTGAAACCCATCCCGACAGGAATCCAGATAGCCATTCCCGAGGGCTATGTCGGGCTCATCTGGGATAAAAGTGGGATTTCTCTGGGAGGCGTTCACCGGCTGGCGGGTGTCGTCGATGCCGGCTACAGGGGAGAGGTGCGGGTCGTCCTGGTCAATCTGGGGAAAGAGCCCTTTTCGATCAAGAAAGGGATGAGGATCGCCCAGATGCTTATCCAACCTGTGGAGACCGTTGAGGTCGTCGAGGCGGATGAGTTGGATGACACCTCACGCGGCAAAGGCGGATTCGGCAGCACCGGTCCGTTTTGACACCGCTCGCATTTTTTGTTATCTCCATAATCTCTGTCGGGGAGACCAGGCTCAGAATGATCAAAATTATAATTGGCGCTGCAGTGGGCGGGATTGTCGGTTTTCTGTATTACCGCTTTATCGGCTGCCGCAGCGGAACCTGTTTTATCACGCGCAATCCTTATATATCGACAGTTTATTGGGCCATTCTCGGCGGCCTTATCGCCAATATCCTGAAGTAAGTCAAGCGTCGAGGATATTCGGGCGAAGTATTGGGAGTGGTCATTGCGAGGCCCGGGGGCCGTGGCAATCCCAAACTGAGATTGCTTCGGTCAAGAGACCTCGCAACGACTTCGTCGGATCGCAACGTCGCTACGCTCCTCGCGATGACAGGTGAATTATTTTAGTTAAGATGGTTAGTAAGATGGGGACGGTTCTCAACGAGAACCGTCGCCTGACAAAAAGTCTTCGATTTTGATGAATAGCGAGAGGAGAATAATGGAATCGACAACCTCCGGAGATAAATGCGACTCCAGAACCCGTTTCTTTATCATCCTATCCCGGCCGGAAAATCCGGAGAACGTGGGCTTTGTGGCCAGGGCTATGAAAAACACGGGGTTTAGAAACTTGCGGCTCGCCGGACGAGATAAAATCGAGCCCTCCTCTTTCCGGACCGCCGTTCATGCGAGGGATATTCTGGATGGAGCCTCCTTTTATCCTGATGTCCCTTCGGCCACAGCTGATCTCAACGTTGTCTTCGCTTCTACGGCCAAAACGAGAAAAAATTTTTCAATCCTGACCCTCGACGAGGCAGTGGACAAAATGTTCTCCTTTCCGCCCTCAATTAAAATGGGGCTTCTCTTCGGAAATGAGAGAACCGGTCTGACCTCAGAAGAACTGCGCTCCTCGAATTTTCGTTTTGCCATACCCCAGGCATCACGACAGCCTTCTTATAATCTTGCCTCAGCAGTGTTGCTCACACTCTTCCGCATTTTTCGCCACGAGCCGGAAGAAGGCGTCCGGCCCAGAGATGTTCCTCTTCCTCAGGCAGAGCAGGAGGAGTGCATCCGCCTTATCCTCAAGAAATTGGAGGAGCGCAAGTTCATCCACCCGACTAACAAGGTTCACGCTTCGGCGATGATTTATGACCTTTTGGGCAGGCTGACGATTACGGCCAGAGACAAGAAATTGCTGCTCGCCCTCTTCTCTCAGGCGCTAGACAGTTGAAAACTTTACACTATTCCGATAAAATTAATAAAATATGAAAGAAAACCCGACTGAGAACATACGGGAAGGAGGCACGTATGAGTGAGCGAGAGATAAAGGTAACATTCCCGGGTGGATTTCGGGTGGACGCGGAATACAAGGGCTTCACTGTCAAGACCGACCAGCCTGTCCATGCGGGAGGCGAAGGAGCTGCCTTGTCTCCCTTCGACCTCTTCTTGACATCCATCGCCACGTGTGCCGGGTATTATGTCCTGGCCTTCTCGAGGGAAAGGGGAATCCCGACTGAGGGGGCGGCTGTGGTGATGAGGATGGAGAAGAATCCTGAGACGAAGATGATCGGGAAGATTAAAATCGAAATCAACCTCCCCCCTGAATTTCCCGTAAAATATAAGAACGCCGTTATCAAAGCCGTGAATAGCTGCACCGTGACAGCTCACCTCATGAGGCCGCCGGCGTTTGAGATCGTGGCCAAAATTTCTTCTTAGAACTCAATCGCTCTTCATCTGCGGCAGCCACAGATAATAAAACCCGCTTTTCAAAATGGGCAGCAAGTCTTCGATGCTTTTTCCTTCGAAGAGTGAAGGCTTGATCAATTGTGCGGCATAGAGATTTGTTTTTCTCGCGGGATAGTAGGTATAAGCGACGACCCGGGCTTCTTTGAGGGAAGCCAGGGAAAAGGTCTTGGCCAAAGCATTGTCGAAATAGCCGACCTCATCAATGAGCTTTAGTTCGAGCGCCTGAGGAGCCGTGTAAACTCGACCGTCGGCGATTTTTCTGAGCTCATCAGGCGAAAGAACGCCTTTCCTTTTTTCGTAAACGACCTGGAGGAATCTCTCATAAAGCTCGTCGATGATGTTCTGGAAAACCTTTTGCTCTTCCTGACTCATCTCACGGAAGGGGCTGCCGGCATCCTTCAGCCCTCCTGATTTGATGACCTGCGTTTTTATGCCGACTTTGGAGAAAAGCTCTCCCACATTCGGGAAGATGGAAATGACGCCAATGCTTCCGGTAATGGTCGAGGGATGGGCAACTATGAAATCGCAGGCCGAGGCGACATAATACCCGCCGGAGGCCGATACTCCCATCATCAAAGCCACCACGGGCAGCCCTGTCCTTCTCTTGAATTTCATGATTTCATTGTAGAGAATATCGCTTGAGGTGACATCGCCGCCCGGAGTGTCCAGCCTCAGGATGACGCCCCTGACGAGTTTATCCTCGGAAGCCCTCTCCAGCCTGTAATAAACCTGGGAAAGGATGTCGCCTTCTTTGTTGAAAAGGTTAGTCTGGCCTAGAGTACAGATCATGCCTTCCAGGTCGATGACGAGGATTTTTTCCTTAGCTTTGCTTTTGAGAAGCACAACCTCCTCAATTTTTTCTTCTCCCAGAAAATCGAGGTGAAAGTGGCAGGCACAGCTGATAAGAAAAAGCAATAAAGCGCTAAGACAAGCCCAATTTCTTCTCATCTTACCCTCCGTTTTAGGGGGAACATGAATTATAGCATATTTCTCGCTCTCGATTATCGATTCTTAGATATCTTCAGGGATGGATGCTCTTAATCTCAAGATTATCGGTGGATTTAGAGTGTTTTTGCTCTCCTGTGGGATGTCAATGAAGGAGATGAGGAAATCGAGTTGTGAAAATTGTTCCATTTGGAGTAATATCAACGAAAAATATTTTGAAAGGAAAAGCAGCACAATGAATAGAAGAAGATTTTTAAGGAAATTCCGGCCCTGGCTAAATTGGGGATGAACACCCTCATTGTTGAGATCGACTATAACTATGAGTATGTTTCCCACCCGGAGCTTCGGGGCGAAGACCCAATCTCGGGGGAAACGGTAAAGAGGATAGTCAGCCTTTGCCGCGAGCTTGAGGTCAGGCTTATTCCCGAGTTCCAGAGCCTGGGCCACCAATCCTGGGAAAAGAAAACATTCCCCCTCCTCATCCAATATCCCCAGTTTGACGAGACACCGGGCCAGTTTCCTGACAATCAAGGGATTTATTGCCGGAGCTGGTGTCCGCTCCACCCCGACCTCAATCCCATCATCTTTCAATTATACGATGAGTTGATCGATGCCTTTGAAGCCGATGCCCTGCATGTCGGCATGGACGAAGTCTTTCTGATCGCCGATGAAAATTGTCCTCGCTGCAAGGGCAAAAACCCGGCCGGGCTCTTTGCCAAAGCTGTCAACGACTTATATGACCATATCGTCAAAAAGCGAGGCCTGGGAATGCTGATGTGGGGAGACAGGCTGATCGACGGCGCCGCAACGGGTTACGGAGAGTGGGAGGCTTCTCTGAATAACACTTACCCGGCGGTTGACTTAATCCCTAAAGACATCATCATCTGTGACTCGCATTACGAAAAGAGAAAATCATATCCTTCTATCCCTATGCTCTTAAACAAGGGCTTTCGGGTCCTCCCCGCCAGCTTTAAGGAGCTCAAAGCTGTCAAAGCCCTGGTTGATTATTCGCTCACCTTTCCCTCTGAGCGCATGCTCGGCCATCTCTGCACAATCTGGCGGGCGCCAAAGGAAGCCGAGGCCGAAAATCCAGCGCTTGTCGCTGCCTCTAAGAAACTTTTTAAATATAGATTAATATAAGATTATATGCAGGCGTTTGACTTCGGAATGAGTGGATGGTATAAAAACCTTGATTGATCAATTTCCGGGGATGCGCAAAGATTCGCCTTTTAAGGGAAGGGCCTCGCGTGAGGAAAACTTTTGGCGTCATACGAGAGGAGGGGTGAGATGAACAAGTTCAAGTCTTTTGCCCTTAAGCATTTTGAAACTACCCTGATCATTATCATCCTCTTTGGAATCGTCGCCATTGCTTTCCTCGTTCGCTATAAATTTGCTTTTTTGAATTTTTTTTTCTTTCCGGTCATTCTGGCAGGCTATTATCTTGGAAAAAAGCAGGCTGTTCTGACAGCCAGCCTTTGCATTCTCTTAGTCACTTTCTATCTCATCTTTTCCCGAGTTCTTTTTGGAAACCTTCGCCAGCTCTCTCTTGATGAAATCCTCGATGTCATCACCTGGGCCGGATTTCTCATTCTTACAGGGGCCATCATCGGGACGATCGCCGGAGAAAGAGAGGCCAAGCTGAAAAATCTTCAGAGAGCTTATGTCGGCGTCCTCGAGATCATGCTCAAGTATCTTGAAGTAGCTGACGAAAAGAAGCCTCATTCACTTCGGGTTTGTCTCCTTGCAGGGAAGATCGCCCAGACGATCGGGCTGGCCACCTTTCATGTTGAGAATATCAAATCCGCGGCCCTCCTGCTTGAGGCAGGAAATTTGCGTTCTAATATTCCCCTTTTTGAGCAAGTGGCGGCTTTTATGGAGACGGAGAGCCGAAGGGTTGAAAAACAGGTCTTTGACAGAGAGAGGGTTCTTTTAAAAACTACAGCCGCGCTGTTGAAAGAAGTGGAGCCGCTTCTCGTCAACTATTTTTATCATTATGTGGAGGAAGCGGAAATTTTGGACAAGGATTTGGAGAACATCCCCATCGGGAGCAGCATCATTGCCCTGGCAGATCTTTATGACAGAATCTCTATGGGCCTGCTGCTTCCCCAGTGGAAAGATAAGATCCAGTCCCTGGAAGATATCCAGAAGCTTTCCGGCCGAGCTTTCCCGCCTTCGGCAGTCCAGGCACTCTTTCAAATAACGTCAGGGGCTGCGTGAGCGATCCGCCTGCTTCCGGGCAATTCCTGCGAACTGTATTTTCAGGAAGTTGAAGAATAGAAATAGAAGTTTAACCGGCGTTTATTCCTCATCAAGCCTGCGGCGGGCAGATCGCTTTGATGGCTTGGGGGAGGACTTTCACTTCCACTTTATCTTGAATCCCCAGCAATTCACCGTGGTATTGAATCGGAAGGTTCTTTCCTTTGAGGGTTATTCTTCGGGCTTTGTAATGTTTCTGCCTCCGCTGATAGAGGCCGAAATAGAGGAGAGGCAGGAGGAGCGCATATTTTAGCCCGCTCATCTCAAAAAAAGTGATATCCAAGTAGTTATCCTCGAGGCTGGCCAGAGGCGCGATGCGCCAGTTGTAGCCGAAATAGTTCGATTTAGCCACGACGCAATCCAGTATTTTCAAGAGCAGCGTTTTTTGGGCGAAAGGTTTCCCCTCATCATCGACGCCGTCTTCAAGCTGAACCTCCACATCCCACTTTGGCAGGCCGAAGATGATTCTTCCAGCCAAGATGTGGCCCCAGAGCCCGTGGATATCGTGCTTGAGTTTTTCAACGCCCACCATTGCTGTGGCTCCGATGCTGGCGAACCCGGCGATTTTTCCCTCCACATCCATCAAGCCGATATCTTTCGCTTTCCCTTCATAAAGAACCCGGATAGCCTTCTTGACATTCTTGGGGATAGAGAGCGATTTGCGGAAGGCATTGCCGCTTCCCAGGGGAATAACGCCAAAAAAGACATCTCTCCCTTTTTGAGCTTCCCTGATACCCTGAAGGACATCGGCGACGGTTCCGTCTCCGCCGATGGCCACGATAGTCTCACAGCAGGAGCTGAGCTCGCGAGCCAACTCAATCGTGTTTTCTTTGTTGGCCAGCACGTCATACTTCAGGCCGGGCAAATTATCTTTCAGAAATTTATGCAGCCTTTTTTTTCGAAGCCATTTGTTTTTGGCTGCACCTGGATTGACGATACAGGCAACGCTGCGCAAGTAGTTTTTTTGCTCGCTCATCTTTGATTCATTTGATTCTGTACTTATAACATCCAGGCCTTTTCCGTGTCAAAAGCGTCAACATCTTTTCCAATCTCAATAGCGGGGAATTTTTTTCGCTGACCCGCTGGGTTCTTCTTTGAGTCGTATTTTTTCGGGAAAGGGAGGGTCAAATTTGGCATTTCCATCGACATCCACAAACACCGGGTTGGTGAGGGCGTACGGAAGAGTGCCGTCTTTGAGCAGACCGCTGCGAGAGGGTTGTTGGAGCACAGGGAAGAGTGTCCTCTTACCCAGGGCCTCAACGCAAATGTAAGAGTCTTCCTTTAAGGTTAAGCTGATCTCCTCCTCAAATTTTGCCACAGTCGTCTCCTTGACTGAAACAGGGAAGATGACCTTTCTCTCTCCGTTGAGGATGAGTCTGACCTCGTCCACAGCCACCCAGGGAGCACTTCGAACATCAAGCTGGATATCCACCTTTCCTCCCTTGGCCTGGATGAGGTCACCCGAGGTATACTGGCCGTTGACCTTGAATTGAATGATCGGTCCATTGGTGGCAAAAGAGCGGCCTTTTTTTAGGGCCTGGAATAAGGCATCTCGGTCCAAACGGCTGCCCTTTTCTCCGTTATAGAAAACGTAACTCCTCGAGTAGCCGGTTTCGCCCCTGTCAAGGCCATGAGCGTCTGAAGACCCGACCAGAGGGAAAAAATACCCCCGGTTGAGGAGATGGAACCAATCCTCAATGGCCGCCGCATTGGAGGAGTAAAAATAAGGGCCGTTAAGAACTTCCAGAAGGTCGAAGTTAGTGTCGAAGGAGCACAAGGCTGTGGCTGCCGATTCCTGATCAAGATAAAAATTATTGAAATAGCCTAGCCTGCCGGCGCGAGGATGATTCACCTGGAGGATGGCAGCGGGATTTTTTTGCCGGCTGGCGAGGAATAAAGAAGAGGCCTCATCAGCCGCAGAATTGATGGCGCCGTTGCCCTCCTCAGCCGGGCGAAATTCCATTGGATAGGTGTTGAAATGAATGACATCTGGTGTGGTGACCTCGCTTCCGGGGATAACAGCGAGGCGGTTTTCGAGTTTTAGCTTTTTTAGGGTGTCAGAATAATCAGTGATGGTGTTATGATCTGACGCTACCGCAATCTCCAAGCCTTCGGCCACCGCCGATTTTATTCTTTCAGAGATAGAGGCAGAACCGTCGGATTTTTGCGTGTGCATGTGGGGGTCAAGAGAGATGAGTCCCGGGGTATCGACGACCTGGTCGACAATGAAGACGATCTCGCGATTTTCTTCTTTCACCACCTCGGTCACCTTCTGGTCAATCGTGTATTCGGGGCCGCGAGAAGCGTAGACAAGATAAGTCCCTACGGGAACTCGGACTTCCAGTCCTTCCTCGCCCGGAAAGCACGAGTTCTTGAATCCTTCCCAGCTTCGTCCTGTCTCTACCGGATTATCAGGCCGGAAATAAGGGGACTTGGTCGGAGCCAGGCCCAAAAACGTGACCTTGCCAGGCACGTAGTCTCCCTGGCTGTTCTTGACTTTGACTTTCACCGTGCCGAGAGGAGAATTCTCGAGAAGGCAGGAATTTTCCTCTTCTGGTTTGACCTCCACAAGCTCCTCGACGACAGCCGGAAAGAAGTTGGCCTGGAAGCGGTAAATTCCCGGAGGAAGGAGGACTTCACAGGAGAGAGGCTTTTCCAGGATGGAACGGAAGAAGACGGAGGAAGACATGGCCTCCCTGACCACAAGCTCCATCCAGTCGCCGTCAAAGTCTTTGAAGTAAACATCCGCCTTAACCGGCTTCCTCTCGAGGATTTGATAGATGTTTTCAATAAGGGAAAGCGAAGAGACGTCCGTGAGGAGAACATACCGGAGCCCGCATTCTTCTCCGGGACCGAGTTTGCCCGGATAGCGAACCTCTTCTTTTTCAACAGGGTTAAAGCTGATCCAGCCCAAAGAATGGCCCTTTTTCTGATAAACGCGGAAATTCAGACGGGGATACTTCTTTTCATGGTAAGGGTTGAAGTAATAGCGATTATAGGCATCAAAAAAGAGAGAGTAACTCAAATCCTCAAAGGCAACCTTTCCTGTGTTTGTGAGCGTGGACGTGACATCCACCCGCCCTTTTTCCGGGTAGAAGAGATAAGTCGTTTTCATCTGGGCTTTTCTTCCCTCTTTGTCCTCAAAAAGACCCCAGGCTTCGAACCCGATTTCAGCCCTTTGCGCGGTAGCTTTGGCCTGTTCGAGCTTGGAATAAACGATATGGTGCGTTTTATCCTTAATTCTCAGGACGGGGGCCCCGATATTCAGGTCGCTGGCCAAATTCTTTGCCGCGGGAACGAAGCTGAGAATGCTTCCCATGGCATTGCCGTAGGGGTAATTTGAGCTTGTGACGAGCGGCCTCGGAGAGGCGCCGATGAGAGCATAATTTTTGCCATCCACAAGCAAAATATCTCCCTTTTGTCCGAGCGAGCAAAAATGCTCTGGAAGGTCGGCCGGACTCTGGATGACTTTGACTTCAAAGCCTGCTCGAACGAAAAGAGGCGAGGCCAGAAGGAAAAGAATGAATAAAACGCATGGATTTTTCTTGAAGACTTTCATTTTTTCTCCATGAGAATTGATTGGGCTTTTTTAGCGGCCCTCTTAACAAGGGACGTAAATTATATCAAAAAAATGGGGACGGTCCTAATAAAAATGTAAAAATGGTATGTAAAAATGGGGACGGTCCTGGAACAGGCCCGGCCTCAGCTTGTCCCCCTGTTGCATTAGAAGAGGGGTTTCGCTAAAATAAATTATTCGTCATCATTCCTTCTGATGAGTGTGTCGTCGATGAAAAATCTGGAGAAAGTCATCACCCGTAAGGGAAAGAGGTTCTTGCTCAAGATCGAGACTTCCCCCGATTCCGACGACTATGCGAAATATGAGGCGATGAGAAATGAGATCTGGGGGTTTCCCGAAGATAACCTCCCTGGGACGCGGAACCTGATGTGCGAGAATTTTCTCCATGACGGGAGCGCTCTTTTTATCGCGGTTTACAGCGAACAACCGGATGGAAAGCTCGACGAAGACCCGGCGCATTTTGTCGGGTTTTCTTATGGGTTTGTCGGAATCAAGGACAAAGATATCGCCTTTCGCAGTCCTGAGAATCTTCAGTTCTACTCTCAGTATACGGGACTCAAGGAGGAATTCCGCGATTATGGTCTCGGCATTGCCGTCAAAGAGTTCCAGAGAGAGAACGTCGCTGATGTGTTCGGGATTTACACCATCACCTGCACCTACGACCCGCTGACCGGGGTCAATGCCTGGAGGAACGTTCACCATTTCGGGATGGAGGTTGTGGAGTACCGGGTTTCCACTTACGGAGAATACGGCGGTCTGCTCAACCGGTCTGATGTCCCGAGCGACAGGTTTTTCATGTCCTGGGACTTACGGAAAGAAATCAGGCGGTCGGCTAAACCTTATGACTCTCCGCTCTTGGAAGAAAGACTTGTGATAGAGGCTGAGGAAAATATAGTCATAGGCAGAAACGGTTCCATCCAGCTTGAAGTCGTCATCAGCGCTGACCTGGAAAAAGAAGAGGAGTCCTTGTTTGTCCAAATTCCCCGGGATTTCTATATCATGCTTAAAGAAACAGATGTGGAGGAAGCAAATGTCAGGAGAATTCCCCTCCAGTGGCGGCTTGAGACCAGGCAAGCTTTTCAGGCTTACTTTCAGAGGGGCTATCAGATCATAGATTTTTTCCAAACCAAAGATGAGGCCAAGAGAAGTTTTTATGTTCTCCGCAGACGCGAGGGCCAGGAAAAAGAAAGGAGAAAAAGATGAAAAAGGTCAGCAAGGAAGTGAAGACTCTGATCCAGGAAGCCATCAAACTGGAAATCAACGGGCAAGCCTTTTTTAATCAGGCTGCCGAGATCACCCACAACGAGCTCGGGAAAAAGATGTTCGTCCGGCTGGCACAAGAGGAAGTCAAGCATCTTGATACTTTCAGCCTCCTTTTCAGCACCATCATCGGGTCTGACGACTGGAAGAAACAGGTCGAGAGAGAGGAGCTGAAAGGGCCGTCGGCTGTCATCGATGCGCTGGCGCAGAGGATGAAAAGAGCCGAGGGTCAGAGTGAGATCGAAGCGCTTCGTATCGGCATGGAGCTCGAACAAAAGGCCGTGGACTTTTTCACGAAATCCGCCGAGAACATGGACGACGCTGAGGCCAGGCAGATTTTTGAGAAAATCGCTGACGAAGAGCGATTTCATTATGACCTTCTTTTGGCTCAATATGACTCTGTAACAGGTTCGGGTTTTTGGCTCGACAGCTCCGAGTTTCAGATGGATGGAAAATACTAAAGGCAGTTTCCCTGAGTTCGAGGAAGGCCTTTTTGCCGCGGTCACAGGCGCCTCGGATTCCGGCAAATCCACCCTGCTCAACGTCTTCGGCGGCCTGGATACTCCGACCTCAGGGACCATCGAAGTCAACTTGGAGGGGGAACCGCTCCGCGTTTCCCTTCCAACGCTCGCCACAACAAAACGGTGGCTCGCTGCCTCCTCTTCTCGCGCGGGGCATGGACCCGCGCGTTCCGACCAAGGAAAGAATCTAAGAGATTTTTTTGTGCCGTAAATAAAAGAGGCCGAAAAAGACGACAAAATAATTGACCACGACAAGGGAATACTGCGTATAAAAATGAAAAAGCTTTCTTCCCCAGATCTCCACCAGGCTCGTGCCGATCATGGCGAAGTTGATGATCAAAATGATTCTAAGAGCGCGGGGAAATTTTCTGAGGGCGTTGACAATGAGCATGACGGCCAGAATGGAATAGAGATAATTGTAGTACCAGCCCAGCGGGGAGAAAAGAGGAATCATGATGAAGAGGAAAGCGCCCTCAAGGACTTCGGGCCTTTGCGATTTCTGGATCGCTCGGCTTATCTTGATCATCCAGAGAACCACAGACCCCAGGAAAAGCAAAGCCAGGGCAAGGATAATTTGCGCTTCTAGCCTCCATGAAGCGGGGAATGCCTTCAGGAGAAAACCATAAAGGGAAGCGTTATCGTAAACAGACAAAAGGCTGGCGGTTGAATGGGAGAGGTTGGCTGGCCATTCTTCGAGCACAAGAAGGTTTCCGGGGAGGCCATAAAATAGCGCAGGCAAGGCAAGTCCAAAGAGAAAAAGAGCCAACCCCACCCCTGTGATTCTGTATTTCCTTTTGATCAAAAAGTAAGGCAAGAAGACTAGAGCATAGGGCTTAAAGAAAAGAGAAATTCCCCAGAATAAACCAGAGATGCTTTCTTTTTCTTCGAGGAGGGAATAGAGCATCAGGGTTAAGATAAAAAGGATAAAAAGATTCACCTGGCCGAGCTCCACCTCCCGGCCCAGAAACTTGAGCAAAATCAAGAAGGTCCAAAGGCAAGCCGCAGCGGCCTTTTTCTCTGGAACAGGAAGAATTTTAAAAGACAGGATAAAAATGCCCAAAAGGAAAAGGAACTCCAGAATATACCAAAAGAGCCTGGCCCAGTCGTAGGGAAGAAACGAAAATGCTGAGAAAAAAAGGGCGGAAGGCGGGGAATATTTATATTGCATGTGGCCATCGGATTCCCGGTAGATGGTTTCTCCCTGGATGATTCTCTCTCCCGCTTTATAGCAAACGCTGAAATCCGACATGTCTTTTCTGACCCAGAATTGATAGATGCCGGCCAAAACCAAGATCGCTGCAAAAATGAAAATGACTCGCTTCATCAGCGATATAAAACTCCTCTCTTTTTTTCCAGCCCTTGAGATTGCCTGTCAGCGTTAATCATTTTCGCCGGCGAAAATTCCTGCCTAAGCATAACAAACTGAAAGTGCCATGGTCAATGCAGCAAAACGCCTCCCGCTGAGGGCTGATGATTTGTGCTACAATAGCCCGTCATGATAAATTTGCGTTGAATAAAAACTTTGAGATGAATGCCATCATGAAAGGAAAGACGATGAAGCAAAAAAATGCACTTTTTCCATTCCCATTTCTCCTGGCCTATGTTCTTTTCGTTTGGCAAGTTGCCTGCCATCCAATACTCACCGAAAAAGAATTGGAAGGAAAAGCTCGGACAATTCATGAGCGAGTTCTTACGGTCGATACGCATTGCGACACAGCCTCGAGGCTTCTGGATAAGAACTGGGATATCGGCGTGCGGCACGAGCCGGGGCAGAGGAGGAGCGGAATGATCGACCTCCCCCGAATGACCGAGGGAGGGCTGGATGCTGAATTCTTTGCTGTCTTCGTCGGCCAAGGAGAGCGGACCGAAGAGGGATATGCCAAGGCAAAAAACACTGCACTCAGGGAATTGGATGCCATCCATCTCATGTGCCAGAAGTATCCGGCTTTGGTCGGCTTGGCCACTTTACCCGAGGATGCTTACCGGCTGAAGAAAGAAGGGAAAAGGGCGGCTTTCGTCGGGATGGAAAACGGCTATCCTGTCGGGAAAAACTTGGCAAATCTACGGGAATATTATAATAAAGGCGTGCGCTACCTCACTCTCTGCCACACCCGGGACAATGATATCTGTGATTCTTCAACTGACAGGCTGAGTCCTGAGGACAACGGCCTGAGCGATTTCGGGAAAGAAGTCGTTGCGGAATGCAATCGGCTGGGCGTTATGGTCGATGTCTCTCATATCTCGGATAAATCTTTCTTTGACGTCCTCAAAGTGACGAAAGCTCCGGTCATCGCCTCGCATTCCTCCTGCCGCGCCCTTAGCGACAGCCCCCGCAACCTCTCAGACGAGATGATTCGAGCCCTGGCAGCCAACGGCGGAGTTATTCAGATTTGCTTTCTGACGAGTTATCTCCGGACGCCAAACCTGAATCCTGAGAGGGAGAAGACGCTCAAAGAGCTGCAGGACAAATATGGCTCCTTCCGGGAAATCAAGGATGAAGCCATTCGGGAGAAAATCAGGCAGGAATACGAAGCCATTAACGAGAGATTTCCCGAAGAGAAAGCAACGGTCAAGGATGTTGTCGACCACATCGATCATGTAGTCAAGGTGGCAGGTATAGACTTTGTCGGCATCGGCACGGATTTTGACGGCGGCGGGGGAGTTGAGGGATGCAACGATGTGAGCCAGATGTTTCGCGTAACCGAAGAGCTTGTCCGCCGCGGCTATTCGGAGAAAAAGATCGAAAAAATCTGGGGCGGAAATGCCATGCACGTGTTCAGGAGAGTCATTGAAATCTCCAAAAGAAGTTCGTGATTACCTTTGTGCGTTTGAATCAAATAGACTAAAATGCAATGGAGGGAGATCATAGGTGAGGAGAGGAAGACTTTGCAGCCGGCGGACTTTTCTTTCTAAGAGCTTGACAGGATTGGCTTCGCTGGGATTGGCAGACAAGTTCGCTAAGCATCTAATAGCTTTAGGGCAGGAAACTTCCCTTTCAAAAGCGACCGATGGAATTATCACCCGGCCTTTCGGAAAAGCCGAACAGCGCCTTCCGGTTGTCTCGATGGGTGTTATGAATGCCGATGATCAAGACCTTGTTCGCAGGGCCTATGAACTTGGGATCCGCCATTTCGATACCGCGGCCACTTATATGAGAGGCCGGAACGAACAAATGGTCGGCAAAGTGATCAAAGAACTCGGCGTCCGTGATAAGGTCCTGATTGCCACAAAGATACCGCCGCTTTCACAGGATGAGCGGGCCCGGATGGGAAATGAAAAGGTGAAAAATTTTTGCCTAGACTCTGTTGACCAGAGCCTGAAACGGCTCCAGACCGACTATATCGACATGCTCTATTTGCATGATGTCCAGGATGTCGGCCATTTGCAGAATGCAGGGATCCGGAGCGCTCTTGAAACGGTTAAAAGCCAGAAGAAAGCGTGCTGGATTGGTTTTTCCACGCATACCAATATGGCCGCCTTACTCGGCGAGGCTAGACGCGGCGGCTTTTATGATGTCGTGCTCGCGGCTTACAACTATTCTATGAGCGAAAATGCCCAGCTTCTTAAGGCTATAGAAGAAGCAGCCGCCGCGGGAATTATCCTCGTTGCCATGAAAACTCAGTGCAAGCAGTCCTGGTACCTGGATGAGTTTGAGCCTTCAGCGCGCAAGTTTTATGAGGGCAAGCTCTGGCATACAGCCTTGCTGAAATGGGTGCTAAGGCATGAATTTTTTGCGACTGCCGTTCCCGGTTTTCAGAATTTTCAGGAACTCGAGGAAGATTTTTCTGTGGCCTATGATTTGAGCTTCACTCCGGAAGAAAAGAAGTTCCTCGAAGACCGCAATGTCAAGCTGGCCATGAGGGGAGTCTGCCAGCAGTGTTATGGTTGCGTGGCCACTTGTCCGGAGAGAGTCGACGTCCCGAAGCTCGTGCGTGCGCACATCTATGCGGCCTGTTACCCGAATATTGCTCAGGCCCGGGCGACATTAGAAGAAATTCCACAGGGGCAAAGCCTGGAGCGGTGTTTGGCCTGCAGTGAATGTAAGGCAAAATGTGTAAATAGCGTGAACATCTCCGTAAGAATCAAGGAGCTGAAATCGATCTTCGCTTGAGATGAGCGAAAAGGAGAAAAACAATGAGCTTGAAAAAAATTATAGTAATTCTGGCCGTGGTTTTGGCCTTGATTCTTGCCTTTTCGTGTTCGAATGGCACGAAAGCGCGGCTTAAGAATTCCTTCCGGGAAGACAAGAATGGCTGGATCTTTGTTCATCTCGCGGGGAAGCCCGAGCAGGTCGGCTTTCAGCACGGGTATCATCTTGCCCCCGAGATCGATGACGCGCTCGAGATGTTCGCCTTCTACCTCGAAAACGCTACAAACAGGGACTGGAAGTTTTACCGCGAAGCGGCCGAGAGAATGTTCTGGCCGAAGCTCGAAAAAGAATATCAGGAAGAAATTGAAGGAATTGCCGAGGGCCTGAAGGCTCGCCTGCCGGACAGGACTTACGACAGGATTGATATCACCGCTCTTAACGGCTGGATCGAGCTGGCCTGGTATTACGTCCCTTATCTCGATGAAAAAATCAAAGCCGGCGCCGGCGATAACAAGGTCCCGGGCTACTGCAGCGCCTTTATCGCCAACGGCAGCTATACGGAAGACGGTCAAATCGTGATTGGACATAACGCCTGGGTGGAATATATCGTCGGCGAACGCTGGAATGTGATCACTGACATACTTCCTGAAAAAGGATTCCGGATTTTGATGGATGCTATCCCCGGCTATATCCACAGCGGCGATGATTTCGTAATCAACAGTGCAGGGATTCTCTATACGGAAACGACAATATCCCAGTTTAAAGGCTTTAAAGAGGACGGCACTCCCGAGTTTATGCGCGCCCGGAAGGCGGCCCAGTACGCCAATTCGATCGATGATTTTATCAGGATCATGACAACGGACAACAACGGCGCCTACGCCAATGACTGGCTTGTTGGAGATACAAAAACAAACGAGATCGCCAAGCTTGAGCTCGGGCTCAAAAATCGCCGCGTCTGGCGGACTAAGGACGGCTATTTTATCGGCTCCAATTTTCCGAGCGATGCGAAGCTCATCGCTGAAGAAACGACGTTTAATCCTCAGGATACAGCTCAGTCCGTATTTGTCAGGAAAGCCCGCTGGGAGCAGATCATGGAGAAAAACAAGGGGAAGATCAACGCAGAGCTTGGCAAGGCCTTTGAAGCAGACCACCTTGATGCAAGCCTGGGGTCAGCGGCCGCCAACAGCAATGTCCTCTGCGGCCATGTGGACGAAGACCCCAAAGGATTGCCTGAATTCCTGTGGGCTCCCTATTTTCCCGGAGGCTCTGTCCAGGGAAAGGTCACTTCCGCTTTGCTGGCCAAAGACATGAAGATCTGGGCTAGGATGGGACATCCTTGCGGCCAGGATTTCATCGCGGCGGCCTTTTTCGAGAAGCATCCCGAATATCAGTGGCAGGGAAAGTTCCTGAAGGATATGAAGTCTCATCCCTGGACGTTATTTGAAACAAAAAAGTAAAATGATTTGGTGTATTGGTATCTTTGAAATCTTCCGGATCAGTGAGGGTTAGAAGAGATTAGAAATTCTTTTGGGACTTCCGGGCGACGAGGACTAGCTCGTCCTGCCGGCGGAGAAGACAAGAAAATTCGAGGATAAGAAACAACGCTGTTTTGAAGGCAATTTGGCAGATTTTCTCCTTGGGGAGGTAATCCATTCTGTAAGCCAGGCTCTTGATGTCGAAACTGTTTTCGGCCCGAGCCTCTAAGATCTCAAACCCGCACGTGTTGAGGAGAACCGCGACATTTTTCCAGCTATAAAAAAAAACGTGTTTATAATGCCATTTGAGCTGATAAATCACTCTTAAGGGATAGTCAATTTTTCCCGCTGAAATTTTGTAAAGCCAGAGAGCCAGGGAGGGCAAAAGGCCGCGCGATGAGGGAACCCGCAGAGCAAGAATTCCTTCTGCTCTTAAGGAAAAATGAATTTTGTTCAAAAACGCAAAGGGATCCAGAACATGCTCGAGGACGGACCAAAGGGTTACGACATCAAAAGAGTTCTCCTTTAAGTCGATGTCCTTCAATTCTCCCCTGATAACATTATTTTTCTGTCTGGCTATCCTGCAGGCTGTTTGTGAGGGCTCGATGCCAGCAGGCAAAAACCCAGCCTCTTGAGCGACTTCAAGGAATTCACCCGCTCCGCAGCCGACATCCAGTAGGCTTCCTTCTTTTTTATATCTCTGGATAAGTTGGATGGCCCTGTTGTATTGGGGGACTAAGAAAGCACGGGCAAATTTCTGGTGCTTCTTAAGGTCATAACCGCAGTAGTCATCCCCTGGCTTCAAAACTTCGGGCAGGGGAGACATCTGGATGAGCTGGCAATTCCTGCATTTGAAAAAGTGCTGTTGATCCAGAGAAAAGTGCAGTTTCAATTTTCTGTGGCCACAGAGAACGCAAAACCTGGATTTTTTATCTGATCGCATCTGAGGAGGAAAGATTATTTCCTTCG
>Ga0315280_10002052_pt1 | contig 33301 bp, 27 predicted proteins | sample YL17G06_40_MG_FD_203697 | JGI IMG/M metagenome (GOLD analysis project Ga0315280, IMG submission 203697) | Sediment microbial communities from Yellowstone Lake, YNP, Wyoming, USA - YL17G06_40 | ecosystem: Environmental > Aquatic > Freshwater > Lake > Sediment | place: USA: Wyoming | collected...
GATCCTCGGGGTTCCCATAATCCTTGATGAATGGATAGTGGGATTTCGCCAGGCCGAGGCGCTTTTCCGAAATATCGCTGACCGATGTCAGTTTGACCCCCTGGCAGGAATGGAAATTCCTGGCCACGTTGGGTCCCCAGTACCCGTAACCGATGACTCCTACGTTGATCATGTTTGCCCGCTCCCTATGGAAATCTCCATATTTTGAATCCCCGCGCGCTTCTTGGCGAAAAGCCGCCGGGATTCTCTCGTTTCTTACTCCGCGTAAAACTCCTTGATGGATTGAGACACATATTCGATCTGTCCGTCCGACAGTTCAGAATACATCGGCAACGAGAGGATTTCGCCCATACACTGGTGGGCAATGGGGAAATCGGCCGGCTTGTGCTTCATGTAGGCGTAGGCCGGCATGAAGGGGGGGGCGATGGGGTAGTGGATCCCCGTCGAGACTCCTTTGGTCTTGAGGAAGTCGGCCAGTTGGTCCCTTTTCTGCGCCCGGATCGAGTAGACGTGGAAGATGTGGAAGGCGTTGGACCTAAGCTTCGGGCACTCGACTCCGGGAGTCCCCTCGAGCAGGGCATTGTACTTGAGAGCATGCGCATGCCGGGCCTTGTTCCAGTCGTCAATGTGCGGCAATTTGGCCGAGAGGACGACGGCCTGGAGCGCGTCCATGCGGCTGTTGATGCCCTCGATCTCGTGGATGTGCTTCTGCAGGGAGCCGTGGTTGGCGAACAGCCGTACCTTCCTGGCCAGATCGTCGTCGTCCGTGACGACCCCCCCGGCGTCGCCGTAGGCGCCCAGATTCTTCCCAGGATAGAAACTGAAGGTGCCCGCGAGACCGAAAGTGCCGGTGTACTTTCCGTTGAACGTGGCGAAATGTGATTGTGCGCAATCTTCGACGAGAGGCAGTTTGTGGGCGTCGGAGATTATTTTGATGGCATCGATAGCCGCGGGCTGACCGAAGAGATGGACAGGAATAATAGCCCTAGTCTTCTTGGTAATTTTCTTCTCGATCAGGGCAGGGTCGATGTGGAAATACTCATCGATGTCCACGAACACGGGCCTGGCGCCGGTCTGGGTAATGGTCTCGGACGTCGAAATCCAGCTGTTGGCCACGGTGATGACCTCATCCCCGGGTCCGACGCCGAGCGCCTTGAGGGAGATGTAAATCGCATCCGTGCCGTTGGCGCAGCTGATGCAGTGTCTCGCGCCGAATTTCTGAGCATACGACTTCTCAAAACCTTCGACGAACCTGCCGCCGATGAAGGCCGTGTTGTCGATGACGTTCTTGATGCCCGCATCGATCTCGTGCTTAAGAGACTGATACTGAACCTTGAGGTCCACGAACGGGACGTTCATCATGGGGTATTCAATTCCTTTCTTTCTTCATCCGTTTCGTATGTTCCGCGCTCTTTCGACACATCTTCCCTTCAATCCAAAACTGGCTCGGTTCCCTGGGAGTCGGGCGCCTAGCCTCTTCCCTTTTCCTGCCGGTTCCTTAGCGCTTCTTAAAAGCAGGATTAAATTAACATTTTTTGCGTGACGAAGTCAAGCCAATGGCTAGCCGCACTTTTTCCCCATATGGGAGATTAATATGGAGGAGGGGTGGCCGAGACGCCGATTAAGTAATGTTCAATAATAATACAATATAGGATTCAGTAATCTAATCGATAAACTGCCTTTGAATGAGCTCACTAGTAAGAATTCTGTGGATTTCCATGGTGTAATTCCGGGTCCCTTGAATGTGATCCATGACCATTCTCTCGACCTGCTGGCCGTTCAGGTAAGACCTATGACGTGTTCGGGTGTCGAGCAAAACTTCTTTGATATATTCGGACAGCTGATCGCGATACCACACGCGAAAATGATAGAACTTATGTCTGCCGAGGAAAAGCCGCTCCAGATGAAGCGGCTTGAAAACATGGTCAAAATTCGCTAACCAATGGGGCATCCCGCTGCCATAGGCATATTCTGCTTTGAAAGTGAACTCCTTGTATAAGTGCCGGATCTTCGTCAAAATCGGGATGGACTTGTAGAGAACGCCCCGATCAGTCCTTATCATGCCCAGAGCCGAATTCCCCTCCGCAATAAGGCGTAATTGCAGCCCAACGCTTCTTGCCATATCTTCAGGCGCTCGATAGACAAGAGCCACGAGATCATTGTCCAGGAAAGGCGAGCGGAGCGTTAGCTGAGAAAGTTCGAGGGCCAGGCGGGAGTAATGGTGCCAAGGCACCTGCTTGAATGCGACGAACGATAGGGGATTGATCTCACGTTCTGTGTTATATATCTGCGTCGTTCGTTCTATCAGACGCCCGAATTCGTGTTCAACGATCGCCTTATCGATAGGCATGGGCTTGAAGGCGATCGCGCCACGCAGGATCTCCTGCCCATAATTCCCTGTCAGCCTGATCGGCGCTATTTGCCGCGCGATTCTGTTCACATAAAGATCTGGTGAGCCGGTGACATCCATGGCTCCGTCTGTCAGGTAGACCGTTCTCTCTGCAAGACTCCGAAATTCGGCAAGGAACGTCTTGTCGACAGTGATCACCTGATGTGGTTGCTCGCAAATCCTTGCGACCTGTCGGGCCAGCTTGACGTCCTCGCAATCGCGGTACATTCCGCCAAACGTATAGCAGGGCAGATTTCCGGGCGGCGCTTGCGCCCAAGCCATGATCAATCGACTATCCTTGCCTCCGGTTAGGGAAACCGCCATGTGCCCTTTTTCACGCAGATACCTTGGAAGAATACGGATCCACGTTTCCCGCAATCTATCATAGTAAGCCGAAGAGCTCAGCGGCTCCTGATTTTCCCAGGCTTTCGGCCGGAAATAAACATCCCTCCTTATCGCCTGGCCGGGAAAGAAACGCCAAGCTGACGCGCCCGGAATCAAGGAGATCTCTTTGAAAAGCGTCCTGTTCTGGAGGACACATCCATAGGAGAAGGTTTCTGCCAAGCTGCCAAGATCCAATCGACGCAACTCAGGCAAGACCCTCAGGAGCGCCTTTGCCTCGGAAGAAAAATAGAAAGCCGCCTTGTTTTCGTAAAAATATAGCCTGTTTAGTCCATATCGGTCATTGAATAAAACCACATTCCCTTTTTTTCCATCGACGATGACCCCACTGAAACGGCCATTGAGTTTTTGAAAAAAACCGTCCCCCATTTCCTCATAGAGATGCACCAGATAGCTCGGATCCCGCGCTCCACACTCATGGCCTCTTGCCTTGAGGCGATCAATCTCATCGGAGTCGGTAAAATCCTCACCCGTGAATATCAGGCAGACATCTTTCTTCTCGTTCCATATCGGCATGCCATCCGAAAAAGAACCCCTATGGCTGGTCCATCCGATATGCACTCCCATTCGTTCATCGGCATATTTTCCCGACGTATAGTATGGTTCATGTTCCATGCATTGAACCATCTGACGAAGCATCGCTTCTTTGGGTTCGTGGTTCCCTGTCCCGATTATCCCAACGATTCCCGGCATTCCTATTCTCCCAGAATCCTTCTAGGTATAATCCTTTGTATTTCGGTGGTGATTACTCAAGTTCCTGTTTTGACCCGGTCCGTTTCTCATAGTACTTTTTCCTTAGCGCGAGCGCGGCCCTGGCCACCCGGCGGGGAAGAATGGCTTTGAGGCTCTTGTGCAGATTCAGTTTGAGGATGATGTTCCCTTTGGCAGACAGTGGAATATAGTATCTGGGCAAATCGTATCCCAGGAATCCGTTATTCAGCTTGAATTCGGCCAGTGTATCGATGCCCTTGGATCCATAGATCAACTTATCGTACGTTAAATAGGGGATGCCTTTATCGGCGCAGATCTCTACGGATTTCGCTAAGAGCGCGTTCATGGGAGCTTTGTCGCGGTGCGCGTTCTTAACGATAATTTGCATAAAACGAGCAAAGTTATCGGCATATACGAGCTTGATGAAGCCGATCAGTTCGTTTCCGAGATAGGCCCCTATGAAGTCGGCCCTGTCTAGGTAGGTGGAATTGGCGGCTTTGATTTCATCAAATGATTTGCCGTAATGCCAGAATGGTTTGCCTTGCCTGATCGGGGTTTCATTATAGATTTCACGAATCCCGCGTACAAGTTCGTCGTCGAATTCCACGATCCGGACGACTACGCCTCGCTTTACGGATTTTCTCACTTTCGTGCGCACACGATGATTGACCTGCTTTGTCCACCACTGCTCGTACGTGCTAATCGGAATGGCCGCGACATTCTCCAGATCCATTCGGTAATCAAACTGGGGCGTCAAATGAGGAAGTCTTTGCACGAACGTGAAGAGGTCAGCACGGACTCTTCGCGACTTCAATTCACGGATGAGCTTCTCGGGTTCATCAATATCCGCGTCCCATTCTTCCTTGATACGTGCCCTTCGGAGCAACTTTCCCGTGATAATGAGTTCAAGATTGTTGACCTTCACGGCATCAACGACAATTCGTTTGCCCCTTTTTGAAATAGCGCTCTGGTATTCCATGAAGGTTATCCCTCGCCCTATGAGCAGGCTTCCCGCTTCATTGGTCGGCCTGCTTGATTATAGAACAAATCTCTGCACTAAGAATTGATATTCTGCTAGGTAGCGTCCGCCAGATTGAGCTCAATTTGACTGGCAGCCATCTCACATTGACCGTTAAAGCTGAGCCGTATGCTACTCTTGTTGGCTTTGAACATCAAGATAAGGAGACTTTTTTACGACGACCACTGATGATAATAGAAAAAGAAGCCATAAGAAGTGAGCCTCCTTTCCCAAAGAGGATTCTGTGAAGTTATGGAGCAAAATCATGATCAAGAAAACGAACAACAGGCCGTTAATTTTCCCGTTCGTTCCGATGGATTGGATGGCTTTTCTATAGGTTTGAACAATCAGAAAAAGAAGCAGCGCCAGTCCCACCAAACCCAAATCCAAGAAGATGTCGATGTAGCCGTTATGGCCGTTTAAGGGACGCCAATTGAACTGGGTCCACATCTCGCGCAAATGAACAATCCAAAAATTCCCATAGCCAACGCCAAAAATCGGACTTCGGCTTCCAATCTTTATCAGTTCAGTCCAGAGGGGAAGTCTTCCCGTAAATGATGGATCCCGGCCGGCTACAGAAAAAAACGCAGATGAGACAGTTTGACCGGAAATGGTTATAGCGATTGCCAGAAGAAAAAGCGTTATAATAACCACCCTGTTCAGCTTCTTCCGATCACTTTTTAGCCAGCCTTCAAGGGCCAGTATTAAAATCCCGACAACGAAAATGATATACGATGTTGCACTATGGGATCCACGCATAAGGTATAATGTTAGGAGGAACAGGAATCCATCGAGAAAGCTTGGCTTTGGCCACTCTTTAGTGAGACGCCAGATAAAATAGATGCCGATTAATGCGCATAAGAGGCCAAGGCCGTTTTTCTGGCCAGACACACCCACCCACATTCGCGTCCCCTCTGCGCTGTATTGGATGCCTATCTGTGGATAGTACTTGATGAAAAATACGGATAAGGGTACTAAGACGATGGCACACCGTCGTAGGATGTGATCGATCGCTTCTCCCTGCTCATCTTCTGTCAGTATCACCAAAACCATGATCACGTTGCTGACCGCCTTAACCCATCTTTTGACCGAGACTCCTTGGTAGTCCGACCAGCTGATGCTCACAAACGCGTAGAGGTAAAATGCGTAGAGATAGATGTTGTCTCTGAAGTAAACGGAAAACAGATGCCTCTTTTTATAAAGCGCGATGAGCCCTGCACATATGAGTATGAGCAAGAACGTCCTTTCTGTCGAATCCCCTTGGATAAAATCATATTCAGTCCTCTCACCCGCCGCTAGATTTGGATAAATCCAGAGTGTGAACGGTTTTGACATGGATACGGCCAGCCAAATGAACGGTACCCACAAGAAATATGAAATCCGACGGGATTCTTTGATGTCCTGCCTTAACGCGAACAAGATGAAGCCCAGGCATAGAGCGAAAGCTAATTGTGCCATGGGCGATTCACTAATCGGGACGATACAGATTCATGCCGATGTGCTCATGTGCGTCAGTATTTGAACAACAATTTTGCCCTGATTCTTTCTATTGTTTCCACGGTTAAATTAGATCTGATAAAAGATCCTAAAGAATTCCGGAAACGGATGATTTCACAGGCGGCATTCCTTTTTGCCAAGCCGACATTAGGCATCCAATAAGTGTCCCGGGTGATAAGAACGCCGAAAATAGGTAGTCCGCGAGTATGTGGTGTCGACAGAGAACCAGGAGAGAAAGAGCAGACTTATCAAGCAAGGATGCTGCCAGAGGCTTCAATGCATTGATACGCACTAGAGATGCCTCTGTTGAGCAAGGTAACGCCATTGATAAGAGTCTGGTATGTAGTTTTTCATCCTCTCCAATAAACTCCGCGCGCCCAATCCCCAATTAAGTATAATCTTCTCCTCTTCTCAATTTAACCCTCCGCACTGGATATCATATTTATATTTTCTTGGGCCTAAGAAGTCAAGGCGGTGGTCCGGTAGGCACCTTATCGAAGAGTGGACGGCTATGGTATAATCAAACATAGGATAATTATTACGGGTGAAGGGGTGCCAGCGTCTCTCGGAGCCGAGAAGACGATCATTCACACGCAATCATGAGCCCCGAGGTGTTCAATTTAGTTCTGGAGACTCTCCGGGCCGGCAAACGGTCACCAAGATGAACGAGAAATGGCTGGATCAAGTAACCCCCTCGCGCGAATCGAAAATCGAAAGGAAAGCTCAATGACAAAATATTCGGGTTTTTTCCGTTATTTTTGGCTAGCCTTTTTCTTGGGATTTTTTGTTTATTGTTGTCAGGTCGGTCCAGATGCTAACAATTCAAAAAGTCCTTCGCTCACTGCGTCCTTTACCTACAGCCCCGCCTCACCCCTGGCGGGCCAGGCCGTGCGGTTCACGGACACCTCTACAGGAAGTCCGACCTCCTGGCAATGGAGTTTCGGCGACGGGGGTACGAGCACGGTTCAGAATCCGGCCCACACGTTCTCGATCGCTGCTGCCTATACGGTTACCCTGACCGTCACGAATGCTTCCGGATCCAAGAATGTCAGCAAATCGATCACAGTAGTCTCTGGTCTCACCGCGTCCTTCACCTACAGTCCGGCCTCTCCGATCGCAGGCCTAGCCGTGCAATTCACGGATACCTCTGCTGGAGGCCCAACCTCGTGGCAGTGGAATTTCGGCGACGGATCTACCAGCACCGCCGAGAATCCCAGCCATGTGTTTTCGGCGACAGCAACTTATACTATAACTCTAAAGGTCAGCAACAACTCTGGTTCTAAGAGCACGAGCCAAACGATCAGCGTGTTGCCAGCGTCCACACTCATAGTATCCTTCACGTACAGCCCCCGCTCCCCGAATCCAGGTGAGGTGGTGCAGTTCACGGACACGTCGATAGGGTCCCCGACTTCCTGGCAATGGAACTTCGGAGACGGGGACGCGAGCACCGCTCAGAACCCGAATCATACGTTTTCAACGGCTGCGTCCTATGCGGTGACTCTAACCCTCATGAATAACACTGACTCCAACAGCGCCAGCCGAACAATCAACGTTATGCCTGCTATCACAATCATCCCCCCCGAGCGTTTGATCGACTGGAGCAATGCGGGGGTTTGGTACAATGGTATTAAAGGCATACCAACATATCCGGTGGGTATTAACCTGACGGGCCTGAAATCCTACGGCGGCTACAAGCTAGATAATACAGGCCTCTCCGACAGCAGAAACGCCATCCAGGCGGCCCTTAACGCCTGCCCTATATACAATGCCGTCCTTCTCGGGCCGGGGTCTTATATGATTGGGCCATCGGGTAGCCTAAGCATCCCTTCATATCGAGTCTTGCGCGGCACGGAGCCATTCACCGTCACGCCCCAAACCACCCTTATCCACAATCATTCCCTTACTAGCAGTCTCATCGGCATGTCCGGATCAGCCGCCGATTATACGCCCGTTGTGAATGTCATATCGTGCGCTAAGGGCTCCGATGCCATTACCGTTGATGGCGTAACCGGATTTACCGTGGGCGATGATGTTTTTATAGATGAAGTTAATGACCCGGACTTTGTATATATCGGCGGAACAGAAAGCACCTGCACATGGTGCAGTCGTCTTAATGGCACTAGGTCACTCAATGAGGTGAAGCGCATCAGGGCCATAGATGCAGGCACGAAAACCATCCAATTTGAACGCCCTCTTTACCGTACCTATTGGAACACCCCACAACTTGTCCGAGATGTTGCCGCATCCAAACTTGAGATAAACGCCGGGGTCGAGAGCCTTCGCATTATAAACGATGGCATCAAGCCGGTGGGCGAGCTAAGTAATGCGATCGAGCTTAACCATTCTACTTACTGTTGGGTCAAGCGGGTAGAAGTATATGACGAATACTACAAGGCCATACTTCTCCAATACTACAATCTCGGATGTGAGGTTCGAGAGTGTTACATTCACGGCGTTCCAACGGGATATAGTGTTTCTGGAAACTACGCCATTCCCCTTGCGGACCATAATACGGATTGCCTAGTTGAAAATAACATCTGCTACCATGTTCATTCTTCTCTTACCTTAGGATCCGGCGGCTCAACGGCCAACGTCATCGCCTACAATTATGCCTACAACGAACATCACGATTCGCAGCCGACTTGGTTCTTGGGAGGAACGGGGCACCACGGGGCGCACCCCTATATGAATCTATGGGAAGGAAACTACCATCGCAAGATTTTTCATGACATTATCCAGGGGTCATCAAGCCACTCAATCTGGTTTAGGAACAGGACGACAGGCTATCCTGTAAGCATAGCAGAACCGGGTGAAAACCCGGCACAGCCCACCGTCGACCAAGAAATGTCCGTCTGCAACCTTCCCCGTTATAGCTATTATGTTTCGATTATCGGGAACATTCTTGGCACCAGCGGTTATGACACTGTTTATGAGGCGTATCCGCTATATCTATCCACCAAGCAAATATGGAAACTCGGATTCGAGAATCAAAATGACGAGGGAAGCCCGACCGATTCCAAAACTGCCGCCACGATCATCCGACACGGGAATTACGACTATGTCACCCGCAGCACGATTTGGGACGCGAGGATTTCCGACCATAGCTTGCCGAATTCGTTATATCTGACGGCCAAACCCTCGTTCTTTGGCGTGCTTTCGTGGCCCGCGTTCGGCCCTGACCTTAACCCGATGGAGTGGGACATTCCGGCCAAATACAGATTTGATGCGGGGACTTATTTTTCAGACCCGCCGACAAAGTGAAGGTCGATACCGTAACCGAAACTGGATATCTGGAAGATCCCACGTTTGGCCGGACGTTATTGAAAGCGCGGAACTGGGAATGCGTGACCAACGTTGTTCAATGGACGATGAGCGAATAAAGCATTCTCGATTCACTTTAATTGCCATCAAAGCTGGACTGGTTTGGGATTTTGGCATGGCCCGCGTTTGCACCCGAACGGCAGGGTTTCGACCCCAGCAACCTCAATAAGATGCCCGGTTAAATCCGTTACGAAAACGGATCCAAAATCGCGCTTCCTTATAGTTTCTCCCAGGGGTTTTAAGCAGTTTATCGGTCTTATCCTCTGCCATTCGCATCTCCTGTCAGTCTTGATTTAATCGACTCTATTTGAGGCGATCCCTAAAGCAATATCGTATCCCAACTTCCTGCCAGATTCGAACTCTCTTCTCTCCCAGTACAACTAGTCAAATCACTGGCCGCTATACCCTGCCGCGGCAAGGGTCACTCTGATAAGGAAAACGGTTAGTCGCGAGCCACCCGAGATGCCCTTTGAAATCACCTTTAAGGGTGAGCGTAATCATCCTAGCAAAGCCGACTCAAGATTACGTGAAAAAGAAATGGATCAGGCTTCATTCATCTATGGGTCCAAACCCGGGAATGAAGGAGTGTGCGATGAAAAGATTTTCGGATCGTTCGAGTAAACACAAGGCAACTATTTCGTGCTTATTCGTTTTCGCCGTTTGTTTCCTGCTGTTGCCCATACAGACCGTGGCCCAGACTAAAATAACCAGCTTCCAGCAGCTCATGGCCAACCGAGTGCGCGGCATTCAGGTGTCCTTTACGTACAGCCCGACTAATCCAAGGACCGGGCAAGAAGTGCAGTTCACAGACACCTCCCAAAATGGCCCGATTTCCTGGCAATGGAACTTCGGCGATGGGTCGACGAGCACCGCTCAGAACCCCAGCCACGCATTCGCGAAGTCGGGGTTTTACAGGATAAGCTTAATCGCCGCTAACAAAGCTGGGTCCAAATCGCGGAGCCGGACGATCTCCGTGTCGCCCGTCGCTTCCACGGTGACTTCCACGACCCCGGCCGCCTCATTTAAATACTCTCCCTTGTCTCCCGTCGCGGGAAACGCAGTCCAGTTCACAGATACGTCCACGAACTCCCCGACCTCTTGGCAGTGGCACTTCGGCGATGGAATGATTAGTTCTGCTCAAAATCCCACTCATCCCTATGGGGCATCAGGGCTCTACATAGTGACATTAGATGCAAACAATAGCTCCGGGACCAAGACCGCGAGCCAAATGCTTACCGTAACCGCTTCATCCACGCCCACGGCGTCTTTCACATTTAGCCCAACTTCCCCGGTTGCCGGTCAAGCCGTCCAGTTCACAGACACCTCCATGGGATCTCCGACCTCGTGGCAATGGAACTTTGGCGATGGAGCGACCTCAACTTCTCAGAGCCCGAGCCACATCTATGCCTCCTCGGGTTCCTATACAGTGACCCTGACAGCTACCAATAGTTCCGGCTCTCAGAGCGCGAACCGGACGGTAACTGTGGTTCCTGCCCTCACCCCATCCTTCACCTTTACTCCTACCTCTCCGGCAGCGGGCCAGGCTGTGCAGTTCACGGACACGTCCACTGGATCTCCGACCTCGTGGCAATGGAACTTCGGCGATGGTGCGAGCTCTACCTCTCAGAATCCAAGCCACACGTTTGCTACGGCGGCATCCTACACGGTCAGTTTGACGGCCACCAATAGTTCTGGCTCCAAGAGCATAACCCGGACGATCACGATCGTTCCGGCCCTTACGGCATCATTCACCTATAGCCCGGCTTCTCCGGGAGTCGGGCAGGCGGTACAGTTCACGGACACCTCTACGGGGTCTCCGACCTCCTGGCAGTGGGATTTCGGCGACAGTACATCCTCGACCTCTCAGAATCCGAGCCATGCTTATACCACGGCAGGGTCCTATCTAGTGACTCTGACCATAAGGGCAGGCTCAAGTTTAAACAACACGAGCAAAACAATCATTGTCGGTCAATCGCTAAAGGCGTCATTCACCTATAGCCCGACATCTCCGTTAGCGGGCCAGGCGGTCCAATTCACGGACACCTCAACGGGCTCTCCGACCTCCTGGCAATGGAGCTTCGGTGACAATGGAACAAGCACCTCTCAGAATCCAAAACATACCTTCTCGACGGCGGGTTCCTATGCCGTGACTCTGACAGCCACCAACGGTTCCGGCTCCCAAAGCTCGAGCCTGACCGTCACTGTAGCGCCAGCGGCCTCTTTTACGTACAGTCCGTCCTCGCCGGTAGCGGGCCAGGCGGTGCAGTTCACGGACACCTCCACGGGGAGTCCGAAATCCTGGCAGTGGAGCTTCGGGGATGGCGCCACCAGCACCGTCCAGAATCCGAGCCACACTTTTACAGCGGTAGCGTCTTACACGGTGACCCTGACGGTCAGCGGCTCTGGCTCCAATAGCGCAAGCCACACCATCAACGTATCGCCTGCAACCAGTCTTATGGCCGATTTCACCTTCAGCCCCTCCTCCCCGAATCCAAGTCAGGCGGTGCAGTTCACGGATGCCTCGACGGGGAGTCCGACTTCCTGGCAGTGGAGCTTTGGCGACGGAGCCACGAGTACGGCCCAGAATCCGAGCCATGCGTTTACCACAGCAGATCTTTACATTGTAACCTTGGCGGTTGCCAACACCTCTGGCTCCAACAGCGTCAGCCGGACTATTAGCGTATCGTCCGCAAGTTCGAGCATTCCCTCCGACCGTTTGATCGACTGGTCGAAGGCTGGGGTCTGGGATGTTCGGACCATGATGAAGGGAATCCCGGTCTATCCTGTCGTTATTGACCTGACCGGACTCTTGTCCTACGGCGGCTACAATCTCGACTCCACCGGAGTCTCCGACAGCAGAAACGCCATCCAGGCGGCCCTCAACGCCTGCCCCGCGTATGGCGCCGTCCTCCTTGGGCCGGGGTCTTACTTGATTTCATCTGGGGGAATCAGCATTCCCTCGTATAAGGTTCTACGTGGCACAGAGCCGTTCACGGTCACGCCACAGACAACCTTGATTCATAGTCATTTACTGACGAGCAACGTTATCAGCATTTCGAGTTCACCCGTTGGATACACGCCTGTCGTGAATGTCGTGTCGTGCGCGAAGGGGTCTGATACCATCACGGTCGATAGCGTGACCGGGTTCACCGTGGGCGACGATGTTTTCATAGATGAACTGAACGACCCGGATTTTGTGTCAATCGGGGGGACCGAACAGCCATGCACATGGTGTAGCCGACTCAGCGGAGCCCGGTCGCTCAACGAAGTAAAACGCATCAAGGCTATAAATTCGGTAGCCAAAACCATCCAGTTCGAGCGTCCTGTTTATCGCACCTATTGGAATTCCCCGCAACTCGTCAGGGACGTTGCCGCATCTAGTCTCAAGATAAACGCCGGAGTCGAGAGCCTTCGCATCACGACAGACGGAACGCCTCCATCGTCCGACCTAACCAACGCCATAGATTTCTACCATGCCACCTATTGTTGGGTCAAGCGGGTAGAGGTGTATAACGAGTATTACAAGGCTATCCTTCTCCAATACTACAACCTCGGGTGCGAAGTTCGGGAATGTTATGTTCATGGGGTTCCATCTCCGACCTACAGTGTCTCTGGGAACTACTCTATTGCACTCGCTGACCATAACACGGATTGCCTGGTCGAGAATAACATTTGCTATCACATCCATTCCACGCTCACGCTCGGCTCTGGCGGTTCGACGGCCAATGTCATCGCCTACAATTATGCCTACAACTATTACCACAACTCATCTCCAACCTGGTTCATCGGCGGAACCGGCCATCACGGGGCGCACCCCTATATGAATCTCTGGGAAGGGAACTATATCCGGAAGATTTTCCATGATGTTATACAGGGCGGGTCGAGCCACACAATCTGGTTCAGAAATAGAGCGACTGGTATGCCAATAAACTCATCGGAACCCGGCTCGGCCCCGGCGTGGCCGACCATCAATCAGGAGATGGCGGTCTGCAACCTTCCGACGTTCAGCTATTACGTTTCGATTATCGGGAACATCCTCGGCACCAGCGGCTACGATACGGTTTATGAAACATACCCGGAGTATCTGGCCACTAAGCAGATATGGAAACTCGGCTTCACAAACCAGAACGGCGAAGGAAATCCGACGGACCCAAAAACAGCGGCTACGCTTATTCGGCACGGAAATTATGACTATGTGACGCACTCAACGATTTGGGATACGGGGATTTCCGACCATAGCTTGCCGAATTCGTTGTATCTGACGGCCAAACCCTCATTCTTTGGCGCGCTTTCGTGGCCCGCGTTTGGCCCTGACCTTAACCCGATGGAGTCGTACATTCCGGCCAAATACAGATTTGATGCTGGGACTTATTTTGCGGGTCCGCCAACGAAGTGAAAGTCGACACTGTGACCGATGCAGGCCTGTTTGATTGACTTATCTAATGAACACGCGGGTACTCTAGGTAGAGGCGCTCCGGCAGGATCCCGCCCTGGAACGCGGGATGCTTGGAGAGTGCTGTCGGCGATAGCGTAATCAAAAGGGCCCCGAAAGCCTGCGATAGGTACCTTTGGGGACCGCTGCAATTAGATTGCGATATTCGGGGCTCATCAGATAATTGTACTCTTCAGTTTTCGCCGGATGCACCATGATTTCCACATTGGATGAACAGCCAAGACGGATGATCCTCTCGAGACGTTGAGAATCATGGACCGGTTCGATGCTAAAAAATGAATCCGTGCAACAATAGCGGCGGATAAGCCATGCATCAATCAGCCGCCGATACGTCCTGTTGATGATATCTTTCTCGTGGGGTTCAAACGAAAAGTTACGTCTAACCCGGCAGCCTTGCGGAATAATACGATCCACAATCATGTTGATGCATAGATGCATGTGGTGATGGCCGTCTATTTTTGCTGGTTCGCTTCCGAGCAAACGGTGATATTCGTCATATTGTGCCTTGAAAACGTAGTCGAGCTTCTTTCTCAAGAGGGGATTGTAAAGGATTTGTGCCCATTTGCTTCGGCGATAGTAGTCGACGAGCGGTAAGTGATGTCCCACCAATCGAGAGGAAAGCCCTGGGCCATCAAACGGCAACGTCAAATTTAGATGCAAGCCTGTTTCCAACCCAGCCGCCTTGACTAATTCGGCGGCGCGCTGGGAATCCGCCATAAACACCATGGCGCTGGCGGATGTGATCAGTCCATCCTGGTAACAGGCGATACTGTTGGCCGTGGCCTCATAATTTCTCCCGAGATCGTCGGCATTAATGATTAACATGCCACGCCCTTTGACCGTTCACGGGTCGTTCATATTTAGGCCCGTACGATTCCCGCTAATTTTGGCTGTAACTTGTCTCCTATTATAGCTAGGATCGATAGAATCGTAAAGGAAGGCACCAACGACTGAAGACTTAGCGAACGATTTGCTACTGCGGGAAAGACTGGAATATGCGCAATTATCAACGGAAAATTTCTTTTATGGTCGAAAAAACCAAAGAAAAAGGTTTTGGCCCTTTAAACAGAATGATAATAAAACAGGAATAGATTATAAGGTACAGAGAAGCGCCACATATAGTTTTGGCCAACGGAGCTAATCCAGTTAGAGCCAAGGAAGTCGGCTTCAGGATATGAAGGAATGTCCAACAGATTGCGCCCGCCGAGAAGGCTGAAAACCAGTACTTCCATAATATCGAAAGAAAATATGATGCCTTAATCTTCAAGGGTCGGCCCGCATAATATAAGGCTGGCAGGAGAAGTACATAAAAGAGCGTGGAGTAGGCGATCGCAACGCCGATCGGGCCGAAAATAGTCCCTATAAAAAAAGATAAAACGGATAAAAATAGAACTGAAATACTCCACCTTAGTAATCGGTCTGGCCTTCCGAGGGATAGATGAAGCCATATATTGGTATCATATATTACGACCAGTCCAATAGCTGGTCCTAGGGCTACAAAGATATCGCCGGCCTTTGTCCATTGACCACCTAAGAGGAGAAGAATGATGTCCTTTCCGAGAAGCGTGAATAGGACACTTCCTGGGAAGGCAAAAAAGGCCTGGATAGATAATGACTTGGCATAGTAATCGAGATATTTTCTCGGATCGCCTCTCAATCTGCTTAAAGTCGCCACCCCGACGCCTGAAAGAGCGGCGGTTAATTGATTCGGCAGGAGGGATGAAAGATTGGTTGCCCTGTCATAATGACCCAGGGGAGTCCTGCCGAAGAATTTTCCGATGATAACTTTATCCGAATTCTTGCGAAAGTAATCCATTAAGAAGTTACCATAAGTACGAACCCCAAATCTCAGTATGGGTTTGATATCTGCACTTTTCGTGGGAATGCTAGGACGCCAATGACAAAATATCCAGACAAATGTCGCGGTGAGCAAAGGAGTAGTTATCCTTCTCAAAACGAGAGCCCAATATCCGATTCCCTGTGTCGCGGTTATGACGGCCAGGACCGTGCTAAGAACGCCTGAAGAAACTTGAGCCATTGATGTCAAGTGGAATTTCATGTTCCTGCTTAACAACGCAAAATGACAGGTTGTGAGCCCTCCGAAAAAGATCGATAAAGACATAGCCACTGATATTCTTTTTAATTGCGGTTCTTTATAAAACCAAACGAGCAACGGTGACATCGCCATAAATGCTAGGCTTAGCCCGAGCATAATACAGAGATTGGTCCAAAAGAGCTTACTCATTTGATGATGAGTAAGATCTTCACGTTGGACAATGGCTTCGGTAAAACCATTCCCGCCAAAATTCTGTAAAAGCATGCTAAACGCCGAGACCATCGCAACCATTCCGAAATCTTCAGGAGTTAATAGACGGGCTAAAATAATCGTCCCAATTGTCTGAATTCCGTAGTTCAAGGTTTGAGCAGAAATAGTGAAACCCGCTCCTCGGATGGCTCTTTTTTTCAGGCCTGCTTGAAGGTGTTTCGTATCCAGGAGGGCTTCGTACTTGGCTTGTCCTTGAATTTTGGCAGGCATATGGAAGCGCCTTTTTTTATGATTTTGCCTATTATTTAGTTGCGCATTAATTGCATCTCGATTGTCGAATGATATCGAGTCGGACAGGCTGAGTCAAGAATTGTTGATTCCAGGATGCCGTTCTTCATGCGTGTCAATCATGGTTTCGGCCGGCTGTGCTCTACCTTTACAAAATAGCTCAATAACAATAGAATATGGCAAATGTCCAAGAATAGAATTTATTATAAAATTAGGCGGTTCATACCACGAGCATTGCAGGTCGCGGTGCGGAGAAAATTAGTCCGAAAGAAGACCGGGAGAGTCCGGAACCTGTGGCCCATTGATCCGTCCACTGGTCAACCTCCGCGGGGCTGGAACGGTTGGCCGGGAGGAAACTTGTTCGCTTTGGTACTGACCCACGATGTTGAAACCGCCAGGGGGCAAGAAAACGTAAAAAAGCTGGTCCGGATTGAGCAAGAGCTTGGCTTTCGGTCCTCCTTCAATTTCGTCCCGGAGCGGTACACTGTATCAAGTGAACTAAGGCACTGGCTGTGCGAAAATGGATTTGAAGTTGGTGTGCATGACTTGAAGCATGATGGGAGCTTGTATTCTTCCAAGTCGATGTTCTTCAAGAGTTCACAGCGGATCAACCAGTATATCCGGGAATGGGACGCGAAGGGATTCCGGTCCGGGTCCATGCATCATAATCTCGAATGGGTCGGCATGTTGGACATAGATTATGACGCGTCAACATTCGATACGGACCCCTTTGAGCCCCAACCCGATGGCGTCGGCACGATCTTCCCATTCTGCTGCAACAAAAGTAACGGGAGAGTCTTTGTCGAATTGCCTTATACTTTAGCTCAGGACTTCACGCTATTCATTCTTCTTGGAGAAACGGATATTCGTCTGTGGACAACAAAACTGGATTGGATCGTCCAACAACGTGGGATGATGCTAGTCAATGTCCACCCGGATTATATCAATTTTTCTGATCGCAAATCGCGCCGCACGGAATATCCGATCGATAGGTACCGAGATCTTCTGAAGTATTGCTTAAATACATATGCCGAGCAATATTGGAATGCTCTTCCGCGTGAGGTCGCCGATTTTATGCTAAATCATCCTGTGTGTGCCCACCATGCGGATAACAAGCCAGGTCTTGCCGCCCCCAGAACTTTAGGTGACAGTTGGAATAGTAAGAATCCAAAGTAGGAATCAGCATCTTCGGTTTGGGCTATGTCGGCAGTGCCTTCTCGGATGAGCATATCCGCCACTTAAGACCGCGCCCATCGATCTTGATTTCACTTACTTACAGAAACCCGCAACCCCCCTTTTTATCTCTAAAGTGCCCAATAGGGCGGTATATTGTGATCATTAGCCTAGATGCCTGTATAGGAGTCTGCTAGACAGCTCAGATAGTGCGTCCGGCATTTTCTTATATAAATAGGACATTAACTTATAAGAAAATCTTTCCTGTTTTGGTGAGACTGCCTTCTTAGAGTTCGGGTAATAAAAGGTGGGAGCATTCCGTTCATTCGCCCCCCAGCGCCTCTTGGAACTTAACAACCCCAGATTATGAACTCCACTTTTGCCAAAGTCGAAGTAATCATAACCCTCAGACACCCCCTCCTTGATGGCCGACCAAAACAATGCTTGGTTGACACCAAGCGGAAACCTGTCTTCTTCCGATGCGATATATTCTGCGTAGACAGTTTTCTTGAATTTAAAATAAAGCAAGAATCCGATTGGTGAACCGTTTATCTCTGCGCACAGCAGGTTCAAAATTCCTCCAGGGGATAAGAGCCGCCACATGTTTAAAAAAAAGCTGTAAAATTGAGGAGGTAGGCCGAGGCGCTTCCGTGACTTAAGCAGCAATTGGTAAAAAGCCCGCAATTCTCTTTCGGTTGTCGCACCGCGGACGACAATTCCGCTCTTTTCGGCACGTGAGATTTTTTGTCTGACATTAGTTCTATCAAATTTTTTTTGCAGGGTATTCTGATCTTGGGTGAGTTCTAGAACATGAGTCTTTTGATCATAGCTCGGTGCTATTAGGGGATTTCCTTCGAAAAGCGCAATGCCATTTAATGGCTTGAATTCCATATATCTAATATGATTTTTTGAACAAAACCTCAATATCTCCTGAAATAATAATCGGAATTCTTCCCCGGTTTTCACCAGGGGATCCGAGTACGAGGAAAAGGGGAGTGAAACGAGGCGGCGGCCGGTTAGACAGCTCTTGACCAAGAAAAAGGGAATTCCTGCAACATAATGATCATGGTCATCTATCAAGATAAAGCCGAGAGGTTCGAGATGCGCATAGGTCTTGGCTAGGGCTTCCATATACAATGGGTGCTGAAAAACCGAGCTCGACGGATGCTCCTCGACCAGTTCCCCCCACCGTTCTTCAGCGGTCGGATTGCAGATGTGCACACGCATCTATCGCTAAAAGCCCCTTTTCAACCAGAGGTAAGGAATCATAAGAAATTCCGTAATGAATGGCAACGGGTCATCTAGAGAAAGGACGGCGAATTCTTTTTTCCCCTTTAATGATTGCCAATATGACTTGAGAGACATCCTCCCCTTTATCATTTCGGTTATGACGGTTGGCACGTCAGTGATCAGCCGGATCCATTTCACCTCATTGGCTGACAACGGGGGTTGCAGGGGTTGGCCGGTCATGTCGCGAAACAAAAGATAAGGCAGGTCAATCCCAGCCCCGATGGCTAGGGTATGCCAGCCCCACACCCGCGCGTTGACCTCCAGGAACTTGTACTTCTGATCCCTGGTGTCATACATAAATTCGACCTCAGCCAGTCCATAATAGCCTATCTTTTCGAGGAACCTTTTTCCCATTTCCTCCATTATGGGGATATGGACTGTCTCGGCATATGTTGTGGCCTGTCCAAAGTCCATGGGATGTTGTCTGGATCGCCTGGCCATGATTCGCGTGACGACTTTACCTTCCTTAAAAAAGGGACAAAAAGAGTAGAGATGTTTCGGCCCCACGGGGATGAACTCTTGAATGAGCACCTCGGAAGGGTCCATAAAATCACATACCATTTTATAAACCTGAAGGAGTTGCTGTTTATTTCGGATTAGGAAAGCCTTCTTACGGAAGGTCCCAAAAAAGAAGTCTCTGGTGGCGGGCTTGATGATGACGGGAAAGCTCACACCGATTTTTTCAAGATCGCCCGTATCCAGAGGGTAATATGTCTTCGGAGCCGGAATGCCCAGCGATTCGGCTAACTGGTAAGCGTTTTTTTTATTGTAAACGTACTTAATGACTTCCCAATCCGGTGTTGGGATTAGATAGTATTCCTCGAGGATTTTCTTATGCTTTGATAAAAGGCCAACAACCTGATCACTATTGGCAAACAAAACCCATTTTTCGGGCCGCAGCCTTCTTCCATAAGCCATGAGAAATGAGACATATTCCTTTTCTTTGGCTGGATTGGGCGCAACCGTGTAACTCTTGCAATAGCGTGAAAAGCGGCCAATCGAAAGTTCGTGATCCAGAACATGAACGGGAATACCCCTCCGTCCCAGGCTTCGGATAACACCAAGGCCTTGAAAGTCCCCTCCGGTAATAATGGCACCTGGCGTTTTCATCTTGGCCCTACTCAATCTCTCGTTCTAGAACGTTGCCAGGATTGATAACCCCGCTTTGACCTTGTCTCCTGGCTCGACAGTTATATTAAGAGCATTGCTTTTCTGTATCAATACATCCACCTGGGATCCAAACCGTATCATTCCTATCCTTTGACCGATCTCTACGCTTTGTCCTTCGTCGAGATACGTGCAGATTCTCCTCACAAGGCGGGATGCAATCAACACGACCCCGATCTTTATCGCGTGGCCGTCAATCGATGCGATGACTCTTTCATTCTCCAGCAGCGAGCTCAGTTTCTTCAGAGAAGCAAATGTGCCGGGAATCCTTCTCAACTGCGTAATTTTGCCTGGAATCGGGCTGCGATTAACATGCACGTCCAGAAGCGTCATTCCGATTCCGATCTGTATACCGCCGTCATTAAAGATATCGTTCCCGCTAAACTCCTTGAGTGGGATTGCGGTTCTATTTTTTATGGCAAAAGGAAATTCGTTATTACGAATTTCCTTGACATATTTGACGATCCCGTCGGCTGGGGAAACAATTATGCCTTCCTGTGCTGGTGGCGTTCGCTCAGGATTCCTGAAAAACACGATAAGAACAGCAATGATTGAAAAAATCCCGGCCTCGATCCAGGCGATCAAGAGCTGGAGAAGCAGATTAAAGTCGTTCCCGGCATTCTTGATCAAGGCCAAAGTCACGGCAGCCAGAAGTCCCATGCAAACGGCCCAGGAAAATGCCATTTTCCTGTTCAATTCCCATTTCAGGGACAATCCCATTAACGGGGCGGTTACAAGAAAAAAGACAACAATAATAGTCATCATATTCAAGCCTCAATTTGCCTGAACGGCGAGCAATCTCCTATCTGGGCTGCCCCCAGGAGTGCCGCATGATCTCGCCAATTCCGGCTGAACCAACGCCTCCCTTTCCTGTGCTCAAGATAATACACGCATCTTGCTAATTTGTCCACGATACAAATCATTGACCAGATCCGCCCCTAGCCCACATGCCTATATAATAACCGCCCGATCATTCGAAGAAGTAAAATGGGAGTCCGGGCGAACACTTGCATTTGAAAGTTGCTTCGGAGATGCTGACGAAGATAGACCTTCTTCTTGATGTTGTATCGGTAATACTTCAAGAGACTTTCCGTCCCACCCCATGACCTTTTAAAGCGGAGGAGCCCGTGGTTTTCAGTATCCGTTCGTCCCAAATTGAGTATCTCAAATCCTTCAGTTTTGTACCATTTTATTGCTTCCCACAGGATCAAATTGTTTGGCCTTAAGTTCTGAAAGTTGATGTCGGAAGCGGCATATTTGTATACTGCGGTCTTCCCGAAATGAAAAAAGATGGCCGCGGCAACAGTCTCATTGGAATGATGCGCAGAGACAACAATACCATTTCCCTTTGAGATGATGTAATCGAAGACTCTTTTAAAAAACGAGAGAGGCTGAGGGGGAAGACCGTGCCGCTTAATCGTCATGCATTTCAGGCGGTAAAAAGAATCAAGTGCCTCTCGAGACTGCCCGATCTCTATCGATACGCCTTGCTTCATTGCTTTCCCGATGTTCCTCCGGTTGCTGCCTTTGAGCAGAGAAAACAGCTCGGGCTCAGTCAGCTTGAGATCGAGGTCATGGGTGTAATACGTGATCGATGGCGAAACACTCTCTTCGCAAAATAAATCATCCCTCCATTCGAGATATCCCCACTTGGCTTTGATGCCGAAATCAATGGCGTAGGCAATAGCCTCCAGCAGATGCTCGCGTCTTAAGAAAAATGGGGCACATCGATCCGCAAACGGGAGAGAAACTCCTCTTCTCCCCGTCAGGAAGCTTGCAACTTCCATGAAGGGCATCAAAAAGGTCAGTCGACAATCCTCAAAGGAAGCGAAATAGACAGGTTTGTAGCCATAGGCTTCTTCAAGAACTCTGGCCCAAACTGATGAATGAAAAAACGATTGGTCCCCACTTCTTAACAACAGCGAATCCCAATCGGGGATTTCTGACGGGTTGATAACTTGAAAGTCCATGTGCGTTAGGGGTTTATTAACGGATATGGTGTGAAGCTCCCGAGCAATTCCGCAAATCCAAGATCTTTGGCATAAACAGTGTTGAGCTGTTTGAGTTGCTGATTCATGCTTTTCTTAGCCAGATCTTTCTCCACAATAAATAACAATAGCGTGGACATGAAAAATTGGCGCTCCCATCGCAATTCGCGTCTTTGAGAATCACAGTATGGGCAAGTTTACGGTTCTCGCGCGTTCCCTCGATGATGATACGGTCGACGGTCCTGAGCACAGAGAATTTGCGGCCACAAAAGCGTTTCATTTCCTTAGTAAACGCCAAGCCCCTGTTCTTTCCGGAATCATCGAGTGTGGCCCTAATCTCGTCAAGGCACTTAACCTCAACCAAATCGCCGGGTTGAAGGTCAAAATCAGCGGACGGAGTCTTCTCGAGAAGCCCGCTCAACCTTATAGGGAACCGGCGTCGCGTCAACCTCCAAATGCGGCGGGCCAGGGAAATGGAAAGAAGCGAAATTCTCCTTGGAAGCGGGTATCTGTTATCCGTGATGTCCCATAAGTATTGCCGCAGGTTCCAAATGGAGACGGCAAATGTAGCCCTCTCCAATCCCACGGATTGGCAATAAAAGGATGGTGCCACGGGCGGACGAGCATTTCCCTCAGACCCTGTATCAGGAAGTCCTTGGATCCCGGATCCGGCTTGGCTGCGCGGGCTAGACCTTGAAAGCCAGGCCTCTTTCCAGAGAAAAAAACAATACCTGCTGCAGCTAGCATGAGACTCACCAACGCAATTGACATCCTCCAAAATGACGGTATTTCTAATTCCTCGTAATCCTATATTGGCGTTCTCGATTATCAACTTCTTAATTGGCTGGAGAACTCTGAATGTTTGCCCACAGTATTTCTGCATCTCTGCTTGGAAAGGTAATCCCTCCAACGTGCCGTCATCTCCCAACGTTGAAGCGATTTCTTCGTAATTCCTAATTCTAACGGACTCTCCGCGGTGAAGGTTCAAAGCCGGATACCTATTCTTCATTTTCGCATTTTATGATGATTATACAACTTAAATTGAAGAGGAATTTAGCATGCACAATAGAATATCGTTGGCCACCATATATATCTGTCCCAAAAATATATTAGCATCCTTCCGCCGAGTCAAGTCGCACCGGCGTACAGTTCGCGGAGGATCCAAGGACACCAAAAAAACTAGTTTTTGATTATGGCGGCACACGGATTCTACGTTCACAGCCAGTTCCGGGCCAAGAACTAAGCCGGAGGCTGAGCGCACACGGGGGGGAAATCATGCTTAGGCCGGTGCTGGCCCAGCAGGGCCTCCTTTTGCTAGACAGGGAGCGCAAGATTGGCCATCTGCATGGTGAGAACGGTTCCGCAATGAAAACAACGGACTTTTCGCGGATCGTCGCCTATCTCAAGCAGACACGTGTAGAGCAGAAGCCGCCCGACACCAATGCTCCTGGCCATGGACGACGAGAATTCCTCTTATTGCCTTGCTGCACAGATGGCTTCCCAAGCTTTGAAAACCGGCAGAATTCTTGCGCCGGAGTCCACCGAATACCGTACAATTTGTTCAAAAAAGAACGGCGTACATCCATAGCGAGTCGGACTATCACAAATATCATGCGTCGCGAAGATAAGCCAACCTTTCGCCCGACGGTTTTGGTCAATCAGACTTTTTACCGAAAGGGGGGTCTCCCTGCTCCTTTCCAGGAAATATCCGTCGAGGAGATTCAAATCTATTATTCCGGCATTAAATCTCTGGCCTCCGCGTCGGCAGCAGACGAAGTGTTTGGCCACTCTACGCTGTGTTTTTGGGCGGGGGTATTGGAATGGATAAGAGAATGTTTTGAAGTCGACTCCGGGGAGAAGCTCACCGAGCGCACGCTTGTTTTGGATTATTGACTCCTCAAATATGTTTGGTTTGGTCTCCCAAGGATGAAGGTGGGCATAAGTGTGGCATCCTAATTCATGGCCTTGAGCCAAAAGATCCTTCAGATCTTCAGGAAAGAAGATTTCGCCCACAGCGGTATGTCGGCGCATCAGGCCGAGAGAGGCATAATAAGTTCCCGCAATTCCATAGGCTTTGAGAATAGGGCCGCCCGTCAGAAGAGCCGAACGTGGGAAATCATCAAAGGTGAATGAAATAAACGGGTCAGTGCTGCGCATATCAAGAGAACGTTTAAAGAGGAAATGAGACATACTCAGTTGGCGACGTCTTTGTACCTTCCTCCACAAGTTCGTCAAATTCATATCAGTCGAAGATTCCTTAAGAAAAAAAGAAAGCCAAAAATCCCGCTCAAAACCCGTGCACTCGAATCCGTATAAAAGGGTATTATAGCTGCCAAAGCCATGTCAATATCTGCCTGAAGTTGACATGCCAATCCGGCGTGAATTATGATTGTCTAAAAATGAAACGGCTAGGAACGAAGCTCCTTATGTTTGTCCTTCTTTCTGCCGTCGCGATGGCGATGGCATACTCACCGCTGCGCGACCTGCTGCGAAATACGAAACAAGCGGAATATTACTCGCATGTCCCGCTAGTTCCGGTGATCAGCGCCTATTTTATCTTCAGGAAAAGAAAGGAGATTTTCCTAAAGTCGAATTCTTTGTATTTCCCCGGCCTTTCTATCATGGCAGCGGGGGTAGTGCTTGTCTTCATCGGACGGGCCCTACGTGCCAATCCCAACGACTATGCCTCGATTGCATCGCTCTCTGCCCTCGTATTCGAGTCAGGTTCCCTCTTGTTTCTTTTTGGGAAAGAAGCCCTAAAAAGGGCCTATTTTCCGTTCGCTTTTCTAGTTTTCGCGATACCTCTTCCCTCTGTATTGATGGGGCGGGTCATCTCCGCCCTTGTAGCGGCGTCCACGAGCGTCACCCGCATCGTCTTCAAGGTCATCGGTGTGCCTTTCCTCCAAGAAGGTTCCGTCTTCCATCTTCCCGACTTGAGCTTGGAGGTCTCCCAAGAATGCAGCGGAATTCGCTCCAGCCTGGCGCTCCTGATCACCAGCGTCCTGGCCGGGCATCTGTTTTTGAAAAGATTTAGGAAAAAAGCCGTGCTGGCGTTGACCGTTTTCCCAATTGCGGTATTCAAGAACGGGCTCCGGATCGTCGGCCTCTACCTGCTCTCCTATTATATCGACATGAGGTTCATCGAAGGAGATTTCCATCACAAGTTTGCGGGTTCGGTCTTTTTCGTGCTGGGGCTTGTTTTCCTTGGGGGCGTCCTCTGGCTGCTGAGGAGATCCGAAAAAGCTTGATCAGGGTTCTTGGTCAGATCCGGATGAAAATTTCTCTCCTGTAGAGCCAATAACAAAGGCACCATAGGAGCGCCAAAACCCCGAAGCTGGTGGCCGCTTGGACCGCCCATTCACCTCTCCAACCCAGCAGGCCCTGGGCGAAGGGGCTGACGATTCGCTCAAACCATTCGGCTCCGCCCGCCTGCGTAAACAGGTAGATAAAAAGAGGATTCATTCCGACAATGACAAAGAACTTGGCCCGTTTTCGGAGGCTCAGGACGTCGATGAGCCAGTACGAAAGAGCCAAGCTCAGGAGGCCCAAGCCGCCGGCTAGAATGACAAACGAGCTCGTCGAGATTTTCCGGATGATTGGGGTCAGGAGACTGAGCGCCAAGCCGGCGGCAACGCCGATGAGCCCGGCGGAAAGCAGGGTTCTCATCTTGCGGGCAGGGGAGATCTGGTTCTTGAGCAATTGACCGGCCAGTACGCCCCATATGGTCAAAGCCGTCAGCGGCACGGCATTGAAGGCGACCCAATGGCCGTCAGAAAGCTTCCCCCTCAGCAGCAGATCGAAATAGGATCCGAAATTGTGGTCCGGGATGAAGGGCTGGTTGAAGCCTGGAACTTGCCAGAGGCGGAAGAGGAGCTCCGTCGCGATTAATAAGCCCAGACTGAAGGTGAGCTGCGCCGGAAACGGCATTCGCATTATTAGGAAGGCGACAAGGCAGGCGAACGAAAGCTGGGGTAGAACGTCATATAAAAACGCCCCTGGATTGCCGCCCTCCGCAGGGTCGATGAAATAGATCGCCCACCCGAGCAATAATAACAACAATGAACGCCCGAGTGCATGGCGGAACGTTCCGCTCCATTTGGAACCTCTCTCCCATCGCTTGCTGTAGGAGAAGACCATGGCGACGCCACTGATGAACATAAAAAATGGCTGGCCGAGATCCCAGAGATGCAACCCGTGCCAGGCGCGGTGTTGGAATTGCGCGCCGATTGCGCCGATGAGAGTTTCTTTCACGGACGGTGCGGCCAGGACATCGTAGAGACCGGTGGCTTCCGCGATCAAGAGGAACATAATGACGCCGCGAAAGAAATCCAGCGATGTCAAACGATCATCAAGACGTTGCGCTTTATCGGGAACGTCAGCCATGGTTCGCCTGCATTCTAGCCAATTTCAAGGTTCAATGCAAAGACCTGCGCATCTAACAGGAAGCATAATAAAATCCATGAGTTACAATGAGAATTGTCCGGGTATCGTACGCCAGAAGACCGAGTTCAGGCCGTCACCGGCCCATTCTAGGACGCGACCTCTTGGCCAATTTTCCGCTATGTTTCGGCCCAAATTGGCCAAAAAACGGCATCAAGAAATTTGCTCAAATTTCCCCTTGACATATCCAGAAAAAGCACGTATCGTGGAACTAGATTTGAAAGGAAGCAGGGAGGTAATAATGAGATCAATGTTGAAAAAGCTCAGTGTTCCTGCAGTGTTCTTGCTCGTGTTGTCGTTAGCGACATTCGCCAACGCCGGCCCACGTAAAAAGCCTGGACATGGTAAGGGAGGCGGAGGTCCGATCCATTCAGTAGCAGAGCCTGCGTCGCTTGCGTTGCTGGGCATGGGGCTTGTTTCGCTAAGCCTGTATGCTAAGCGGAATAAAAGCAAGGAATAGTCGTAAGCTAATCCGCCTCACTTTAGCCTTGCCTACACTCGTTTTGTAGTTTCAGTTTGCTACACGCGAGTACTCCTATTCTGACTCTTGCCCTCTTGTATAAGACCAACTAATCGGGGGAATATAGCATTTTTTTCGTTACCCTCTACCGTTGATTGATGAGGGGTTGAACATGCAAAATGCCCCGCCTTTAGCGGCAGAGCTTATCTAATAAAGAATCGCAGCGCCACAGGGATTCGAACCCCGGTCTGGTGGCTGAGAACCACCTGTCCTAGGCCTCTAGACGATGGCGCCTCGCCCGCAAACAGATAGCAAAATTTGAGAGGCGTGTCAACATCCTGTACGGGGTTAGGACATCCCTCGGACCTTCCTAAACTGGGCCTTGTCACCCTCCTGGGTGAGTGATCCGCAACAAAAATCACCCCTAGAATAGTCCGGCAGGGTGATGTGCTTGCCCGCAACCCATTTCATAATGCCGGGGAACCTGTGATGGGATGTCTCCCTTTAGACGAGCGAGGACGCTGAGCAGCTGAAAGGCGATCCCAGAAGGGATACCGATGAATGTTACGTTGATCTGTGCAGACGATGACTGCTGGGCTCTCGGAATGCGGAGCATCTCCTCCTACCTGAAGGATGCTGGCCACCGGACACGGCTCGTCTTTGCAGGCGAGGAAAATGGATTTCTAAGTGACCGGAGTCTGGAAAACATCCGGGCCCTCTCCGAGAACTCGGAGCTCATCGGCGTCAGCTCCATGTCCAGAGGGTCGCAAAGAGCCAAGGCGATCATCAAAGCACTCAAACCTCTTCGGAAGCCCATTGCCTGGGGAGGCATGCACCCGACCCTTTATCCCGAGGACTGCGTCGGGCACGCCGATATCGTTTGCCGGGGCGAGGGTGAAGAATTTATGCTTGAACTGGCGGAACAGGTCGCGTCCGGGAAGGACTTCCATGACATGCGGAACGGCGCGTACATGCAAAATGGTCGGTTGGTTCTTAATGACATTCGTCCTTTAATTAGCGACTTGGACATGCTCCCGCTGGCTGATTTCTCTTTCGCCGATGAATTCCGGGTGAACGGACAGACTACGATCCAGCCTCATCCTCCGACGAGCTCCACTTCTTCCATCCTCTTCAGCGGATCCCGAGGGTGTGTTTGCCAGTGCCATTATTGCTCCAACTCCCAGCTAAAACTCCTTTACGCGGGGAAGGGGCGCTATGCCAGGAAGATGTCGATCCCGAGATTCGTCAAGTCCGCCACGGCATGCCGGGAAAAGTTTCCGAATGCCAGGTATTTCTATTTCACGGACGAGGATTTCTTTGCGCGCCCTCTTGACGACTTTAGGGAGTTCGCTGAGATATATCCTGAGAAGGTCGGATTGCCGTTCGAATGCATGGCTTCACCTCAGCAAATCACCGAAGAGAAAATGGCATTATTGACTCGAGCGGGGCTGTGGCGGGTCGATGTTGGGGTTGAAAGTGGCAGCGATCGCATCAAGAGGGAAGTATTTAACCGGCCGGTATCGAACGAAATCGTCATGAGGTCCGTCGGAATTCTCAATCGATATCCCCAGGTGGTCACGTATTGTTTCTTTATTATCGGAAATCCCTATGAAAACCGGGAAGACCTATTGGGAACAATTTCTTTGTTGAGGCGTATGGGTCCTCCCTATTTCCTTCGAACCTACAACCTTGTTTTTATTCCCGGCACGATCCTTTTCGAAAAGGCTTGCCGGGACGGAATCATCAACGGCATGGAAGATAGCGGCTTCGAAATGGACTTCCTGGCTGGATTGGGGACGGGAAACCATGCCTGGAAAAGTAATAATCTGTATCTCAACAGCCTTGTCTTCCTTATGGCAGGAAAAAGCACACCATCTCGGTTGGGTTTTGTGCCGAGGTTCCTCGTCCCATTTCTGGTCCGACCGCGCGTGATCGACTTCATGGACCGGCATCATGCGATAAGTCATGCAATCATAAATGCTGCCCAGGGCGGCCTCAGGATGCGCAGAGAAGGCCTCAGGATAGCCTCTAAGATACTTAATGACCCGAGGGCTGCCTATGGTTTTAGGCTCGCCAGGAAATCAACTCCCTCTCCACGACCGGGCAGCGAGACTCGCGCGGCGTCGTAATCCGTTTTCCAAAGTTGGCTTTCTTTTCTCAATTATTGATGGCTAACGAATTAACCCGCCGCACACACAACACGTCAATCAGCCGCCCTCATAACTCTCATTCCCACTGATAATATCTCACGTAATCGATATAGTACTTCAGGGGGAAGATGGTGTCGTCGATGCCGTGCGTCCCGCCCCAGTTGCCCCCAATTGCCAGATTGAGGAGCAAGTAGAACGGCTTGTCGAAGCGCCAATAATCCGGGTATCGGCTGTCCTTCGCATATGTGAAATACTCTCGCCCGTCCAGATAAAACTCCAACCTATCCTCCCGCCATTCAACCGTATAGACATGAAAATCGGCGAACGGGCCTGAGATATCGATGTGCCCACCATTCGTCACCAGACCGTGCCGTTTGACTGAACCCGGCGTGTGGGCCGTCGCGTATATCGTGTCGGGCTCGTAGCCCACGTTTTCCATGATGTCGATCTCGCCGCACGCCGGCCATCCCACGCGCGCGATGTCCGTCCGCATCATCCAGATGGCGGGCCACGAGCCGACGCCCGTCGGGATCTTGGCCCTGACCTCGATTCTCCCGCGATAAAATTCTCTTTTCCCCAGGGTGTTCACGCTGGCCGAGGTGTATTTCGCGCCGGCGAAGTCCTCCTTTCGGGCTTCAATCACTAGGCAGCCGCCTTCGACCCGGGCGTTCTCCAGGCGTCCTTCCGTGTAGTACTGAGCCTCCTGGTTTCGGATGAGGCCGACCTCGTAATTCCAAATTGCGGGATCGGGGAGACCGCTCGAGTCGAATTCCTCGGCCCAGACAAGCTTCAGTTTATGGGCATTTTCCTGGCCGGAACAGGACGCCGTCTGGAAACCGGCCAGGGCCAGGACCAGAAGAGCTCTCAAAACCATGTCCCTTCTCTCTACATCCACGTTCTCTCGTGGACGCTCTCTCTTTGATCGAAGCCCCTACTATGATTCCAAAGATGGCCCGGGGTTTCAACGTCTTTTTTCAGGGTTGATTCTTCGCCGCGGTTTGGGGTAATCATAGAGAGACGAAATGGAAACGATCGATCAGATCCCCGTCACGCTCGACCGCGGGGCTGTCGGCGAGCGCCTCCGTTGGAACGCGGACCGAGCCCGGGCCGGGGCGGCGGACTTCGACGACCCCCTCACCCTTGCCCGCTCCCTGATTAAGCTTCGGGCCGTCTACGAAATTTCATACATCGGAGCGAAAGGGGAGGAGACGGTAGAAGTCGCAGGCGTCACCTTCCGGAGCCGCATCCTGCGCCGGAACCTCGACCAGGCACAGAAGGTCTTCCCGTTCATCATGACTGCCGGTCCCGCGCTCGAAGTCGCCGCCTCGGCCTCCGGCGACCTCCTCAAGCAGTATTATCTCGAGGAGATGGCCAATATCGCCTTAGAAAACGGCGCAGCCTGGCTCGCCGAACGCCTCAAGACGCGCTGGGGCTTCCCCGGCCTGGCCAGCATGGACCCCGGGTCGCTCGAGGATTGGCCCATCACCGAGCAGCCGAAGCTCTTCTCGATCTTCGGCGACACGGAGCGTCTCATCGGTGTGCGCCTGACGGACAGCATGCTCATGGTGCCGCGGAAGTCTATTTCTGGCATCTTCTTCCCGTCGGAGGAGGGTTTCACATCCTGCCAGCTCTGCGAGCGGGATGGGTGCCCAGGGCGGCGGGCGCCGTACGATCCGACTCTGGCGGCCACGTATCAAAGGGGCGGGCCCCAAGGCTGAAATTGGCATATACTCTTCGCTCTCGAGTCGCGAATAAAGAGGGACAGTTCCCATTGAGAGGGGACAGCCCCTATCGCTCTTAGGAGGGGTTATGAAAAAAACGATCATCGGCTTATCCGTTCTCGCCGGCATCTTCGCCCTGCTCACCGCTTTCCTGCCCGCGCGCCTTCCCGCCGGCCAGCGCGAAACCCAGAAACTCAAGGTCTATATCTCGGTCGATATGGAAGGGATCTGCGGCGTCGTTGCCGTCGAGCAGACGACCCCCGGCAACCCCGAGTATGTCGCCGCGAAAAAGTGGATGGCCGACGACGCCAACGCCGCCATCGACGGCGCCTTCCGGGCCGGCGCGTCAGAGGTCGTCGTCAACGATTCGCACGGCAGCCAGCGCAACATCGACCCCGGCGACCTCAACCCCAAGGCCGTCCTCATCTCCGGCTCGCCCAAGCCCCAGTCGATGATGCAGGGGATCGACGAAACCTACAACGCCGTTCTCTTCGTCGGCTATCATGCCGGCGCGGGCACCCAGGATGCGGTCCTCGATCACACCATCTCGGGCAGTGTCGTCCAGAGCATCAAGGTCAACGGGGTGGAGCTGCCGGAGCTCGGCCTCAACGCCGCGATCGCCGGCGCCTACAGCGTGCCCGTCATCTTCATCAGCGGCGATGTCGCCGTCTGCAAACAGGCGAAGGCCATCCTGGGGAGCGAAGTCGTCACCGCCCCGGTCAAGGACGGCATCGGCCGGTGCGCCGCCCGCCTCGTGCCCTTCGCCGAGGCCCGGCGCGGCATCCGGGACCGCGTTTCCGACGCCCTCCGCAAGCTCGATCAGTTCAAGCCCTACAAGATTGCCACTCCCTGCAAGTTCGAGCTCCAGTATTACATCTCCGCCCAGGCGGACATGGCCATGTACTTTCCGGGGGTTCAGAGGGTAAACGCGCGGACCGTAGCCTTCACGTCCGACACTTATGTCAAGGGGTTCAAGATGCTTCGGGGGCTGATCGCCATCGCTCCGGGACGCTGAACATAGCCTAACGCTGGACTTGTCCAGGTCGAGAAGAACTATGGATAATGCGACAGTCGAGTCGTTCAATAGAATATTTCAGAATAAATGCCTGAATTTGAATTGGCACTTGTCCATGGAGGCTCTGCGAGATAAGATATTAATGAGCGATCAAACGAGGCTAAAATGAAGATCCGCTTTCTTATCGCTATAACCCTGGCCGCGCTTCTGTGCCTTTACGGCTGTGGATCCTCATCTCGTGACGAGAATGGCCCTGTTTCCGTATCTATCAGCGATCTGCTTTCGCAGGTCACTGAATCCAAAATCTATGCCACGGCTAGTGACCTCCAGAACTTTGTCACTCGCGTGGTCGGCACCCAGGGGAATTACGATGCAGCGACATACCTCCATGATAAGTTCGCCGCCATCTCGGGATTGACCGTTGTCTACCAGGGAGGAAACGAGCGAAACGTTGTCGCGACCCTGCCCGGCACGGATGCCTCTTCCGATAAGGTGTACATCGTGGGAGCACACTATGACAGCGCTTCCGACACTCCCGATATCGCTCCTGGCGCGACAGACAACGCGTGCGGTGTCGGCATCGTCCTCGAGCTTGCCCGGATCATGAGCAAGTATCGTTTCAAGGATACGCTGAAGTTTGCGGCTTGGAACTCGGAAGAAAAGGGGCTGGCTGGGAGCAGCACCTATGCTAGCGAGGCGGAGCTGGCACACGAAGACATCGGACTCTATTTTAATTATGATTCAGCAGGGTACGACCCGGAGGGGAGACTGATCCTCGATATTATGTATAACGACACTTCGTCGTGGGTTGCAGAACGGATGAACCTCCGCAATACTTCCTATGGACTTGGCTTCACAATCACATATAATGTGCACACCTGTTATAGCGATCACCGACCGTTCTGGGAACACGGATTCACCGCTGTAATGACGCACGCTGAGCAGCATGCACCTGAGGCCCACACCGCTTATGATACCGTAGACAAAATATCGACGTTGTATGCAAAAAAGAACGGACAGCTGGGCATGGCGATACTCGCGGAGCTGGCTGGATTGTCCGCTGCTCGCTAGATAAGACGGAGATTTATCAACGCCCGCCTTGCATCTTTGATGATCCGCTCGGCCGAGGGTGTTCAGGATCCTCCCTACTCCCACCGGAAGGTCTTCGCCGAGACGAACGCGCCGACGACGAGCAGCCCGGCCAGCACCGCGACCTCGACGAGGTGCTTTGACCACGGATTCCCGAACCACAATCCCTGCAGCAGGTTCACGACGTGGGTCATCGGCAGGGCCTTGCTGATCGTCCGCATGGCCGGGGGGAAGATCTCCTTCGGCACCGTCGCTCCGCTCAAAAAAATATTCGGGAAATAGAGGACCATCGCGAGGATCTGAGCCGTGCGCGACGTCCGGGAGACACTGGCGACAACGAAGCCGACGGCGAAGAAGCTCAGCGTGCTCAAGGTGAAGCCGAGGAGGACGGCCCAGACCGAACCGCTGAACCGCATGTGGTAGATGAGGAGCGCCCCGACGACGAGGATGATAGCGCCGGCCA
>Ga0315280_10002053_pt1 | contig 33280 bp, 39 predicted proteins | sample YL17G06_40_MG_FD_203697 | JGI IMG/M metagenome (GOLD analysis project Ga0315280, IMG submission 203697) | Sediment microbial communities from Yellowstone Lake, YNP, Wyoming, USA - YL17G06_40 | ecosystem: Environmental > Aquatic > Freshwater > Lake > Sediment | place: USA: Wyoming | collected...
ACAAGCGTCTGGCTAGATGGGCGGGTCGCGTCCTGACCACGCGCGCCAAACTCAAGACCAAGCCCACAGCGCGGGTGAGTCATCCCGTGGCGTAGGCCTTCGTGGGTTCGAATCCCACCCCCCGCACTTCACGGTTAACCCGCGAAAATCCTGGTCCTTGTCTTGGGCTTTGCCTTGGCCTTTGCCTCGGCCTCGCTCTCGCATACAGCCACCCCAAAGAAGCTGAACCACACTATAGACAGCCAATCACATTTGAGACTATTGATCGGTTGTTCGTTTCCGAGCATTTCTCGAGAAGAGCTCATCCCACTGTTTGCTTCGCTTGCATTCCTCACAGTCCACTCGTCTATGTCGAACACAAACTCTTGTACGCTCGTTTCCGTTTCGTTCCCACTTCAGCTCCCCATCACGCAACCTCGCACCTCCTGGGCTGCGTCGAGAAATAGCAATTAGCTGGGAAGCTACACCATTACGAGACAGAATGGTGCTGATCGGATTTAAACATCGTCTTGCAGAGAGGGTATGTCACATCAGAGAAGACGGAATTCCGCCTTCGCCGAATTACAGAGAAGGCGTGCAATGTGGCAAGTAAGCCCGCCTACCCGCTCGGATTATGCGTCTTGGAAAGGGTTTGAACTCGACACGTCTCGAGATGAAGCAAATTACAGAGAGGGTATGTCACTCACGGAATTCTCAGAATGGTACCATTGTTCGGCTGCCGAACACTTTCGTAGATAGAACGTCGTCAACAGTTTTCTCCGCTAGATAGGCTCGGATCTCATTTTCCTAGGGAAATAGTCTTCCAGAAACTTTCTAGCCAGTCATCAGGCCTACCCAACACTAGGTGGCTCCAATACTGCAACGGTGCGGTAAAGGCAGACTTGAACAGAATGAGGCTTCAGGAACGGAACAGTGCACAGAGCTAGAGTCCTATGATTGCGAATGGGTTGTGCATCAGCCTCATTCCCTTCACGCTGACTCAAGTTCAGATTCAAGCCCCAGGATTCGACGAACCACGGTGCAGGGCTAATTGTTACTCAGACAGCCTCTCGTTCGCGGACTTCTCAACTCTAAAGTAGGCTTTGACGTGTGGGCGACCCATGTACCAATAGATTGCTACGGGGACGAAGAAGCCCATTATGAAAACGACCGCCGTACTCCCAAAGACCATTACAATCATTCCGCTCGTCAGCGGACTGTATGCGGCCGCGAGAGATAGCAGAGGGGACACGATTGCCACGATTACAATCGTTCCAAGCACCGCTGCGACCATTGATAAGGCGCAAAGAAGACGGACAACTATGTAGGCCCACGCTCTACCCTTCAACAGTCCATACACTACTAAGACACACGCGACCAACCATAAGACCGACCCCGCCCAGAAATATCCGACATCAGGAAGAGCGAGAGAGAGAATCGTCGCTAGCTCGCTGAAGCTTTCCTGGATCCAAAGGGTGAAGGAGAGGCTGAGAATCACACCCATGGCTGAGAGGATGTTGCAGGCTGCCAGTAACGTGACTCCGAGGGGTCTCCCCACGGGTGCTGGAGGTTGAATTGAGACCTCAGGCTCGACGACTTCAGGTGGCAGAGGCTGCGACACTGTAGGCGCCGCAACTTCTGGAACAGGCATACGCTTCGGCTTCGGAGGTTTCGGAGGCGGGGGCGTGTACGCTCTGAAAAGTAGAGCTGGCCTCCGTAACCATTCCAACACACCCACAGCGATTAGGACCGACTCGGCAACTAGAATAAGATAGAACGGGTAATGCAGCATGATCGCTGATGCGTGTGCGGTGGGCGGTGTCGCGTACGGATTGACGACAGGCATCGGGGTATATTGAGCGTAGAAAAGTCCGTAGCTCACAACAGCAATAATCGAAAACACCCCAAACAACACATAGCCCAAACTTCTTACTGCACGCCCAAACGTTCGAGCCAACAAAGAGACTGCGGGAATGATTAGCGCAAATGGGGCTCCGACGAGAACGACCGCGAGAAGCGGAAAACTGTAAACCAATGATGCAAGAGTCACTTCTACAGTGCCCCAGTCCGTGCACCCAAAAAAACACCACTGGGCGTCTACTGTGGCAAGCGGTAAGGTGCTGGCGGCGAGGATGAGGAAAGCTGTGAAAACGGTGATCATAGCCGTTGGGCTTCCAAGATACGAGAAGGCCACACGATGCCGAGTGATGGGGATGTCAACGTAGGATGCGGCGGGAGGACGCGTGACAGGGATCACGGCGGGGGTCGTTCGCACGGCGGGTTGGGGTCTCAAAGACGGAGCCACTGTTGGCGGAGCCTGAGCTGGTTCTTGTGTCGTCCTTGCTGGCGCTGGCTGAGGCGTGTGTGGAGATTGGCTTGTTGGAAAGGTTTGAGGCGGTTCTAGGAGGAGGCTTGCGGGCACTGGCTGAGGCGAAGGCGCAGCATAGGGATACTGCACTGGCGGAGGCGGTTCCAAGCGTTGTGCTGTCCCACACCCGTCGCAGAATCTGTCGTAGTCATCGAGTAGGCGGCCGCAGAACCTGCAATACTTTGTCAAAGCAGGCCCCAGAATGTCCTTAAGTTCACTTATGGCCTGATTTAAGACCGATCTTTCAAACGGCCACGCATGAACCCTGCTACTTCGCCGCGAACAAGAACGTTCCCGACCGTCTAGATGGTTCTCGGTTCCAGTTTCTCAATGATGAGTCGTCGCTTCTTCTCGTCGACGACTATGAGTACCTCGTCGCCTTTCACGAACGGGAACGTTTTGGACTGCGCGAGCTTCGTGGGTACGTAGATCCAAATCTGCTTGTACTCTTTGTCGGAGAAGGGTTTCCGCTCTACAATTCGGCCTACCGCCTGCACATTGAGCCACCCCAAAGCCGTAGTGTCCTATAGAACCCTAATGCTTATAAGGGCTTTCATGGGGATAGAGGTCAGTAGTGTCCTAAATGGATCTAACGGACATCGTGAAAGTGCAAGCGATCAAAGAAACCTTGTACGCAGCAATCCCCGCCGAGCTCGCAAGGAAGCTTGGAATTGTGAAGGGAGACCGCCTACTCGTCTTCGAGGCACGTGACGGGGTCCTCTACCGCAAACAGGAGACGGGCAAGCAATGAGCCGCCGACCCCGCCTCGTTATCCCCCTCACCCTCATCCTTCTGCTTTCACTAGCGGTTGTCCTCTCCACGCTCCCACGCAGGGGGTTCACGCAGCCGCCTCCAGAAAGCTGCCCAGGCGGCTACGACACACAGACATTCACAGACCCAATCACCATCAACGGCGCGACGACGTGGATGTGCGTCGACTACACAATTGACTATGCCACCATCACCCAGACAGGCTCACTCAATATTACAGACTCAATCATCCAAACAGAGACTTGGCGTGGCTTTCTGGTCCACGGTCAGCTCCGAATCAATTCATCCAGCATCCTTGAACAGGTCGAAGTATACCCTGAATCAGGCATCATCCTAAATGCAGAGAACTCAATCATTCAAACTCTGACGATCGACTCCACTTATGACGTGTTGAATATCACAGCCTTCGACGCGACCGCATTTCAGTCACCTGCAGGCTGGAACGCGTCAACCTCATGGGGCATACTTGACCGCACAATATTCCTTCAATCCACAACCGTCAACGCTGTCAACCTTGCAGTGAGCGGAGGCAGCCTCCACCTCGACAACGCTCAATTTTACGCAGTCAGCCTTAGCGGTGGAACATCAGAGATTCAACACCTCCACGTATCCTCGCTCGAAATTTCAGGGTCAGCAAACGCAACGATACAAGACGTCACATCTCCCATGTCATTCTTGTTCCCCGTAATCATAATCTATCCATCAGACGACGTCACAGTCACCAGCTTCAATGATGAACTCTTGGCGGGCAGCTACAACTTCACGTCTGAATGGGGTATGGATTGGCCGCGTGTAGTCATCAGCTCAACGACGACGCATGAGGTACGGGTAGGCTTGCAGACTGGAGTCACTGGAACGGTTTCCGCAAGCAGCGACCTCAGCATCTCTGTCGACGGAGGAAACGCACATGTTGAAAACGGTAGCACGGTCAACATCAGCGTCGGCGGTCCCTTTGGCGGAACAGTCACCGTAACCGACAGCCACATCATAAGCGGCGACATGTCCAACGGGACACTGAACATCATATCTTCTACCGCGGATTGGCTCCGCCTGAGTGGGGGCAACTCCACAATCACGTCATCCACAGTCTACACATTGGAGTTCATCAACGACAGGGATGCGGGCGGCTCCGTTATCGTCCGTGACTTCGACCAGACACGTGATGCTGGCAATTACGTCTACGACGCCTGGGGATTCAGTAGACTGCATGCGCGGACGTCCGCTTCAACAGTAGGCGCGGTGGTTCTCAGCGTCTACAGCGGTATCCTACATGTCACGGGCAGCGCGGTCAACCAAGTGGCCGCCTACGAGAGTGGAGTCGCGGATATCGCGAATAGCACAATCGTATTGGCCACCGCAGGGTACGGGGGCGGACATGTACAGCTTCTCAACGTCACCGACACCGCCGACGACGCGGTATACGGCGGCGTGTTAGACAAGTTTTGGTACACGTTCGTGAACGTCTATGACGCTTCCACAGGTCTGCCTTTGGACGGAGTCACACTCAACATAGCTGACAATCTCGGCAACATTCAAAACACAAATGTGGACGGATCCGCGCGCCTCATCCTTCAGGAGTATGCCAAGCTCAGCAACGCGACAGAAAAATGGACTGTGCCGTACTACCCATACGCGCTTACTGCGAGCAAGCCAGGCTACAACGCGGTTGCAGTCATTGGACACTTTTCAAATGTAGTGCTGGACTTTGAGTTAGAGCCAAGCACGACCACAACCACCACGGTCACGACGACTGGAAGAAACATGACGACCACTGTGACCATCAATACAGGCACCAACACAACCGCTACGGGCGGGCTTAGCATCGCTTTCGGGTCGGCGCATGTCACCGTTCAGCCAGGCGGCACAGCCCAATTCACAGTCGCCGTCTCCTCGTCGCAACCAGTCAAAGTCACCCTCACCGTCACAGAGATTCCGACAGGATGGCAGTATGCATTCACGCCCAGCATTGGTGAGGCTAATCCTCAGTTCGTCTCCACTCTGACAATCACAACGGGCGTCTCGACGCTTCCGCAAGCCTATGCTGTCATGGTCAATGCAACAGCTGACAATGGCGAGTCAGTGATCGCTAGCATCATCGTTGAAGTGGCCAGCACGACGAGCACGACGACTTCATCTCCGAAGTGTGTCATAGCCACAGCGGCCTACGGCTCAGAGATGGCTTCCGAAGTCGTGTACATGCGACATGTCCGAGACGGGCTCATAGGCTCCACAGTTATCGGACGTCCGATAGTCCAGGACTGGAACGCGTTCTACTACTTGTGGAGTCCACCCGTAGCCGCCACAATCGCTCAGAACTCTAACCTGCAGGCACTGTTCCGCACCTTGCTCATGCCGCTTGTCGCTATCGTGCATGTAACCGCATGGGTCTTCACGGCTCTCGGCTCTGGAGACTTTGCATCAGTTGTAGCATTCACCGTCGCCGCAGCTCTCTCCATCTCAATCTACATCGCAGTACCCGCATTGCTGATTCGAGAAGCTTGGAGACAGAACAAGCGTAGACGCAGCGGAGGTGCCTCGGGCTAGCTGAGACGCACTTCCCGCCCCCGCTCGGTTTGGCGCCTGACGGGAACGGGAAGCGGCGACAACCCCTCAGAGAGGTTGCCAACATGCAGTCGATCATTTGTAGACAAAAGACTTTGCTAGGCGTAGCATTGGTGCTCGCTCTGCTGCTGGCGAGCGTCACAGTCGCACACGCCACACTTTTTGGACGCTGGCCTGACCTGAACATGACGTATCGGTTCGACCCCTCATGCGCGCTTGCATATCGTCAAGACCCAATCATGCTGGGGATCGCAGCTTGGCAGAAGTGGCTTCCAGGCTCATCATGGACAGAGGATCCTGGAGACAACTCGAGCGCACGTGTAATCTTCATCTGCTTTGATGAGCTTGTGATTCCCAATTCTGGAAACGTACTCGGAACCGCCCTCTGCTATCCCGCTGGCCCGTTCGACGCATCCACTCAACTCTGGACGTTCTCCTACTGTGACGTGGAGTTTGCAAACGGAACCTTCGTCGCCCCTGAACCTGCCCGCAACATCGCGGCGCACGAGATTGGTCATGCCCTCGGGCTGGTTGACAAGACTGGCGGCCTGATGGATCTGTCAGGGCCGTCTGACCCTGAAGTCGGAATCATCATGCCCACACAGGCGCAGATAGATGAATTATGCACAATGTACGGGCTTGCCTTGTACACTCTGCCTCAACCAGCTGAAGTCGTAACGACAACGACCACGGTTGCCTCAACGAACGAAACGCAGACTCTCTCCACCACGGCCACCGAGACATCGACTACTGAAACATCAGAAAGCCTCACTGAATCCTCCACAACTACGTCAGCTGGTTCAGTAGCAACCACGATCCCGCCGCATCCAGGACTCGGCGCAGTGTGGGATACGCGGGACCTCACATACAGGATCAGCGGCTGCGACCCAACCTTCATCCCCGTCATAAGGCAGGGACTTGCGAACTGGCAGAGTTGGCTTCCAGAGGTCACGTTCAGAGAAGTCAATCAGAGTGAGCACATCAGCTTTGAGTGTTCTCTCAAGCTTTCGAGCGGAAACCTGGCTGAGGCTGTAGGGGTCACTAGCGGCGGCGTCTTCACCCACGTCACCATCAGGCTCTCAGTTTACGCATTCGCGCGAGCCAACGACCCGCAAGGCGGCGTCAACTTCGTCGATCATGAACTCGGCCACGCGTTTGGGTTTTCAGAGGGTGCAGGTGGCCTCATGAGCATCGGCGACATGCACTACGCGGACTTGGCCACTGTTGTGTCGCCTACGAGCGAGCAGCTCACCGTGCTCTCTTCATACTACTCGCAGCTTCCACCGCCAACCCAAACCACAACCAGCACCACAACAGACAGCACTGCACCTGAAACTAGCCAGACACAGACTCCATCCGTCACCACGCCAGCTAACAGCGGCACCACAGCACAATCGCCTCCCCGATGCATCATCGCAACTGCGGCTTACGGCTCAGAGATGGCGCCTGACGTTGTCTACATGCGACATGTCCGAGACGGGCTCATAGGCTCCACAATTATCGGACGTCCGATAGTCCAGGACTGGAACGCGTTCTACTATTCTTGGTCGCCGCCGATTGCTCAGGCAATCAGCACAAGTCCCACCTTACAGGCACTGTTCCGCATCCTGCTTCAGCCGCTCCTTGTAATCATCCGCATGGCAGCCGCGACTTTCACAGCGCTCGTATGGGCGCCTGACTTCGCATCAATCGCGTCGTTCACAGTTGCCGCAATCATCTCGACCCTCGACTACATCGTCACCCCCGCATGCCTCATCATACTCGCAGTCAGACGAGGGAGGCCTCTACGGTGACTGAAGTTTACGGGAAGCTCCACTCGTTGACGCTTAACCCCGCAGGCAAGTACGTCGCGCTAATCGAACGCCTAGACACGAACACGATCTTCCAGCACCGCTTCGTGGACTTGCAGGTTGCACCCGCCGCTGTTGATGATGCTCTCGCAATGAAGGGCACGCTTGACCCGCTTGTCTTCGAAGTCAAGGAAGGACAAATCATCAAAGTTAGGAGGCCGCGGACGCGATGAATCAGCGTCGAACCACAATCATAGCAGCCGCCTCCTTAGGCCTACTCTTCAACTTCTTCGCTTTCACGTCGCCGCCGATCCTGGTCCTCATCGGTCTCCTCCCAACCATCGCGATTGCGGGCACTCTCATACTCCGTGAACTACATCGCAGCATCAAGGCCTCCCTAACTGAAGTTGGGAGAGAAAAGTGAACATGAAGTCATCATATTCTCTCTCACTAATGCTCATAGTGCTTACGTGCAGTAACGTTGCAGCCGCGTCTGCGCTTCCACTATTCGCATCCAACACAAACCTTCCTCTAGCCGCGGAGTCCCCGCTGAGGCTTGAAGTTCCTAGCGATGTCGTCGTTTCGCTTGACTCTGGAAGTATCGCGATTGATTCTCATGGTTACACTTCTGGGGAAACAGGCCCAAATCTAGGCCTCTCTGGTTGGATTGATGTTCCTGTGCCTCTCCGACTGTGGGATAACCGCACAGATGATAAGATCCAATTCTATGCAGAAGGCGTGCCTAAGACCTGGAATGTAACCTGGTACTCCCACTGCCAGTTCATGTTCCTCTTATTCTGCGAACCAAAACTAACCATCAGAATCCCATTTACGACAGCACTAGGAGATTATCCAATCACTATCGTTGCTGCAAGCGAGAACTACAAGGATCAGGTTTCTGCTACTGTGACTTTTCACGTCACTATGCCGCCACTGATAGTTTTCATCACCCCATCACACCTTGTAATCACTAGGGGAGAATCAGGCAACGTTACCGTGATCGTGCGAAGCCACGACCCAACTACCCTATCGTTCACTGTTGGAGGGGGGTTGCTTTGTTGGCCAAAAGAGACGAATTTGCCGTGTGAGCAGGGCAGGGGTTTACCTTCTACGTGGAGCACACAATTCACTCCAACCCACGGCTTTGCAAACCCCTACTTCATGGGACAGCTAATCATCACGTCCGACAGCGACCCGCTGAACTTGAACCCGCAGTGTGTAGGCATGACACCATGTTACGCCACCGTATCCGTCAGCAATACAGAGGGATACAAGGCAAACGCTACCTTCGAAGTTGAAGCGGAGCCTTCCACATCGCCGATAACTCAATCCACAACGAACACGACCATAACACCCGCGACCACACAAATCGCGTCCTCACAAGCCTCAACCATCAACCCATACGACACTAACCTGTACAATGCAAGCGCAAACTGGGGCTGGATAATTGCCGCTGCAATAATTGGATTAGTTTCTCTCTTCATTGCACGATGGCTCATCCGCCATCATGCAGCCGCAAGCAAACAGAAATCCAGTCTCGGAGAAGAAGAGCGAACAATAGAAGTTTCTGATAAGATACAGGCAGGCGGCTTAGCGGGGCGCGGACTACTCCGCATGGTTCCTTACATATTCGGCGCCATTTTTGTTGTTATCATAGCCGCATATCTGATGAACACCATCGCCGACCTCGCTCCGTACGTAAACGAATTTTATCCTGTTAACCTCCCCGTCGAGACGCTCCGCGCACCGTGGCGCCTCATAAGCCCCACAATTCTATGGATTTCTACCTTCTTCCTATCTTGGCTCAACAGCGTGGCTTCTCTCCCACCCACTGATCCTATTGGATACTATGTCAGCCCCGCCGCCAAGACGATCATTTACTACATGAGCGCTGAAGGACTACGTCAGCTCGCGCAACGCTTCATCAACTTCTATGTGGAACTCATACAAAAGTACGGCATCGCGGGTGGCATCCTCATTTTCATCCTCATCATCAGCTTCGTCTTCGCTGTGCCCGCCCTCATACAGCGCACTCTCAGGGGGAGACGAAAACAATGAGCCGAAGCGGTTCCTTCACGGTGGAAGCGCAGCCGCTTGAGGCCGCTCTAAGAATCTTCGCTCTCAGTCTGGCAGTCGCTGTAGGCGTACCTTTACTCATGATGTTCCTCGGCGCAACCATGATGTCTCCCCTCATCATATTTCCCTTCATCTGGATCGCTGCTTGGGTTTGGGCGCATAGGAGAATCAAACCGAAGAAACACAAGGCAGGCGATGTCATGGTTGTGTACGGCCAGGGCGCACGTAGTGGCCTCCGTAGCGCCTACTGCCTATACGCCACTACGATTCCAACCAACCTGCTCGCGCTAATCACAGGGTCGCTCACGCTAGAATCCGTCAACATACCGTACTGGTCTACCCCTCCTGTCTCTACCATTAGCTCGCTCGCTGGTGGACTCCAAATCGTCTACGCTGTCGTGTTGCTCATCCTCATTGGCGTCGCAGCATTCAGCATGCACAACATCCGCAGAGAAATTGATACCACCGCGATCGCTTGGGCCTCACCCGCCCGATATGACACTTTGGCGGCTGCTAAGGAAGGCAAAATTGTACTTGGACACGAATTTGAAATTGTGATCCAAAGCCCTGCTCCCGCTCTAGCAATGGGCGGCGCCGTTGGGCGCCTAGAGGGTGAAGTTCTCAGCAAGACTGTTCTCAAAAGCATGGGACGAGAAGGACCGTACATAATCGACTTGGGAAAAGCACGGAACCCTAACGTGGCGATCGTGGGGCCTCAGGGTACTGGAAAGACTGTTGCCCTAGTCGCACTCGTTGTGCGCCTCTGGTTAGCAAAACAAATTCCCAGCCTAATCATGGATTGGACTGGAGAACAAGTTGCCCTCATGAGAGACATCGGCGCTCTCGTCTGGTCAGTGCCTGACACATTCAAAATCAATCTCTTGGGTCTGAGGGGCAAATCCCCAAGCCAGCGAACTGCAGAAGTTCAGGACGCGCTTATCCGTTCACTCGGCGACGAACGTCGCTCACTGACTCCACTACAGGCACTTGAAGTTGGCGTAGCCATCGATAATGAGTACAAGCGTTGCAGGATCCTCGAAGACGATCCATCAACATGGACCAATCCTCCGCCGACCATGCAAGATGTCATTGACAACATGAAAGGAAAACAAGCAAAAGGACTGTACAAAGGACAGAAGGCGGAGTGGGTAGTTTGGATTCTCGACAAACTCAAGCAAGCCAGTATCGTTTTCGGTGAAGAACCAGCTGACTTCTTCGAAATAGCACTTCGCATCCCTATAGTGCTCGACCTATCACCACTCGGAAACCTTGACCCTGCAAAGCTGCTGGTGATCGATACAATCAACAGGCGCATCGACGAGATTTTCAACGCTCGCAAGGTCTACGACTTTCGCCTCCTGTTCGTTCTGGATGAGGCTCACACCGTGTTCATGTCGAAGAGCCAAGACTCGTCCTCAGAACCATACATCGTCAGAAATGCCAGGTTCATGAGAAAGTTCGGCATTGGCACCGTATTTGCAACCCACCTCATCTCAGACTTCCCTGACCCGATCCTTAACGGTGCCGCATTCGTGATCGCCCTTCAGCAAAGCGCCCCTAAGGAGGTCAGTGGCGTTAAGAAATGGCTGGACCTGAGCAAGCCTGAAGAGAAAATCTATGAAAGCCTGCCTCGTGGCGGTTGCTTCATCAAACAGCTAGGTGAAGAGCACCCCTCGCTCGTTAAGATACAAATGTTGGGTGAGGAAGAAAAAGCAGCAGCGAAACGACTCACCGAACGTTTCGTGTCAAAAGACATCCTGAAGCTGCGTTCCCCGAATGCTCAAGCGCCTCAAACTTCGAAAGCGGAACCCAAACCTCAAACGGAAGCGCCTGAACCGCCAGACATCCAATACTGCAAGCAATGCAACCGTCCGCTTGAACCAGACGCAAAGTGGTGCGACGGCTGTGGCGCGGAGGTCGAGCAATCATTGAAAGATGTGATGAAAGACTTCCGCGAGCAGACAACTCCTCCAGGCGCAAAGCCACCAGTTGAAGAACCAACGCAACCAGAGTCGCCTGAGCCTGCCGAAAAGAAACCGTCCGAAGAAATGCGGGACCTGTCACCGCTTGAACTGCGCATTCATCGAGCGCTCATGCTTGAGCCGACAACCATGCGTATCCTGCAGGCCAAGTTCCCCGAGACTAAGTATGAGGAACTGCTCAAGATTCTACATGGGTTACATGGAGAGGGACTGATTCAGATAGAGAAGATTGCAAACCTCGCGGGCAAGGGCACAACCTTCTACGCCGCCTTGAAAGCCGAATGGCTGCAATCCGAGAGTTTGGAACATCGCGCCATGCTTGACATGATTGAAGACGCAACCGTCACACTCAGACCTATTCGTTACCCGCCCACGCATGCAGACTTTCCTGACCTCGCATTGGAACTCGCCAAACCCAAGACGGCAATCGAGGTTGAGACGGGCCGTAAGAAACTTACCCCTGAAGAATTGGACGCGTGGGCTCAAAACGTCAAAGAGCGAAATGTGAAACATGGCTATGACAGAACAATAGTCATAGTGCCAAACGCGCACATCAAGCTCCGCTACACGCCCTCATGCCAGAAACATAGTCTCGAGTTGGCAACGATGACGGAGCTGCTCGAGATGATTAGTCTTGCGCCGCCAAAAACACCTGACACAGCCGAAGAGACCACGGAAGATGAGAAGCAGACTGGAGGACCCGACTGATGGCTAGACTTGACACACACTATGCGCTGTCGCTCGGCGTCACAGCAATGATCCTGAAAATTTCAATCCCCACCCTCTTGGGATTCGTCGCCGCAGTCGGAACAGATTGGGTGATTGACACGTTCGGCCACACGTGGGGTAGACACTGGTTCCGCCGCACACCACTCACGCATTCAATCATCACCGCACCATTCGTCGGGTTAGGCGTCGGCCTCCTGATTGGCGTACTATTCCAGTTCGCACACATTTTCGCCATAGGCCAGGCTGTAGTTGGAGGCTTGGTAGCGAGCGGCTGCCACCTTTTCCTCGACAGTTTGACCGAGGGCGGCATCTTCATTCCATCACGGTTCAAGGTGAAAAAGAAATGAATGTATGTGAAAAATGCGGCTGCGAGTTGCAGCCAGGAATGCGGTTCTGTGACCACTGCGGCCATAGACTTGAAGATCCTACGAGGCTATGCGGCAACTGTGGGCGCCCCCTTAGAGTTGACGCTCAATTCTGTGACCAGTGCGGATCTCCCGCACAAGCCGTTTCTACCTCGCAGACAACTCAGGCGCCGAGACCTCCGCCGATAGTAACCTATGTGCGTCCTCCCCGAATTCTCACTGAGAACCATGAACGCATGTTAGAGGCGGAACGACAATGCTTTGAGAACCAAGGGTACGGTGATGAAGTGCCTGCGGAGCCTCCGCGAAATGGAAGAAGACCAGACCCTCATCTAACTCCTGCTCGAGAGCATTATCGACCCGAGCGACCAAGACAACCGCGCCAGGATGCTGCCTACTCGCATCGCGGACCCGTGAGCGTCTTCGGCATCATACTCGCATGTCTGCTGATTGTCATGGCTTTCATGCCATTCACAGCAATCAAGACGTGTGAGACCTCATCTTCCTTGGCGACCGAGTGTTACCAGTATGGGGAGAACAGCACCACTTCTCTAAGCCTCTCTTCATTCACGCCATTCCAAAACATATTCTGTTGCGCCACATGTACGCATAAAGACATCACTTTCTACGGCCTATTGCCTGCATGGTTGGCGGTAATTGGCGCCGTCATTATGCTGGCTGCATTCACGGTCTCGATGATTCTACAACGCGGACGCATTCCCAAAGCAGTCGTTTGCATGATCGTCGGCATCTGTGCGCTTGTTGCAACTCTGATCATACAGGAGGACCCGTTAGCATACGCTCTACCACTTATGCCAGTCCACGTCTACTCGAACTACCTTGTGCTATCCGTTAAGAGCAACATCGCGTATGAAATTTTACTCGCCATCAGCATCAGCATCTTTCTGATCGGTCTCCTAGAATTAGGGCAACGGCCTAGACGCCTATTTGACGCGAACCTTTTCACACGAGCACTGCCCAAGCAGCAAATCTATCCTGGGACAGGGCGTGAAGAACCAGCACGAGAAGAATGGAGCGACGTAGCATGGCCGAAGATATCTCCGCCTCATGTGAAGTGGCCACGTATCCAGCTGCAACGACCCCACCCCTACGAGGCCCCTAGCGAACCACGGCGACGTGAACCTAAGTCTACTCCCCCCAAGTCTCCAGAACCCAAGCCTCAACCAGAATACGACCGTTCAGAACCTGAGATTGAGAGTGAGCCTGAAGTCGAACCTGAGACAGAGGCGACGAAACATGAAGCACCACCCGTTGAACCACCAAGCGAGGAACAGTCCGCTGAAGCAGAGTCAACCGAACCTCACAAAACAGAAGAACCTTCACCTGAACCCCAGACTCTAATATGCAGTAAGTGTGGTCGCCAGCTACGTGAGGGCGCCCGATTCTGCTCAAAATGTCGAACACCAGTCATCAACGAAACGTCACCCGACACGAGCACAGATGAGCGCCAGGAACCGCCCGAAGCCCCAGCGGAACAACACGAGCAAGAAGAAGAAACCGCGTCAGATGAAAAAATCAAAAGCTCACTCAGTGAGAAACTCACCGACATCCTGACACATTTTGCTCACGGACCCATCACGAGCGAACGCGAACTACGGACAGAGGGGCGGACAGGTAGTGAAGGCCCAGAAATCATTTCCACCTACGGATTCAAACGCTGGCGGCTCGCGGGATTCAAGTACGATAACCCGTATCTGAATTGGGGTTTTCTCATATTAGGCATCATCATGTTCCTCTACGGTATCACAGCAGGCATTCTGAATCAATGTCAGGGGCCAATGTGCCCATTGTGAGTTGATCATGCATGACTAAGGGACCAGTAAGTTGGGCATGGCAACATTGGAAACTCACAATCCTTCTATTATCAATACCTGGCTTCCTCGCAATGTTTCTACTCTCATCTCCATCAGCAGCCCTCATTGATTGGCCACTCTACTCCATCGATTGGGCACTCTGGCGGGTTCTAACGATACTCATAGACATCATAGGAAACCCAGTAGGCCTTCCAATTTTCATCATCACCGTCATAGCACTTGTTCTTGCTGTCCGCTTCATCATCCGCTTCACTAAGCGATGGAAACGACCTCTAAGCCCGTTCGCAACAAAACAGGCACAGGCTCGACGACACAGATGGGCAGTCAAAGAGGAGAAGAATTAGCTTGCGTAGAGACTCACGCGTCACCGCACAAATCGGCGACAAGACATTCCGCCTCATCGCGCAGCTAGCAGAGGACCGTCAGGAGAGCAAGGCAAGCGTGGTTCGCAGCGTCCTGGACAGGTACGCGTACGCGTTCCAGCTTAAGGATGAACGGCTCCGCATAGGAGACGAACATCTATGCCTCGTCGCGCCGACGAAGCAAGGGAAGACGTTTCTCACGATACACTACCTCATCCCGCGGCTTGCTTCTAATCGGCGAATAATCGTCCTAGACCAGCACGGCGAATATGGGAACGGATACGAACAAATACCGCTCTGCTATGAACACACGGTCCCGCCCAGTGGCAATCAACTTTTCGAAACCATCCAGCTGCAGAACCTGTGGTCTGATGCAAGCCACGTCGTCAACGATCTGATTCAAAAGATCGCATTATCGAAACGGAAACGTGTCGCAGTCCGACTGGACATCCTAGACCCCGAAGCAGATCGAATGATCGTGAGCGAGTTCCTGAAGCGCATCACGAACCGCATGTGGCGACCCCCGATCACAGTCGTCGTCGAAGAGGCGAACAAGTATGATTGTAAGGCGCTCGTCAGCCGCGGGCGGCATTCAAATATTCAAGCTATCCTAATCAGCCAGTACCCTCTCGAAGCGGAGACGATGAGTAACGTGCGCGTCGTGCTCGGCCCAATCAATCCAAAACTCGTCGAAGCAATAGACCCGACAATCAGCTATGCATTGTTAGAGCTCAAGCAAGGACAATTCATCTGGGAACATGTGAAGGGCAGATGGCGACGCTTCAACTACGCCCATTAGCCAACCTGCCTTTAGGGCGCATCATTCAAGGCGACTGCTTAACCGTGATGAAACGCTTCCCAGAGGAGTCAATAGACCTCATCTACATTGACCCGCCATTCTTCTCCAAACGGGATTACTATACGGTATGGAACGGCCGCAGAGTCCAAGCTTACACGGACATTTGGGAAGGTGGAATGCCAGGCTACTTAGTGTGGCTCAACGCCAGACTCTTGGAAATGAAACGCTTGCTCAAGAAAACGGGGATAATTCACGTTCACTTGGACCACCATGCCTCGCACTACGTGAAGGTTGAAATGGACAAAATCTTCGGTCACGACAATTTTAGAAATGAAATTGTATGGTGCTATGGCGGTGGTGGTGCACCAAGAAAAGCTTTCGCCAGAAAACACGACATCATTCTGTTCTATGCAAAAACTGAAAACTACGTTTTCAATCCACAATTTGCGCCGTACAAACCCCACTCACCTTTTCACAGCAAGGGAGAACCGTATAGAGACGAGGGGAAACTGATGGAAGATTACTGGCTGATCGAGGGCCTTGGGAGCACATCGAAGGAGAAACTTGGTTATCCGACGCAGAAACCAGAAGCACTTCTTGAACGCATCATCCTTGCCTCTTCTAATCCAAACGATGTTGTGGCCGACTTCTTCTGTGGTAGTGGAACGACGCCTGCGGTGGCTCAGCGGCTTGGGCGAAGATGGATTGCCTGCGACATGAGCCGAGTTGCATGCGCTATTGCTAGGCGGCGTCTTGCCGTCATCAAATTCAAGCGGCACAAGGGCATATTCCGTTCCCTCTTCATCATTGTGCTACTTCACAGCATTCTCAACTTGCTACGCCCGCTGAGATACGTTCTGAAAAAGACGTGAAAACGGCGTATGCACGCGTGCACACGCACAAACCAAGCTGTTTTCCTAAGCTCACTTTTGGAGAAAGAAGCACGTTTCAAGCCTTTTTGCCTCAGGCGCGGCAAGGCTTGCAGTTGTACGTAGACTTCTCTCGTAACACTACACCCATAGCGGGGAATGATCGGGATAAACGGGGCACATTCTGAGGCGTTCCAAACCCGATCAATGAGGTCTATGCCCGTAGAGTTAGGCTCAGTTGTACGTAGATCTCAATGCTTCAGCCACTCCCAAACCTCAAACGGCTCAAAACGAGACGATTACAGCCGCCCAGGTGTCCATCGGCGACTTGAATCCCACGTACTTTTCCCTGTATATGATCTTTTTCCTACAATCAGTAGAGAGGGAGAACGGTGTTTTTCGACGTAATTCTACAGGTAAAGTCGCGTATCTACGCGTCGGTTTTCCTTTTCTCGCACGTCTTTGGCGTTAACACGATCTTTGTTAGGAAGTTTGCAAAGTCACGTAGGAGAAACTGTTTTTGAAGCCGTAAATTAACAGAACCTCCACAATAGTGACGGAAAATGATCGGGTGTCCAGAAATTGAACTTAACCGCACGAGGGACCGCAAATCCAGCTTGCTTATAGAACCGCTATGTTGCATGTATAACACAACAGTGTTAGAAAAATGAGCCAAGAAGATGTTGCACTCAACATTCGAATCCCACGCACCATGAAAACCCTACTTTTGCGAGCCATTGCACAAGACACCCACATGAACGCTAGCGAATTTGCGCGCGACGCGATCCGCAAAGAGCTGGAACGACGCGGCTTACTCGAAAAGGAGGTCTTTCAAACAGCACAGTGATTGTTGACCCCTCAAGCCACGCTCGGTTTGCCGCCCAACGTGACCTGAGGGAGCGACAACCCCCAAAGGAGTCGTCATGATTGAGTTCTGATCCTAACCCGCTTAAAAAAGACCCGATCGAAGCCTCAAAGGCTCGACAAGCCAGGACGTATGCTGAGTTTCTCGAGCACATGCGCGGCTGCGCTGTCGTGGTCGACGATATTTTGAAACGCTTCCCCGAGACGAGAGCTAAGCATGAGGATCTGATAAAACGAGTACGTCTGGACTGTCCAGGAGCCCCGTGGGCTTCTGAAACCATTTGCCGTGTTGCAAGAAAGATCCAGAATAATTGGGGCCAGTACAGGCCTGACGCTGAAACACAAGCCATGCGCGACGCGGAGGAAAACAACTGGCGACAGTGGGCTGTGCAAGACACCCCGCCACCGCTGCCCACGACCGCGGCCGTCACAGAACCCCTGCCCTTTGATGGAATAAATGCTGTGGATAGAGAGACTGAAGCAAACGCCGCATGGGCTGACATCTGCAAACACTTCCAGGAACACCAAGCCAAGCTTGGCGGCAAAGAAGCCCTAACAAAGATCGTTTCAGAGCTTGAAAGTTACAGACAACGTTTCGGCGATGAGGAGGCGGCCATGCTGGCCGACTTGCTCGTCAGCGCTGCTGACATTGCGATCACCACCGACATCGGGATCAACGTTGGGGAAGCTGAGCTGGGACACGCGCTCGGCGAAGCCACTAGCTCCGCGAATGAGGAGAAGTGACTGCCTCATGTCGTATATTGTTGATGTGATCTTAAACTCACCGTTGCTCCTCGCCGCCATCACCATTTCGGGCATAGTTGGTCTCAGCGCCATCACTCTACTCATCATATCGCTTTTCAAAGCTAAACCGCATAGCCACACAACGAAATCGGAAACGCAACTCTATCGTCGCCCACGATTCTGTCAATTTTGTGGCAGTGCAAAACTGACTTGGGATTTGTTTTGTTTACGATGCTTCCGTTACCTGACCCTTGAACCCGTCACCGTCATGGAGGCTCAGCCGCAATGAACCCGCTCTTTCTCGCGTTCCTCATCTACTTCCTCATCAACACGGTCACTTGGACGTTAGCAGCTTTCGCTCTGCTCATCTATCTCGTCCTTCATGTCGCCAAACATCTCACACAGAAGAAATGTGCAAAATGTGGCCACAAGCCGAAATGGGATGCATACTATTGTTGCGTGTGTGGAGTAAACCTGTCGAAGGCGGCCGCGGAGAAACATGCTTGGAACGATATCTGGCAACGTGTCCAGGAGTATGAGAACAGGTTCGGGATAGACGCCACGTACAATCTTGTCGCCGAGCTTGAAGACACGTACTTTGTCGGACAGGGACTACTCTCCTCCAAGCCACAACGCACACCCGCCCGCCAACAACGACTGAGACACATTCGAAAAAGTCGGCGTCACGCGCTCACTCATCGACGCCGTCCAGGACGGGAATAGAAGGGGTCTATGTGAGCACATCAGCCATACTGGGCCCTCTACACTTCCGCGGAGCCCTTCGTCTGGGATTGGATTGGAGAAAGACACCGTTCAAAAACTACGCAGGTCTCAGATTCTACGACTCAACAGGCACCTTCCCTCAGCTCGAGATCCACAGACGCGGCGAATACGTCCATCGCTTTCGAGAGGCTCGCTGGGAAATCCACAACTACGCTCGAACGAGCCTCGTGAAAAACGTCATAGACTATCTCACAGCCCAGCAAGCAAAGCACACTGTCATGCGTGAACTCGTTGATGGACACCGAGTTGAGATCCACCAGATCATCCACAACAAGACATGTGTCCTCCTGGTGTTGCGAAACTGGGTGAACCCTCTACATGACATTGAAATTACCCGCATCGTCAAAGCACTAGAGAAGTACAGTCGCCGAATCCGCGATAAGTACGAGCACATTTGGAAATACATTCTCGCACCCACATTTGAGAAAGCACAAACGAAACTTGAACGGTTCCATGGGATCCAACTGTATGATTGTTTGCCCTACATTCTTCCAAAGTCACTGACAGCCTGGCTTGCTCAGAAAACGAGTGTTGACTATTCCTATGCTTATCCTAGCCAAGAGCGCTGGCCAAGCGGCCTAACGGAGCTTTTCCGAGCCACTTTGGGCCGCCTGTTGGGCTTGCGCGCGTGCACACCCACCCCCGCCCCTGTCACCAGTTTAAGCACACCTGCAGGCGCCTTGGTCAAAACACACACACTACACATTGATCCAATCACAAGCCAGACCCCTCCTGAACCCCCTAGAAGCCCTGTTTTCGACCGAGGCCCCCCCACCCCGTGCACGCGCACGCCCCCATCCCCCTCCACTATGAAGATAGGAGAAGATGGTTCAGCGTTAGCTCCTACTTCTCTTCTCTCATTGTTCGCAAGCCTATTCTACCCACTAATACCTGACACACTTCACACTCTCCATACACCGAGTAAACAATCACTTTTCTCATCATCCGTAGATTACTCCAAACCCGTAAGCGAACGAGCGAAACGCATCAACGTTCTCTACGCATACGCGCTTGAACACGCCATCAACAGTGAGAAGCACCTAACCTACCATGCGATGCAACACTGGGGCATTCAGAAAAGATCCGCACGTGAATACGCGCAGCTTGTCATCTATCGACTTCACCGTCTCGACAAGGAGGCAGCTTAGACCATGCCCCGCCAATTCAGTGTTGAACAAGACAAGACGACACGCATACGCAACAATGACGAGAACCCTCTCATGTCCTACCTGAACCGCATCCTCGGAGGGGGCGCATGTGAAGGCGCCTATGAGATAATCTTCAACAAAATTAACCCAGCCCGTCTCGGCCCTGACCCGCTGAATTGCACATACTGCGAATTCTATTCGCGTTGTTCAATCATCGACGCCGCGATCGCTCAAGCCCGCAAAGTTGCCAAAGAGGCTACGTCAGAAAATCGGACGTCCGATAATTCCGCCAGCAAGCCCGAGGAGGCTAAGCCGCAATGACTACGCAAGACTATCGAACCGATATTCCCGACGCGCAGCTAGTTCAAGAAATCAATGTTTCACTCGGAATCCTTGCGGACAGAATCTTGTCTCAGCGTGGCGGCGTAATTCTCACAGTACTCATCCTCCCAGACCTTTCCGCCAACTTTATTCAAACACGATCGACCAACACGCACAACATCAAAGTTAGCGAATTTGTTCGCGCCGCTGGGAATGAGTGCGAACGGGCACTTCAACGTCTCTACGTTGCCCTCGCAAAGGAGGCTCACCTCAAATGAGCCACGCCAGCCGAACCGCCATGTCACATGCCCGCTACTCAATTACAGCTCACAACCCTCGACGGCACCCGCCCAAACTTGAAGACACATCACTAGAACGACCCGTGCGGCGGCTCCTGGAGCGACTAAGCCGCGAGCTCTGGTGCAACTTCTCAAGCCAGGACCTTCGATACGATTTCTGGATTCAAGGCGTACCCCTCGACGTTCAGGGCCCACAACATGAGGATAACCAGAAGCAGATCGACCACGACGCTTTCAAAGCAAGCAAAGTCATTGAACTCGGCATACCGCCACCGATCTTCATCACGGCTAAGGCCATCAAGAAGACGCCTGAGCTCGTCTACCAGATGCTCCGCGCCATTGCCCTGCTGTATGGTGCAAGAGAAAAGGAGGCCTGTGCAAAATGAGCACAGCGCCACAGCTGCCCTTCAACGCACGGGTCGAACCAGATCCCGACACGAAAAACAGGCTCATCAACAACATGAACGAGCGCTTCAGCAAACCCCGTCCAGAAGTCCACGTCTCAGACCTTGTATACTGCCCTTGCCAGAGCGTATTTCGAAAACTATTTCCGAAACCGAACAGTGAACGCGAGCTAAGCTATTTCTCAGCAGGTCGTGGACATCACGACTTGCTCGAGGGACTTCATGGCGCCGAGCGCGAAGTAAAGCGCGAGTTTGAAGGCATCCAAGCTCACTACGACTTGTTAGAGCGAGTCATTCCGACAGAAATCAAGACCACACGTTCATTCAAGCGCGGCATCAAATCTCATTGGATTCGTCAACTTGCCTACTATTGCGCGATCGAAAAAACTGCAACGGGCAAGCTGATCATACTCTACCTCTTCTCGCAAAGAGCCACGAAGAAGAATCCGAACCCGTCGCCTGACATGATTGAGACGTACAACATCGAATTCCCTGACATTGAAGCCGTCCGCCGTGACTTTCTCGAGCGACGTGATGCATTCGTCAAGGCGTTAGATGCAAAGAATCCCGCGCTTGCGCCAAATGTTCGCAGCGATCCTGAGGACTCATGGCTATGCCGCAATTGTCAGTACCGTACCGAGTGTGACGCATTGGAGGCGCCCACGCAATGACTGAGCTGGCAACGCCTGTCGCCACTTACCCGCGACCGCCCTGGTCAATAATTGACGACGTAAGAACAGGCATTGCGGAAGCCTTCGCTGAAATTTTACGATTCTACGTGCCGCCACCAGCTCTTGTGCTCGATCCGACCGCGGGGCCGAGACGCATGTACAAGCGACTCGAAGATAGAACTCTCGACGGGTTCGACTACGAGTTTGTGTTCGCTGATGTGAAATCTCAGCTCACGCCAAATCCTCATATTCGCCTTGACGTGCGGAAACTCCCATTTCGTGACGGCGTATTCAACGCGATCGTGTTCGACCCGCCGTTCCTGGAAGAGTGGCAAGAAGGATGGGGCGACCCGCGTCACGAGGACTATGCCTACACAGGGTGGATGAAGGAAGACATCTACTCACTCATTGTCTACGCTAACAGCGAATTCGCCCGCGTTCTGAAACCGAGCGGTCGCCTCATCTTGAAGATACAAGACCAATGGATCAACGGCATATTTTACCCCCACAGTGACCGCGCAATCGCGCTCCTGTGGAATTTCCAACTGTATGACAAGATTCTCTATCGCTATCACACTTCTTCAGCTCCGCTGCAGCGTGCTCGCTACAAGTATCGTCGTCACGCGTTCATCACTCACAGCTACCACCTCGTCTTCACGAAGTTGGGAGGCTCAGCAAGTTGAACGAGCCTACAGAGTCGTGTCCCCAATGTGGCGCCCCACTCCCAAAAACGAGCGGGTGTGTCCGATGTCCCCAATGCGGAAGGAAAGAATGCGGTGAAGATTGACCATGAGTGACCAAACCATTCCGATCGCTAAGCTTGTTCCGAACCCGTGGAACCCTAACCGCTTGTCCGCTGAGAAGCGGGCTGAGCTTCTGCAAAGTCTTCAACGAGGCTTCGACACGAGCCACAAGCTACTCACTCGTCCGCTCCCTGACGGACGCCTCGAGATCGTGGACGGCGAACAACGCTGGACCATTCTCTCTGAAGACCTGGGCATGAAGGAAATCCCGAGCGCGTGGATTGAGGTACGCGAGCTAAGCGACGAGGAAGCGAAGGTTCTCTGTTACCGCTTGAATTCGGCGCGGTCACATGACTTCGACCCGTTCAAGGAAGGCGCATTGTTCTTCTCGCTCTGGGAGAAGGGCGAGGGCAAACTCACTCAAACCGAGATCGCACAACGTTTCGGAGTCACGCAACCTCGCGTCAGCGAACGCGTCGCGGTCTATCAGCTGCCTGAACCCGTCAAGGAGACTTATCGGACGTCCGATAATGTGAAACCAAGCCACCTGGTCCAGATCTTCAGCGGCCTCGAAGAGCATGAGGCTACGGAGCTTACTCAAAGGATCGCGGAAGAGAAGCTGAGTGTCCGTAAGGCTGCCCGACTGAAACGGGGGATGCAGCGAAGCAGAGAGGATAGGAAGAGCGAGAAGGTTACACGTCAGCTCGAGAAGGAGCTGCCTCACCTACGCGGCTTGCTCAGCGAACTGGACAAGTTCACAGACCCAGGACATGCCAAGATTGTTGAGAGCGTCAAGGAACTACTGACATACAAAAACCCGAAGTCAATCCGCACAGTCGCAGACGTGTACCGCCGAGACGTTCTAACTCCATTAGAGCGAGCCATGGCTCGGCAACGGCAACTACACGACCTGATGCTCCGCATCGTCCGCGCATTGGAGGAGGGCAAGTCACGATGACTTCTGAACGAAGTCGAAGGAAGAGGAAAGAGGTGAAACACAAAATGGCAAATGAAAATGAGCCAGCAAGCAAGGAACCCGCACTCGTCAAAGTCACAGTGCATAAAGAGAGAACAATCAACGTCGGCAAGTACGAGAGCGCTCATCCCTACTACACTATCGAAGACCCAGCAGTGCCACGCGACAAAGCATTTGAAGTCATCAAAGACTTGAGAGCTAAACTTGACACCCTCGTCGCCGAGGATGTAGCGACGGCAATCGCCGCATCAAGAGCTACCCCGTCAGCTCCGCCCACTCCAGCCCCGTCTGTTCAGCAACCAGTCACTACACCGCCAGCGAAGCCCGCTCCTACACCAGTTTCACCGTCTACGGCAGCGCCGACTCCGCCAAGCAGCAACACAGATCCATACGCGAACCTAGCATGGCGACAGTCAGAGAAGAAACCCGCACTCTCGACCATCCGCGTCGACGAGACCCTTCTCGCTGACCCGAGAGCAAAGCGACTCTACGATCTCGTCAAGCCACTAGGCAAACAAGGCGTCAAGATCGGCGGCGTCAACTACAAGCTATCAATAGCGGCACCGAGCGGAACAGAGTTCCTTCAATGTTGGCGAAACCCGCCTGCAGGAGGCTCGTAGCAGGCACGGGGAAATGGTCTATGCCGCTGAGCCCTTCGGGGCGATGAGGCGCAGCCACCCCAAAGTCACCAGGAGAGTACGATTGAAGATGAGTAAGGAGCCCCGCCCCCGCGTCCACCCCGACCAAGAAGCGAACCCGAAGGAGAAGCCCCTAGATGGATAGCCCGCGATCAGTTAATCTAACTTACGATAGGATCATTCAGGGCCACGTCCTCGACATACTCTCAACACTGCCTGATGGCTCAGTCGACTGCTGCATCACATCTCCCCCGTACTGGGGGTTAAGGGATTACCATCTGCCGCCGATAATCTGGGATGGGCGCGAGGATTGTAAACATGAATGGATCAAGCAGCCGCCGAGACGTGAGCGCCATCCAGAAGATATTAAAGATCAGAACTCAAAACAAGCAACCGAATCCGCCTCTAGCCCCGAACTGCCCTTCTCCGATTCCTGTTCGTTTTGTGGTGCTTGGCGCGGATCACTCGGCCTCGAACCCACACCAGAACTGTATGTCCAGCACCTGGTCGAGGTCTTCCGTGAGGTTCACCGCATCCTCAAACCATCGGGTACGCTTTGGTTGAACATGGGCGACTCATACGCGGCTAGGGGTGGTTCGCACGTCGACGAAGAGGAACTTGAAAGAGGACGGGAGAGAGCTGTAGAGAAAGGTTACGATGTTGGCGGTTGGGGGGCCTCAGTGTCGACGCAGGGGGCACATGATAGATGCGTCAATACCGCTGTTTCGGGTTTGAAGCCGAAGGATCTCTGCGGCATCCCTTGGCGCGTCGCCTTCGCGTTACAAGCAGACGGCTGGTACTTGAGGCAGGATTTGATCTGGGCTAAGGCCGTCTCATTCTGTCCGACATATTCAGGAACCGTCATGCCAGAATCAGTGACCGACCGTTGCACTCGCTCACATGAGTACATCTTCCTCTTAGCGAAGAGTGGTAAGCCGCAGTATTGGACGAATGAGAAGACCCTGCAATTGTCCAGCACAGCCCCGCTGGGCACGCAAGGAATTGAAGGGGTGGATTGGGATTGGATAGACTGCCCTAACTGCAAGTCAGATGTAGGTAAACGTGAGAGATGTAAGCGGTGCCGCGGTGCGGGTAAGATTAAACGTTCCTTCTGGACGGGGCACGACTACTTCTACGACCAGGACGCAGTAAGAGAACCGCAGAGACGGGATTGGTCGGGAGAATCTCATGGCTCGTTAAGTAAGTCTGGTTGGGCAATTAAAGCGGGCAGACGCGATGATTCTCGTCTACAAGAGCCAACTTTCAATCCCGCGGGTCGGAATACTCGTTCAGTCTGGACGATTTCCACGCACCCATTCAAAGGTGCACATTTCGCCACTTTTCCTACGCGGCTCGTGGAGCCTATGATTAAGGCGGGCTGCCCCGCGCAGGTCTGCCGAGCCTGCGGGAAACCACGCGAACGAATCACTGAGAAACAACATCAATGGGGGCAAGCGCCCACTGAATCTTCTTATGAGGAAGGCATGAATGCAAAGAATCTTGCTAAGGCTCGGCAATTCTATCGGATGCAAGGTCTTGAGTCGCCGCCACCCCTGAAGACGATTGGTTGGACTGATTGTGGTTGCAGTGCAGGCTTCGACGGCGGCCTAGTGCTTGATCCATTCATAGGTAGCGGTACGGTCGGCGTGGTTGCGAAGAAACTCGCCCGTCACTTCATCGGGATCGAGCTGAATCCTGACTACTGTAAGATGGCTGAGGCACGGTTGCGGCCCTACACGAGTCAAGCTACGCTTACGGAGGCTCTGGTTTGAGTCAGCGCCGTTTGGATGATCCGCCCAATCTACTTTTAGACCAAATCATTCAAGGCGACTGTCTCGAGGTGATGCGTTCCTGGTCTCCTGGCTTGGTGGATCTTATGGTCACCGACCCGCCGTATGGCTTGAGCTTCATGGGGAAGGATTGGGATCGAGCGGTTCCACGGGTTGACGTGTGGCGTGAATGTGTACGCGTGTTGAAGCCAGGCGCCTTCGCTTTCATCATGTGCACACCACGACAGGATTGCCTCAGCCACATGATCGTGAACCTGGAGTCAGCAGGATTCAATACGGGATTCACAAGCCTCTACCACTGTTTTGCCAGCGGATTTCCAAAGTCGGAGAACATCAGCCTCGCCGTGGACAAACGAGAATGCATGAAACAGTTGACTGAGAAGCTTGGACGGAAGCCCACACGAGAAGAATTCAACGAAGCATGGAAAACATTCAGAGAGGTAATTGGGAAAACTCAACCATTTGGAAGAGAAAACCGTTCTTGGCAAGGAGTATCAAACAAATCTGAGTATCAAGGTGGTTGGCAAGTAACTAAGCAAACAAAAGAGGGTATTGATGTCACGGAAGCAAAAACCACCGAAGCTAAGGCTCTTGATGGTTCGTATGGTGGTTTCCAGCCTAAACCCGTAGTTGAAATCATAATCGTCGCCATGAAGCCTCTCAGTGAACGAACCTATGTCGACCAAGCTCTCGAGAATCGCAAGGGAGTAACTTGGCTAGACGACGCAAGGGTTCCATTTGAACGCTCAGATATTCCTCAAGATTTTGGGCATAAGACACAAAACCCTCAACCGATGGATTGGGAAAAGCCTCTAACAATGGAGAAGTGGAGTCCACAAAACGGGCGTTTTCCTGCTAACCTGCTCGTAAGCGACAACGCGCTAAATGATGGAACGACACATACTAGCGGTAAGAATCCTCCTGTTCGAACTAAGATTGTTAATTCAACAATCTATGGTGGTGGAAAAGGGTTAGAATTTGAGCCGACAGGGAAAGTTGAAACTTTCTATGGTGATTCGGGTTCGTTCAGTCGCTACTTCGACTTGGACAAATGGTGGGAGAAGAAACTGGGCGAGTTGCCTGAGTCGGTTCAGAGGACGTTTCCGTTTCTGATTGTGGCGAAGGCAAGCAAAAGCGAGCGAAATGAAGGACTAGAACATTTGAGTGAGAAAGGTACGTCGTTAGCGTATCGTTCAATCCGAACAAACCGTGGTGCGGGTTACGAGGAAGAGAGTAAAGCGAAGAATGTTCATCCAACTGTGAAGCCGTTAAAGTTGATGAGTTACCTGATTACTCTTGGTAGTCGCCCGAACGATGTAGTCCTAGACCCGTTCATTGGGAGCGGCACAACCGCTCTCGCCGCGAGGATGCTTGGTCGTCGATACGTAGGCGTCGAGTTGAACGTTGACTATGTTAGAATCGCGCGGGCGAGGCTTGCCACATTCCAATTCAAACGGCACAAAGGCGTCTTTCGCCCCCTATTCTTCATCATGCTTCTCCGTAAAGTCTACCTCACCATACGAGGCATCTCCCTCTGATGAGCCTAGTGCCATGCCCCGCCTGCAGGCGAAGCAAACGCTCAGGCTGGATAGAGTTGCTAGAGGAACGAAAGGATTGGAGAACAAGCCAGACCTTCTACGTGACAGTCGAGCGATACTGTCGCCGATGCCAAGGCCGAGGCCAAATTGAAACGCAGTCCCCGCCTTGAGGGCTGTGACTACTTCTTCTTTGTTTTCTGCATGATGATTTGGCTGTCATTCAACCAAACTGTCAAGTAGTCGCCTTCATCGGCTCCGAGCGCGCGTGCTATCGCTGCTGGAATATTCACCCGTAGGCTGCCGCCGCTCTTGAACAGGACACGTTCAAACGTTATGGGCATGGTTGTTCAATCATTATACATAGCATTACACCTATAAGCGTGTCGCTCATTATAATGATGATTGTGGATGAGAGAGATGGAGTCCCAACCCGTCGCCCTACCTCCTGGTCAAAGAGAAGCCGAGCTCGAGGAGGAACCCTAGATGGCTACCCGTCATGCAACTAATCTTCGTTTCTCCAAACCTACTCTGAGAACCTATCATCGCAGTCTGAACGTTTTGACAGTTGCATTCCTCGCATGCAATTTCGCGGATTATTGGACTACGGCCATCCTCACAAACACGACTCTGAACGGTTTCGCGGTCAGCTATGAGGCGTGGGTACTGGCTCCGTTCACCCTCTTGGGCATGTTGGTCGTCAAGGTGCTCACGATCTCCGTGGTCGTCACGTTGTTCACTAGGGCAATGCACTTTCGCTGGCCAACAAGCAGACTCCCACTACTCGTACTAGCAGTCGGCATAGCCGCGTTCACATTCGCAACAGTGCATTGTGTTCTCGATATCATCCAAGTTGCCCAGATGGGCGCTGTGATCCCCCTCTGGGCCCTTTGGTAGTCCTCACGCTCCGTCGGGGGGCTGCAAAACACCCCTCTCGAAGTAACCTACGCACGCCCAAAAGTAACGTACAAGACCCCACTGTACAGAATACGTCATTTCTACACTCTTTCGTGCAGGAAGGCGTTGTTTCATGCCCCGTACGTCACTTCCGCGCCTGCCTCCTCTCCTCTCCTGTGTGGGTTTGGTTGTTCTCTGTGCCGTGTGGCTTTGCTTTTAGCCGTATGGGCTTTCATGGTTCATTGTTTTCGTTTTCTCTTTTGGACGCCTTGAGGTGACTGCTACGGTTATGGGGTGGTTTCTGTTGGTTACGGTCTTCTTCTTGTTGAGGCGTGTCTTGGCGGGGGCTTTCAGGGCCTGCTGTTCTCCTCTTAATCGTGCCGTGTGGGGGGGCTTAGGATGGATGGAGGGTGAATGGGGAACAGTGAAAGGTAGAGGGTTAGAGGGAGAGAGGGTGGGAGGAAACGGGTTAAAAGTGAAAGGGATAGCGAGACGAAAAAGAGAGCTGCGCCTTGGGGATGACCACTACGGCTCCGCTTCTCCTGGTTGACTGCACTATCCCACTTCAGCGTAGGCTCGCAGAAGGGCTCCGCCCACAAACCCCCACAACCAAACCTACCAGGCATACAACACCCAACCAGAAAGCAAAGGCGACGGGGGGCTGGCGCAGAACTAACTAAAGGAAGAGAGAGGGAAGGAGAGGGGTGGGGGGGGGTTCTGAGATAGAGTGGGGGGCTTGGGGGGTTGAGGGGAGGGGGGAATGCATCGTTCCATTCTCCATTAGAAGGGTAGGGGTTCAACTCGAAGTGGCAATAGATAGACCCGTTACCTAAACTTTATATTCTAGTAGCCCATTACCTAAACCAACAAGGAGGGACAAGCTGATGGGAAACGTTGAACACACTCCAGAAGAACGAGCCGAGATCAAGCGACAATACGCCGAATACTGCAAACAACATGAAGCGGAATGGAATGCAGAACAGCGAAAACGAGAAAGAAGAGATTTCTTTACAGATGCTGATTCAGACTGCAGCCTAGTCCAATTCTGGCGTATGTCAGATTGGCACCTCTCATCCTCCACGCAATTCTCTCCCATCTTCGACGGGAAATGTCCAGAAGCCTTCTCACGATACTGTATCCACTGTCAAATGTTCCATAACTTCATTGCAAAACCCAGTACCCTAGCACACTTCTGTACTGTACATAATCGTCGACATGAATCCAAAAAAGACCTGGAGCAAATCGTAGCAGAAGCAGAGCAAGAGCACATTCAACGAGTCAAAAAGGCTCGAGGGGAAGCATAGTGGGTAAGTCGAAAGGAAAGAAGTGTCCAAATTGCGGCAAGACGGGTTTCGAGGGCTTTCATCTCAAGCGAATTAGAAGCAAAGGCAAAGACTACTACTACTATTACGGAGCCCACTATCGAGGCCGCGAACGGCAGAATACTCCGACATGGTGCTACGTAGGAAAGACTCTCCCTGCTGGAAGTGGAAAGGCGAAGAAGGCCAAAGCAGCATGACGCCAAGTGACTTTACATTTCATCTCGAATGCTGGATACTCAGCTTCTTCCTCTCATTCATACCCCTAACCAGACCGAGCGCTCTTCTTTATCAGGTCCTCATTCGATTGCTCTGGTGGCTACCTGACCTGACCGAGCGACGTTTAGCGGAAACGTCATAATAAGTTGCAAACGCCACGTTTCCTACAGTCAGTAAAGACGGTTCAAAACCTACAATCGGAATGTTTCGCACTTTCGACATAATATGTTGCAAACGCTATACTTCACACGTGTGGAACGATCGGATTGGGCGCGCGAACCCGCAGCTTCCTGCCTGCAATATCGGACGTCCGATAACCTAGCGTGTCTTCTGCTTCTCGTATTCGGTAATCAGCCGTCTCAGCAAGTCGAGGTCGTCTAGTATCGTTTTCTCGTATCGTTTGCCTCGCATCACCAGAGTCCGAATGATGTTGTCACGTTTCCCGTCTGCCTTCAGATAGGCCCGTATCTTCTTGCGCTCATTCTCAGTGAGAACCCGCGTGAACATCTTCCTTCGCATCTGTTATAGCGACACATTTATATCAAACTACCGCATCAATTATAGTGACGGAGAGCGAGTGAGAGTTGGCGTTAAAGACCGAATTCCAAGACCCCTGGGGTCACGTGGACCGAATGAAAGCCGCACAAGCGATCGCAAACACGAAAGGCGCGATAGTCCGTGAGGCTGAGTTCCAATTCAGCGTCAAGTCACAGTCGAACGGGAGCGAATACCGTATCGATCTAGTTGCGTTGACATGTACATGCCGCGACTTCACTTTTCGTGGACAATGCAAGCACTTGGTAGCTGTTGCAATCCATGTGTGGGGCGAAGAGCGGGCGAGGTTCCTCCTTGAATCCTTGAAGCAGTTGAAGTTTGAGCGTGACCTTGCGGTCTCGCAGATTCGGCGATGCCAAGAATGCGGTGGCCAGACGAAGCTTCTCGAGCTCGTCAAGTTGCCGTTGCCTGTGCAGGCCGTTGAGGTCTACAATGCTCGCGTGAAATGCGAGACATGCCAAACGATCTACACGGTAAGCGTACCGACAAAGCGCCGAGCAGCGGAGGTCAGCTGAATGAGCTACGACTTCTTCCTAAGAGTGTTTTGGGAGTGTGAGTCGCGCGAGGCATTAGAGCGCACGGCGGAGTACTGGCGAGCGAAACTCAACGCCGAGTTCGTTGACAAGAACCATCCAGAGCTCCGCGAGAACCTGTCAGCCCTTGAGAGTGCGTACACGGAAGCACGTGCCATGTTGCCCGCGTGGCTCAAGGAGCGAAGAGAGATGGAGGAGCGCGAGCAGGATGATTGACTTCAGTTTCATGTTACCGCTTGAAATGTTGGGGGCACTAGTCGTCATAGTGGTTGCCGCCCGTTATCTTCGTCACCTAGACAAGCCGAAACAGCAACCTGCTTCACACTATCGTCACACGAACTACTACATTGACAAGGCAGTCATTGTGAACGCGGATCCTTCAAGGCCCGCATTCCAGTTTGGTCGAAACGGAGGCATCTCGCTTCCAGCGGCTGCGATGAAGCCTTTGCCTTACTGGCGTCAGCGAATGCTCGAGGAAGGCCGACCTTTCAAGAATGCGCCTGAGGCGGAGAAGCAAGCCTTCGCTCGCCGCCAGGACGCGTTCATGCGTGGAGGGCACTAACATGTCGAAGTCACTTAGTCAGATGCCGTTCAGTCGGCGCCTATTCTTCGATGGCGTGAAACTTCTCTCCTCCGAACTACAACTCAACCCAGCAAACGAGATGCTACTGGTCATCTACTGGGATAGTCACGACTTGTGGTACAGTCGACACGGCACGGTCTGGACGAACGTTCTGTCTACTATGAGAGATGAAGCGATCAAGCGCTTTTGGAATCTTCCTCAGAGTGAAGGGGAACGTCATCTACGTGATGTCTACCCGCCAGAAATTCTGAATGATAAAAAGGCGGAGATTTTCTTCGACTGGATCTCGCTTACGGCTGAAGAAGTGTTCAAGGCAGAGTTGAAAGAAGGCCCACCGCATGAGCACTTCATATTTGGCGCATACTTTGACGGTGACAAAGTTCTCTCTCTTCCCATCGGAGACATGGACGACGACGGTTCCATGTTGGACGATGTGATTGACGATATCGTCAACTCGAGAGAAAACAAGTCGCAAAAGGAGAAAGGTTGAGCATGGCCACGCTTTTCTTATGTGGTCAGTGGGGCGACGTTTTTTGGAATTCTCTCTCGCCTCCCGTCGCCCCCTCAACCCTCCACCAAACACATCATGCTTATACCTGATCAGCGCCCAATGTAGGCTATCAATCCATTTGTGGAATCAGAAGCCGATACCATCGTACTGTGATTGAGACAGGCAAGAACGAAGACGAAAGCGAAGTTGACGTAAGGGAGCGGGCGCGCTCGCTCCCACAATCTCCTCCAGACCTTCGAATTAGCGTTGAATCCATTTACGTTGTAAGGTTCTCTCAACGGACGGATACACGAGAGTCATGGCCATGAAAGCCGTAGCATAGCCTATGGCAAGAAAAAGAACAACAAAGTCGTAGAGATATGGAAAGAAAGGTTGAAAGAACAAGAATAGAAGAGCCAACGATGCCTCGGGAAGCAACCATTGGACAGTCGCTGTCAAACTCATTCTTCTGAACGGGATGCCTGCTCTGCTCGCATGCCGATCTCGACAGTCTTGGACCTTCAGCTCACGCAGTTGGGCCTTCGCCTCGGTCTTCAGGTCGCCTCTTGACTCCAGACGTCTGAGGGCCAAACGCATACGGTCAGGCAATTCCAGCAAGAGCGCTTCTTCAGTCTGCATCGCACGCACTGAGGGAAGGATAAACCCGCCCGCCAAAGAGAATAATATCGCCACCAGAGTCAGGCACGTTCCCGAGACATTCTGAGGAATGGGAGCCCGCATGAGAAACTGCGCGAGTTTCACGACCACGAACGTCAAGACCCCAAACACTCCCCCGATGATCACAATGCCATGCCGCACCCAGGGCCCGTATCGAAAATCCGCCTTGATATCACTCGATAGGCCCTCAACAAGTTCATCTATCTCATCAGGAGCCATGGATTTCTCGCCTCTGCGACCTCAATACACGAAAGAAGGACTCACAATCACATACCTTGCCAGGCATATTAGGTCTACCGACTCCTGATTCGCCACCTGCGACGGGCTGGAGACCAGTCGCCACGTCGGCCTGAGGTCCTCAAAGCCCAAGAGATGCAAACTACCAGCTAGATTCCTGTCGTTCCAAGTCTCGAAATTCTGAGATGTGAGCATGCTGGACATCTCACGCTACCGAGAAATCCTTGCCGTGTCATCTGGATGCTTTGCGAGAAGACCCCCAGGACTGCAGGGAAGCCTGCACTAGCGGATTTTGGACCTGAGGTCTGTTGGAGAGATCCCTGCATATGTGCACAGGTCTTTGCTTTTGATGGTTGAGCATCAAAC